>Ga0272448_1002522_pt1 | contig 22862 bp, 24 predicted proteins | sample YNPCB0191_FD_202220 | JGI IMG/M metagenome (GOLD analysis project Ga0272448, IMG submission 202220) | Hot spring sediment microbial communities from Yellowstone National Park, WY, United States - YNP-CB-019-1 | ecosystem: Environmental > Aquatic > Thermal springs > Hot (42-90C) > Sediment... | reverse complement strand
TTATCTTTCCTTCAAATAAATTAATTTAATTATACTTTTATCGTAAAATTATTATAAATTTCAAGAAAAAAAAGGGCAAAAAGATTTACTGACTTTTTATTTTAAAATATTTAGGCTAATAGATTCAATTGATTAAATTTAGATCGAAACCGTTTCGTATAAAACCTAATTTTTATTATCAGCCCCAGTAAAAAAATCTGGCTTAAAATGCTATCATATAAAGCTTCAATTAATTTTAGTGAAGAAAAGTGAGAAAAACTTAAGCCTCGGATACTTATTTTTGAATGAGCTAAGTATGAGGAAAATGCCTTTTTTGATGATTATTCGAGTGGTTAATCTGGTCATCCGTTTTAATAAAAAAGCCCGGTGGCCAGTATAAAAAAGAAGAAAAAAATTTTAAGATTTTTTTAAGGAAACAGGAGTCAGCCTGAAAGATGATCGCAGTAGAAGAATTATCCAAGAGCTTTGCCCATCAGGTCTTGTTTGAAAAGATAAGCTTTAAGATAAATCAGGGCGAAAGGGTTGGACTGGTTGGTAAAAATGGACACGGCAAATCGACGCTTTTCCGCATCATTGCCGGTCTGGAAGAGCCAGACGAAGGCCGGGTTGTCATCCCCAAAAATTATCGCCTTGGCTATTTAGAACAGGAGCCAAATTTCAAGATGCCCACTGTGCTGGAAGAAGCCAGCCGCGGCCTTCATGACCATGAAAAAGACCAGCGCTGGCGGGTAGAAAAAGTTCTGACTGGCCTGGGCTTTTCACCTGAAGACTTTAACCTAAATCCCTATCAGCTCTCCGGCGGTTATCAGGTCAGGCTGAATTTAGCCCGTCTCCTTCTTACTGATTATGATCTGCTCCTCCTTGACGAGCCCAACAATTACCTTGATATTACCTCCATTCGCTGGCTGGAAAAGTTTCTTCTTAGCTGGCCTGGTGAGGTTATGCTAATCACTCACGACCGCAGCTTTATGGATAAGATAGCTACTCACATCCTTGGGCTTCACCGTCGAAAAATCCGGAAAATTGAAGGTGACACTGAAAGGTATTACGACCAGTTAGCTTTGGAAGAAGAAGTTTACGAAAAAACACGGCTTAATGACGAAAGAAAGCGCAAGGAGATGGAAGTCTTTGTCAATCGTTTCCGGGCCAAAGCCCGACTGGCCGGTCTGGTTCAATCCCGCCTCAAATACCTGGAGAAAATGGAAAGGCGAGAAAAACTGGAAAAAATCAAAAACATGGAATTTTCTTTTCTGGAAAAGCCATTTCATCATAAATATGCCCTGAGCCTGGATGGCGTCAGCTTTTCCTACACCCCTAACAAACCGCTTATCCAGAACTTCAGTATTCACATTGGAGCCCGTGATCGGGTGATGGTCATCGGGCCTAATGGACGGGGAAAAACTACGCTTCTCAAGCTCATGGCTGGTGTGCTCAAACCGCCAGCCGGTGAAATAGCTTTTCCTAAATCTGTTTCCATCGGCTACTATGAGCAGAGCTATGCCGAAGAAATGAACAACGAAAATACTGTTCTGGAAGAAATTTCTTTGGCCAATCCGCAGCTTGAACCAGCTCGGGTCCGCCAGATTGCCGGTGCGCTGATGTTTGAAGGAGATGAGGCTCTGAAACCTATAAAAATCCTTTCTGGTGGAGAAAAGAGCCGTGTCCTTTTAGGCAAAATACTGGCTACTCCTGTTAACCTGCTCTTATTAGATGAGCCCACCAACCATCTCGACCTGGAGTCCTGTGATGCGTTGCTGGCGGCCATCGATAATTTCGATGGGGCAGTAGTTATGGTGACCCATAATGAAATGTTTCTTCGAGCTCTGGCTGAGCGACTGGTAGTCTTTCAAAATGAAAAAATCATTGTTTTTGAAGGTGATTATGAGAGTTTTCTCCGAAAAGTTGGCTGGGATGATGAAATTAAGGAAAAGGGAAAAGAATCTACCGAGCCTGAAAATAAAAACCCGGTCAATTTTGGGGAAGTAGCTGAGAATATCACAAAAAACGAGCGTAAGCAGGGGCAAATGCTTGATTTGCCTCCAATCAACTCGGGCGAGACCTTTAAATTTAAACTCTCACCTCGTGAGCTTCGCCGGCTTCGTTCTGAAGTGATTATTGAAAAATCTCGTTTGCTGAAGCCTCTGGAAGAAAAGGTTCTCCAGCTTGAAATGGCTATAGAAGAACTTGAACGTAAGGTCAATCAAATTACCCAGATGATTATTGAAGCCTCGGCTGAGGGCCGTGGTAAAGATGTAGTTCGTTTTTCTCGTGACCTTGATTTCACCCGCAAAAACCTCGATTCACTTTATGAAGAATATACCCAGGTTTACCTGGAGTATGAAGAAAAAAAAGATAGTTTTGAAAGACGGCTACGGGAAATTGATAAAATTTCTTCCTGAGCTGGTTATTTAAAGTCAGAGGCCAGGCACTTTTATTTTTTTTCATAATCAGTATAATTAAGCCTTAAAATTTCCTCTAACGGAAATTAAAGGTCCTGGAATGAAAAAATATGGGAAGTGAAAAAGGCTATAAGGGTTGCCAGGCAAGGGATGGAATAAATTTTGGTGAAAACATTTTATTCACTTCTGCTTTAGCTTCTAAAAATTCAGAGGTTGAAACAGATCTAAAAAAAAGACATTGCCAGCCTTTCAAAAGATACGGCCAATCTTTTCTGAAATGTTTATATTTATGTTATTTAAATAAGCTGTCTGTTTTTAAATTTTCTTCTATAATTGTCCCTGTTCTAATCTTGATTCTTCTATTTTTCCCCTCCTGCCAATCTAAAAAATCCAATACCACTGAGATAATTATAGCCGGTTCAACCAGTGTTCAGCCTTTTGCTGACAAGTGGGCTGAGCTTTTCATGGAAAAAAAACCTGGGCTGGTAATTAACGTCCAGGGCGGCGGGTCAACCGCTGGAATTATGGCCGCGAAAAGCGGCACCGCCCATATCGGTATGTCTTCAAGAGAACTCAAAGAAGAGGAGAAAAGCCTTCATGAGACAGAGGTAGCCCGTGATGGTATTGCCATAATTGTGCATCCGTCGAATCCGGTGAAAGACCTGACCATCGATCAGGTCAAAAGCATTTTTTCTGGCGACATTACCAACTGGAAAACACTTAACGGTCGTGATGAAGCCATCACTGTGGTGGTCAGGGAGGAAGGTTCTGGCACTCGAGGAGCTTTTCAGGAGATGGTTATGGGTAAAACCCGCATTACTAAAAGAGCCATAGTAGAAGATTCTAATGGAACAGTAAGAGAAATTGTCAGCCGCGACCCTAATTCCATTGGTTTTATATCTCTTGGCTTGGTCAATGATAAAGTGAAAGCTATTGCTCTTAATGGAGTTTTCCCCTCAGAAGAAGCCATTTTAAAAAAAGAATACCACCTGGTCCGGCCATTTCTATTTTTGACCAAAGAGGAGCCTAAGGGACTGGCCAAGGAATTTATAGATTTTGTTCTTTCAGACGAAATTCAATCACTTCTACCAGGGGAAGGTTTAATTCCAATAAAGAAGATGAGCCAAGTAAAAATTAATAATTCGCCAAAAAAAGAAGATTAGAAAATATCAGGGAAAAAGTATGGACCAAAGAGGCAATTAAAGGTAAGGGGAAGGAAGCTCCGATGACCAAACCGGAAAGAAACGAACCGCTGGTAAAGCTGAGTCTTTTGATGATAGCTTTATCGGCTATCTCCGTTCTGGTAGTCATAACCGTTTTTATTTTTGAGCAGGGCATACCAATTATGTTCAAGTATGGCCTGAAAAATTTCCTGCTCGGCCAGGATTGGTATCCCTCAGAAAAAAGTTTCGGCCTTTTTCCCATGATTATCGGCTCGCTGATGGTTACTTTTGGGGCTTTAATTATAGGTGTTCCTCTTGGTTTGGCCAGTGCCATCCTTTTGACCGAGTTTTCTCATCGCCAGTTTTCCCGCATTTTAAAGCCAGTGATTGAACTTTTAGCTGGAATTCCATCGGTAGTTTATGGATTTATAGGGCTGATGTTTTTGGTGCCTTTTATTAGAGAAAAATTTGGTGGTCCAGGACTTTCCGTTTTGGCCGCTTCCATTATTCTGGGAATAATGATTTTGCCCACAGTTATCAGCATTGCCATAGATTCAATAAGAGCGGTACCCAATAGCTATCGGGAGGGTTCAATTGCTTTGGGTGCAACCAAGTGGCAAACCGTCAGAATGGTAATATTGCCAGCAGCCAGATCAGGCATAGTAGCCGGTGTTATTTTAGGAATGGGGAGAGCTATTGGAGAAACTATGGCGGTTATTATGGTAGCTGGAAATGCTGCCGAGATTCCCAGTTCCATTCTTCAGCCTGTTAGGACCCTGACTTCAAACATCGCTCTGGAAATGGGTTATGCTGCTGGAGAGCACCGGGAAGCCCTTTTCGCTACTGGCGTTATTTTATTTGTCATCATAATGATTTTAAATACCATAGCCAATTTAGCTTCAACCAGACAGAAAAGAAGTAAGAGGTAACCAGTGCTGCTAAAACCAAGGGTAGAACAAAAGATAATTCAGGTTATCTTGTATCTTTTCACCTCCATTGCTGTCCTGGTTTTGATATTTATCTTGGTGGTGATATTGAAAAATGGCCTTCCCCAGCTTTCCTGGAAATTTCTTACTAAAAATCCGGCTGATATGGGGAGGGAAGGTGGCATCTTTTCTACCATTGTGGCCACCATTTTTTTAACCTTTATTGCCATACTCATAGCCACCCCGCTTGGAGTGGGAACAGCAATTTATCTTACTGAATATACAGTAGAAGGTCGTCTAACAAAAATAATAAGGTTTGGAGCTGAATGTTTAGCAGGCATTCCCTCCATTATTTTCGGTCTTTTTGGCTTTATTCTTTTTGTCAATAAACTTAAGCTTGGCTGGTCTATTCTAAGTGGCGGTTTGACTCTGGCCTTTATGGTTCTGCCCACTATCATTAGAACGAGTGAGGAAGCTATAAAAAGCGTCCCCCAGGCCTACCGCCTGGTTAGTTTTTCTCTCGGAAGCACCCGCTGGCAGGCTATTACCCGAGTGGTTTTGCCTTCTGCTGTGCCAGGAATAGTTACTGGTGTAATTCTAAGCATAGGGAGAAGTATTGGAGAAACTGCTGCGGTAATTTTTACTGCTGGAAGTGCCTTGAGGATGCCAACCTCGATTTTTTCTTCTTCCAGGTCTATGTCAGTGCATTTTTATATCCTGGCCAAAGAAGGCATTTCTATGTCCAAGGCCTATGGAACTGCGGCAGTTCTGGTTATTGCCATTTTGATAATCAACCTTATTACTTACTATCTGATGGAAAAATATATAAAAATGAAATCATAATTATAAAAAAGAAAAAAATGTTAGAAAGAGCGATTGAAGTTCAAAATTTGAGTCATTATTACGGCCGCCAGCGCAGTTTGAAGTCCATAAACCTGGAAATTTATCGCCATGAAGTTTTAGGGATTATCGGGCCAGCTAAAAGCGGGAAGTCAACTTTTTTGACCTGCCTTAACCGAATGAATGACCTCATTGCCAACTCCAGAATTGAGGGGAAAATTTTGGTCGATGGCCAGGATATTTATGGACCGGGGGTGGATGTGGTGGCTCTGCGACGAAGGTTAGGCATAGTTTTTGCTACCCCCATCCCTCTACCTATGAGCATTTATGAAAATGTAGTATATGGAGTAAGACTTCTGGGTAAAAATAACCGAAAGGAATTAGATCACCTGGTAGAAGATTCCTTAGAAAAGGCAGGGTTATGGGCTGAAGTAAAAGACCGTCTCCAGACCAGCGCTTTAAAGCTGTCTGGGGGACAGCAGCAGCGATTATGTTTGGCCCGTGTTCTGGCTCTTAAGCCGGATTATATTCTTTTGGACGAACCAACTTCTGGCTTGGATCCAATTTCTACTATGAAGATTGAAGAGTCCCTGCGGCTGCTAAAAAAAGATTATACCATCGTCCTGGTAACTAATAATACTAAACAAGCTGCCCGGATAGCAGACCGAACAGCCTTTTTTCTTATGGGAGAGCTGATAGAAATAGGGGAAACGCAGGTAATTTTCACCCGACCTGCTGATAAGAGGACCGAGGCTTACTTGGAAGGTAAATTTGGCTGACCTAAATTATAAAAACAGAAGAACAGGAAACCGGAAAGAAGTGGCATTTAAGAAAAAAAATAGGAAAAATATAATAGATAATAGAACAAAAAGATGAATTTTTTAAAAATTAATTAACCAAGAGGAAATAAAAAATTAACCAGAGAGATTAATAATTAAAGAGCAAAAAGGCAATAAAAATGGAAAAGAATAAAATTCGGGAACAAATAGAACCCAAAATGGATGCATCCGCATATGGTAAATTTGTTATTGAAGTCAGGAATTTAAATGTTTTTTATGGCAATTTTCAAGCCTTAAAGAATGTAAACCTGGGTATTCTCGCTGGCCGGATTACGGCCCTTATCGGACCATCAGGTTGCGGAAAATCCACTTTCCTCCGCTCTTTAAACCGGATGAATGATTTAATAGAAGGAGCCCGAACCGAAGGGGAAATTTTATTCGAAGGGAAAAACATATTCAGCCAGGAAACAGATTTGCTGCAGCTGCGCAGAAGAGTGGGGATGGTCTTCCAGCGTCCCAATCCATTTCCACTGAGCATAGCCGATAATATTACCTATGGGCTCCGGGTTCACGGTCAAAATGACCGGGGCTGGCTGGAGGAAAGGCTGTACCGGAGTCTTCAGGCCGTAAATCTCTGGGAGGAATTAAAAGACAGACTGGACGAAAATGCACTTAACCTCACCGGGGAACAGCAGCAACGTTTATGTATAGCCCGCCTGCTGGCAGTCGAGCCGGAGGTAATATTGATGGATGAACCCTGTTCTGCCCTTGATCCTGTGGCTACTGCCAGAATAGAAGATTTGATGTATGAGCTGAAGAAAAATTATACTATAATCATCGTTACTCATAACATGCAGCAGGCTGCCCGGGTTTCAGATTTTACCGGTTACTTTTTATTGGGTGAATTAGTTGAATTTGGCCAGACAAGCGAAATTTTTACCAGTCCTAAAGATCCCAGGACTGAAGATTATATTACCGGCCGCTTCGGTTAAATAATTTGACCAGGGCTGCTGGCGAAGGAGGTCTTATGACTCGTTATTTTGATGAAGAGCTCCTTGAGCTCAACAAAAGAATTTTACAGATGAGCACTGAGGTGGAAGCTGATATTGGTAATTCCATCAAAGCTCTCAGAGAGTTGAGCCGAGAAAAGGCCGAAGCAGTTATCAGGGAAGATGACCTAATTGACAGAATGGAACTGGAAATTGAAGAAAAGTGCCTGAATTTGATTGCTTTGTATCAGCCAACAGCGGCCGACCTGCGTTTTATTGTGATGTCCTTGAAAATTACTACTGATTTGGAAAGAATCGCCGACCTGGCCGTTGATATTGCTCAAAGAGTTAAGGAAATGGCTGACCAGCCTTTGCTTAAGCCTTTGATTGATATTCCCAAGCTGGCTACTCTTGCCCAGGGAATGGTTAGAGATGCCATAAATTCATTTGTCAATAAAGACGCCGAGCTGGCCAGATCAGTAATACTTCGGGACGATGAAGTCGACAAGTTAAGAAATCAGGTCCAGTCAGAGTTGATAAATGACTATATGTGTAAAGACCCGACAACTGTTCCTCGGGGAGTAGCTCTGTTACTGGTCGCCCGTCACCTGGAAAGGATTTGTGATCATGCTACCAATATTGCTGAAGATGTAATTTACTTAGTCAAAGCCGAGGTAGTCAAGCACCATCCTGAAATTTTGAAATAAAAAAGCCCAACTTTAATTGTACTTAAATTGTACTTATAGCACTGGTTGCCTTATCTTCCTTGTCCTCAGGATTTGATTCTGATAACATAATAAAAGTAATTAAGAATGTTTGATCTATACCATTTGAGGCAGATAACAGGGGTGTGTTTTCTATCCTTAGTGTTGTTTTTTCCTTTAGCTGTAGCCCAGCAGAAATCAGGAAAAAAAGCACAGGAAAATCCAGCTTATAATGTTAACGTTTATGCCGTGACCATGGCCGTAACTGTCCAGGATAAAAAAGGAAGATATGTGAATAATCTGGAGGAAAAAGATTTTATCGTCTACGAAAATAACGAAAAAAAGCAAATTACTTATTTTCAGCACGATGAACATGCCCCCCTCAGTCTGACCGTACTGCTTGATGTTAGTGGTAGCATGGGTTTAGAAAATAAGCTTGAAGAGTGCCGTCAAGCCCTGAACATCCTGGCCCAACAAATCCTCTCGCCTCAGGACGAAATAGCTTTACTGGTTTTTGCTGATGGGCAGGTAGAAGTAGCTGCCCGTCATTCGACTGATAGAAAGTCCTTCTTGGCTGCTCTGGAGGCAGAAAAGGCTTTTGGTAAAACTGCTCTTAATGACGCTGTGGCTGTTTCGCCGGAATATGCAGTAAGGGCCAAAAATGAGAAACGAGCCTTGCTTCTTATTACTGACGGGATTGAAAATGACAGCCAGACAAGTCCCCAGCAGGCTCTGGAGATTGCCCGTCGGGTTGAAGTACCTATTTATGTTATCGGCTATAAAATACCGAAGTCAGAAGAGATTCTGGCGAAACATCGGAAGAGATCCGGGTTAACCACTACTGGTATTGTCGAAAATCTTACCTTGTTTGCCGAGGCTACTGGAGGTCAGGCATTTTTTCTGAATAACACAGAAGAACTGCTGTCAGCTTTTTATCAAATTAAAAAGGAACAAAGTCATCAGTACATTATAGGCTATACGTCTTATAAAGATAGCGACGACTATAAAAGGATTAGAGTGACTACGGTTAAAGGAAATTATCGGCTGCGGACCAGAAAGGGCTATTGAGTTTGCTTTTGGATGATATATTAACTTAAAATAATTTATATTTTTGAAATAATTAATAATTTTGAAGAAAAATTTATGATTTTAAGGTAACATAATAGTGTCTTAGAGAGAGATGTTAAATAATTTGTGAGGAGGCTAAATGAGAAAGAATTTTTTGATTTATGCTCTGGGGCTGATGGTTGTTGTTTCCATCCTGCTAAGCTGGGGATGTGCCACTAAAAAATATGTTAATAGTGAAGTAACCACCATTGATAAAAAAGTAGCCGGTATTTCTACAGAAATCGAAGATGCCCAGAAAAGAATTAAGGAACACGACGAAAAATTAGCTACCATCGGAGAATTAATAAGTAAACAGGATTCTCAGCTAAAACAGGTAAATGGAAAAATTGAAGAAGTTAAAACTATGATTAAAGGGAATTTGGTAATGCAGGCTACTTTAACCAATAATGAGGCCAGGTTCGCCTTTAACAGTGCCGAACTTAGTCCTGAAGCTAAAGCAGCCATCGATCAATTTGTCCAGAAGCTGGTTGAGGAAAACAGGGGCGTTTATATCGAAATACAAGGTCATACCGATAACACCGGACCGGAAGAAGTAAATCAGCTGCTCGGCCAGAAAAGAGCCGAAGCGGTAATGATGTACCTTTATAAAACCTATCACATTCCGCTTTATAGAATGGCGGCTGTAAGTATGGGAAGTTCAATGCCTATCGCTGATAATAAAACAAAAGAAGGAAGAGCTAAAAACAGACGGGTAGAAATTCTGGTTTACGAATAATCTCAATTAATTAGAATCCAATCCGGTTTTAAAGAAGTTATCTGTGGTTATTTCCAGCGAAAAGGGTTTTTGCGATGAAAATCAGGTAACAGGTGTTCATCCTTAGAAAATGGCTCAGGTTGAAGAAAAAGATTTTCAAAACCTAATTCAATAGCTTTTTCCATCACTTTTCGATATTCTTCCGCGGTTATTTCTCGTCGCAGTTCGGCTGGTGCTCGAAAACAGGGATGATACTGGCTCATCAAGCTGAGGCCAACAGAAGTAGAGAGGTTTTCTGCAATCCATTCCAAGACCTTGATGGAATCATCTTGACCACCAGGTAAAACCAGATGCCTGATTATCAATCCTTTCCGGGCCACTTCATTTTCATCCAAAATTAGATCTGGCTGCTGGATGTACATTTCCTGGATGGCCAGGCGGGCGTGTTCAAAATAATCAGGAGCAGCTGAATATTTTCTGGAAAACTCTGATGAAAAATATTTTAAATCAGGCAGGTAGATATCGATTATTCCTCGGAGCTGCTCTATTACTTCCAGCGAATCATACCCGTTGGAATTATAGACTAGGGGAATATTCAGCCCCTGTTGATAGGCGATTTTGAGGGCTCGGAGAATGGGCAGGATTACATGAGTTGGAGAGACAAGATTAATATTTAAGGCCCCTTGGTTTTGAAGTTCGAGCATCATCCCGGCTAATTGTTCGTCTGTTACCAGTTCTCCTTCATTTAGCCAGCTCAGCTGATAGTTTTGACAGAAGAGACATTTAAGATTGCAGCCAGCAAAAAAAACTGTTCCTGAACCACGAGCCTGGCTCCAGCCACCGTGGCCGCTCAACACAGGCTCTTCCCCATAATGAAGAAGGGCAGTGGATACTCGAGCCAGATTACCAGTCTGACAAACTCCCAGTTGGCTGCTGAAGCGATTAACCTGACATTTTCTTGGACATAAAGCGCAATTAGCTTCAAAAGAAGAGAGGTAAGTTAGGGCCTTTTCAATGGCCTCCAGCTTTCTCTGCACTAAAAATTCCCAGCTAACCATAAAATTTTATCCCTGAAATCTTAAAATAAAATTATAGCAAAGATTAAAGTATCAGGCTCGGATTGGCTATCTTTTTTTTAATTTTTGTGTAAATTCTTGCCAGGTAATGAGAAAATGTGTATAGTTAAAATTCAATCTAAAAATTCAAATAAGGACGATGGGATAGTATTTTGATAAAGTTTATCGTCAAGTTATTTGATATTGCCATCCATTTTGACCGTTATCTTGGCGTTATTATTCAGCAGTATGGGCTATGGACTTATTTAATTATTTTTGTAGTCATATTTTCGGAAACAGGGTTTGTAATTACCCCGTTTTTCCCTGGGGATTCTTTACTTTTTGCTGCCGGAGCCATAGCTGCCATCGGTGGCCTCAATATTTTCTGGTTATTTTTTTTGCTCAGCTTGGCCTCCTTCCTGGGAAATACCAGCAATTATTGGATTGGCTTTGCTGTTGGACCCGGTGTTTTTAAAAAGGAAAATAGCCGCTTTTTTAAAAAAGAATATCTGGATAAAACCCATGATTTTTATGAAAAACACGGTTCAATAACTATTATTATCGCCCGATTTATGCCTATCCTGAGGACATTTGCTCCTTTCGTAGCCGGAATTGGTCGGATGACCTATTGGAAATTCTCCATTTATAGTTTAATCGGGAGTCTTTTGTGGGTAAGTCTATTTCTTTTTGCTGGTTACTTTTTTGGTAACCTGCCAGGGGTAAAAAATAACTTCTCACTGGTAATCCTGGCTATTATCCTGGTTTCATTTGTTCCTGCATTGATTGGATGGGTTAAAAATAAAAAAAATAAAAGGTCTACCTAAAAACTCTGAAATATATCTGGTCCATTCAGATAATTTTTATTCCCTATTAAGAGCCGATAAAACAGCTGCTCGGTTGAAATAGCTGCTTAGCTGAGAAAGTGATGAACCTTTTATCCAGCGGTGAGCGGTCCGATCAATTTGCAGGGGAGTAATAGAAATCCAGCCGCGGTCTACCACCTGAACATCTGAATTCCTGGGACCAACAGCTCTTGGATGACCGATACCAATCCAGAAATAAGTTTTGCCCCTCGGATCCTTCTTTCTGATGAGTTCTGGATTATATTTTTTCTCTCCCAGCCGTGTAATTTTTAGGCCTTTAACTGGGAATGGGGGGATATTAATATTAAGATAAATTTTTGGGGGGAGTTTTTTTTCCATAAGAATTTCTAATAGTTTCCGGACAAATTTAGCTGCTTTTTTAAAATCATATTTCTTTTTGTTTTGACTGGTTAAAGAAACGGCGATGGAGGGTATCCCCATAAAAGTTCCCTGGAGGGCTCCAGCTACAGTTCCCGAATAAGAGACATCCTGGCAGCCAAGATTGGCACCAAGATTCATTCCGGAAATCAGGAAGTCTGGCTTTCGGGGCAGGACGTATTTCATAGCAATATAAAGGCAGTCTGCCGGAGTACCATCAACCGCAAAGACTTTTTCCTGGATTTTTTCAGCCCGCAATGGATGCCGCAGGGTAAGAGCCAGAGAAATAGAACTCCTTTCTCTGTCAGGAGCCACAACGTAAACCTGCCCGATCTTTTTCAGTTCTTCAGACAGGCTGGTCAGGCCAGGAGAACGATAACCGTCATCATTGGTCAGTAGAAACACAGGTTTTTTTGCTTGATTTTTTATAGCCATATTAACAAGCGATCTATCCAGCCTCAGGTTTAAGTTTCGTTTTATTATAGAAGAAATGTCTGGAAATATCCATAATTCAAGCAGTTAATTGAATTTTGTTTTAGTGGGCGGCGATGTGGTTTTTGATTGTCAGAGTAAAAAATTTAGAAATGAGAAGTGGATATCCTGGGTCTTGGCTCGTTTTTTTGTTGTTTTATTTTTGCTGATCAGGTAGAATTTAAGCAAACGAAGTTTTATAAGGAGGGCAAAGATGAACGTCGGCCTGGCTGATGCCATCATTCGTTTGATTGTGGGCTGGGTATTCATTCATTTGACCCCGGTGCTCAAAGTGAAGACCGGGAAAGTGTTACGCTGGATTCTGATCATCATCGGTCTTATTCTGGTTTTGACGGCGGTCACTCGCTATTGCGGTCTGTACGCTGTTCTTAAAATCAGTACCCTGTAGTCAATCCGGCGGGCAGCAGAATTAATTTTTTTCCAGAGAGGCACAAGTCTATCATAAGAAAAAGAAACCGGATTGATTATTCTGTAACTTTTTCCAGCAGGCAGATAAAAAAATAGAGTTAATTTCTATTCCTGGTTATGAAGCAGGTTTTTCCAAATTATTAATTTGGTTTTTAAGAAACGGATGAGAATTAAATAAGGAGAAATAGAATGAAAATCGGGACGAGCGGATTTGAACCGCTGACCCCATGCACCCCAAGCATGTGCGCTACCAGACTGCGCCACGTCCCGATTTTAACGAATAGTAAATTTAACCTTTTTTTTGTTTTTTTTCAAGGGTTCGAAGTATTTCGTGCAATTCTTCTTTAATCTGGCTCAAGATTGATTTCAGTTTTTCCGGAGGAATTTTATCAGTCTTAAATCCGAATTCTTCCTCAATTTTGCGTTTTATACCAGCCCTGGTTAGAGTATTTTCTTCCAATAATTCTTTTAGGCGAAGAATAATGAGTACATCCTTTTGCCGGTATATTTTTTTCCCCGAAGCTGTCTGTCCGGCAAAAAATAGATCAAATTCGTTTTCCCAGGACTTAAGGGTTTCAGGCGTAATTTTTAACAGACGACAGACCTCATCGCCGCTGAAGATAAGCTTCCTGTTAATGATTTCTTTAATATCTGCTGTTTTCTGATTTTGAGTCATTAGCAATTTTCATAAAAACATTAACATTTAACCTTGAAATCGTCAAGAATGAATAAAGCAGTCAGGATTTATTTCCGGTCGTTAGATTTATGCTATTATTAAAAAGAGTTTGCAGAGAAAATATAGAGAAAGGAGAAAAACGATGGAAGTCAGAGGTATTAAGACAAAAATTGTGGTTACTATTGGACCGAAAAGCCGGCAGCCTGAAATTATTGAATCTTTGATTAGAGCTGGGGCTGACATTTTTCGCCTAAATTTTTCCTATGGTACTTACGAAGAACACCAGGAAAACATAAAAAATATAAGAATACAATCGAAGAAGGCAGGGAAAGATGTTTCCATTTTACAGGACCTGCAGGGACCAAAGATTCGACTGGGAGAAATAGCTGGAAATAATATCAGGTTAAATAAGGGACAAGAATTTGTCATAAAAGGGGTGAAGGTAACTGGCAATGAAAGGCAGGCTTCGATTACCTCACCAGAAATAATAAAAGACATTAAACCTGGAGAATTAATTTTTATCAATGATGGACTTATCAAGCTAAAGGTTAAGAAAATTACTCCCCGGGAAGTAATTACTGAAGTAATGGCGGGTGGGGAAATAAGCAGCCATCAAGGCCTAAATTTTCCCCAGAGTCGACTTTCTCTACGGGCCCTCACTGAAAAAGATAAGCAGGATTTGGTTTTTGGTCTGGAAAACGGGGTGGATTTGATTGGGCTTTCTTTTGTTAAATCTCGAGAAGATTTGCTCCATTTCAAAGAATTTATGAGGTCTACCGGGAAAACTGCGCCGGTCGTGGCCAAAATAGAAAAATGGGAAGCAGTTCAAAATCTGGAAGAGATCATTACCGAAGCTGAAGCCCTGATGGTTGCCAGAGGGGATTTGGGAGTTGAATTGCCTGTGGAAAAGGTTCCAATCATTCAGAAGAAAATAATTGCTCTGGCCAGAGCCCATGGAAAACCTGTTATTACTGCTACCCAGATGTTGAATTCTATGATAAAAAATCCGGTTCCAACCAGAGCCGAAGTTAACGATATTGCTAATGCCATCCTGGATGGGACTGATGCGGTTATGCTTTCCAATGAAACCGCCGTGGGTAGCTATCCGGTTGAGTCAGTAGAGATGATGAGGAAAATAATTTATGAAACAGAAAATAGCGATATTTTTAAAAACCTTATGAATCAGATCATCGAGCCAGCTGAAATTTCTATTCCCGAAGCCATTGCTTATTCAGTTAAGAATACTGCTTCCAGAGTAAAAGCCAGAGTCATTCTTACTGCTACAGAGACTGGTCGGACAGCGGCTATTATTTCCAAATATCGTCCGCAGTTGCCGATTTTAGCCTTGACTCCACGCTGGGAGACTCTACGTTTTTTAAATCTGACCTGGGGAGTATTTCCCTTTCTGGTAAAACAATTCAAATCAGTTGATGAAATTCTCAGAAGAGGTCCCAGGATAGCGGAAGAAGCTGGATTTTTACGGCCATCTGATATCTATTTTATAACCTGTGGTACTCACACGGGAATACCAGGCAGTACCAATTTATTCAAAGTTGATATTTATAAGCGCTGACTTGCCAGAAGTTAAGAGATTATTAATGGATGATTAAAAATTCTGTTTTTCAAAGCAGGCAAAGAAACAAAAAATTAATTATTATTGGCTCTAATTATTTTTGCTCAGGGCCTAATCCAATTTACTCATATGATAAAATATTAATATGAGAAAAAAGATGGGTAAAATAAAGTTTGCCTTCATATTGGTAATAGTTTTAATTTTTAATTCAAAATCTTTTTCCTGGGGAAAAGAGGAAATAAAAAAATTTAATCTGACGGAAAAAGCAGAGATAGTCAGCGATAAGCCCAGCTCCAATTCGGTTTCAAAGGGCAGTAAGACTTCGCCTCATAAACCTCATACCGGGCGAGCCCTTCTGGAAAGTGCTGCTTTAATTACTGGTTCTACCATTGATTACTGGAGACATTACGCTCATTTTCAGGATGACTGGCAATTTAAATTTACCTGGAAAGACCAGAAAAGGCGTTTCTTTACGGCCGAATCACCCAAATTTGATTCTAACGCTTTCTGGTTTAACTGGACTCATGCGACTTCAGGAGCTGCCTATTATAATATGGCCCGAACCAATGGGCTTAATAGCCGGGTTTCTTTACTGTTTTCTTTTGGATTGTCAACTCTCTGGGAAACAGCTTGTGAATGGCGGGAAATAATATCCACCAATGATATGATTTTTACTTCATTTGGCGGGCCAGCCATTGGCGAACCTCTCTATCAGATTTCATCTTTTTTCAGTCACAAGAGCGGAATATTTAATCAGTTGCTGAGCGCGGTTTTTGATCCATTTCTTCCTGCTAATAACTGGTTTGACCGCAAAAGGGGACCTGCCTGGAACAGCCAGAAAGCCGGTTCGGCCGATGATTTCAGCTTGTTTTTAGGGATCAGGAAGGTTTCGGTTTCTCCTGCTGATCAGCAAGCAGTGGCCAGCACCGAGAGCCGTTATGATCAATTTAATTTTGGTCTGGATATGAACCTGATTACTATTCCTGGTTATTTCGAAGATAAAAGCCTTAGTTATTTCAGCTGGGATACACTTTACAGCCAGGTTAATGTTGGTTTTAATTTTAGCCCTGCGGGCTTAGAAGAATTTAATATAAAAAGTGGTGCGGTTCTTTTTGGTTATGTATACCAGAAAGCTTACTATAATTCTCAGAGAGAACTGCGGGGCAATAACTTTTTTATTGGCTTCGGTACGCTTTTTGAAGTTTATAGAAAACGGCCTGTTGCTTGGTATGATAGCACTCTCGACGTTCCTTCAGGTGGTAATAATTTATCAGATGCTCGCTTTTATAATCGTCCAACTCCTACCCAATTTACTGATAAACTATCTTCTATCAGTCCACTGGGTATAGTTATCAACTTAGGTCATATCCAGCCAGGATTCAAATGGGAATGGAATACCGGTTTATATGGGGATTTTGCCATGGTGAATGCTCTTGCTTATAACTTATATAGCCAAGACCATGATGTGAGTGGAGTTAAAACCACTTTGCTAAATTGGGGCTACTACTATGCTGCGGGCATTACTGTCTCCTCCGCCTTTAAGGCTTACTGGCGTCATTGGTCATTCAGAAGTGATTTAACCTATGAATCATTTGGCTCCATTCAGGGACAGGATCGCTATCAATTTCTTGGGGTGGTAACAGATGATTTCAAAATTTATGATAATCTTTGGGGATGGCGCTTTAAGATTGGCTACCAGATCCCCAAAACCCCACTGGAACTGGCTCTGGTTTCTGAAAGGACAAAAAGAACTGGCCATATCTCAGACACCAGCTCCTATTATTTAGAGCATCGTCTATATTATCAATTGAGATTGGTTATTTAATTTCTTTTTTCTTGGTGAGACTAAATTTTTCTCCAGGAAGAAGGATATCCATTATCATTCCTTGAATTCCTACTTCCCGTCGCGGTCCAAAAGTTATTTTGGCTTTGCTGGCATCATAGACAATGACATTTTTATTGCCAATCACCTCAAAAGTTTCATCTGGGTAAACGATAATGGCGGTTGATTCATCGATACCTATTCCGAGAAGATCGGGATGCTCGGCGATGACGCTAATCAACCTGTTGTGTCTTTTTCTGGTGGCAAAATGCTGGTCAATTATGGCTTTTTTAATTAACCCCAGCCCGCGGGCCAAGACTACATTTCCAGCCTGAATGGTTTCAAATTCATGTCCCTCTTCCACTTTGCGCACTTCGTCTCCAGTAATCATCAATTCGCTCATCACTGCAGCTCCAGCGCTGGTTCCACCGATAACTGCTCCCTGGGCATATAACTGTTTAATCATATTATGAATAGGAGTATCAAGAATGGCTTCGGTAATTCTGGTCTGGACACCTCCAGAAAAAAAGATACCGCCGCTTTCCGCCAGTAATCGAGCGTTGGGATATTGTTCAGCTTGCTGGCGGGTAAAGTTGTAGTAAACAGCCTCCTTGGCTCCCAGCCGTTTGAATTCTTCTACCATAGCGGTTCCCGTTTCTTCCGGAGTAGCACTGGCCATTGTCAGGATGACAATGCGCCCGTTTCCGGATTTGCTGGCCAGATCTATAAACCGCTCCATCATAGAATCTGGTCTGTCGCCACCCCCGATTATAAATAGATATCCTTTAATTTTGGTCTCAGCCGTTAGAGCTGGGCTGGACAGAAAGCCTGTAAAGCATAGGATGAAGATAAAAAGAGCTAAACCCAGTAATTTTAACTTTTTAAGTCCATGATTTCTTTTTTCCATTTATTATTTCTCCCATATTACCATTTTAGTTATTTTAGAAGTTTAGACAATAATCTTTTTCTTAATTTTTCGAGGGAGAAGTTTTTTATAATTTTCTGCTATCATTCAATATCTACCTTCTTAAACCTTAAGTATAAATTTATATAAAATTTCCTTTTTTCAAGCTATAATAGAAATAAGTCTTATTGGGCTTAGCGGTAATGAAAAAAGAACCTAAAAATGAGAGCCAGCAAACTCCTCTGGCCGAGCGCCTGCGGCCTCAGTCTTTTGACCGTTTTTATGGGCAGGAACATCTACTCGGCCCAGGTAAAATTCTTACCGAGCTAATTGAATCCGGTCATCTGGTTTCTATGATTTTCTGGGGCCCTCCCGGTTCGGGCAAAACCACTCTGGGACTGATGTTAGCCCGATACTTTGACCTTCCCTGGATTTTCTTCAGTGCGGTTTTGTCCAGCATTAAGGAAATCAAAGAAGTAATGGCCCAGGCCGAGCAGCAAAAGAAGCTCTATGGTAAGCCTCTGGTCATTTTTATTGATGAAATTCATCGCTTTAACAAAGCTCAACAAGCAGCTTTTTTGCCTTATGTTGAGCGGGGAGACATAATCCTTTTTGGTTCGACCACTGAAAATCCTTCTTTTGAAGTGATAGCCCCACTTCTTTCTCGAACAAAAGTTCTGATACTCAATCCTCTTAATGAAGAGGCTTTAAAGAAAATTGTCCATGATGCTTTAACCGATGAGGTTAATGGTCTGGGAAAGCTTAAATTAGGCCTGGATGATGAAGCTTTGAAGCTGCTAATTGACCAGTCTAATGGCGATGCCCGGAGGGTTTTGAATGCTCTGGAAATCGCCGCCAATCTGACCAGAGGGAAAATAATTACAGTCAGAGAAGTGGAAGAAGCTCTCCAGAAAAGGATTCTACTTTATGATAAGAGTGGAGAAGAACATTTTAATTTAATTTCGGCCCTGCACAAAAGCCTGCGAAATTCAGATGTAGATGCTTCTTTATACTGGTTGGCCAGGATGCTTTATGCCGGGGAAGATCCCCTTTATATCGCCCGGCGACTGGTGCGATTCGCTTCTGAGGACATAGGACTGGCTGACCCGCAGGCTCTGGCCATCGCTCTTCAGGCCAAAGAGGCCTACGACTTTCTGGGTTCCCCTGAAGGCGAGCTGGCTCTGGCTGAAGCGGTGGTTTATTTGGCTTCAGCTCCTAAGAGCAACCGAATCTATGTGGCCTTTGGTCAGGCAATGAAAGATGTGGAAGAAAGTCCCTACGAACCGGTGCCTCTTCATATTCGGAATCCAGTTACCCCGTTGATGAAAGAAATCGGTTACGGCCAGGATTATCAATATGCTCACGATCATCCTTTATCAACGACTGATATGGAGACCTTTCCCGAGAGATTAAAAGGTCGAAGATATTACCAACCAGGAAACCTTGGCCTGGAGAAAGAAATTAAAAAGCGGATTGAGTGGTGGGAAGCCTTGAAGGAAAAAATCAGGCAGGAAAAGAACTCTCAGTAATTCTTTTATTTTGTCTCCAGAGATAATCTGGAGTGGAAAAAAATATAGCGGTCAGGGGGAGAATGATCAGGATTTATCTTCTTTTTCGTCGTTCTCGGGTAAAGGCTCATGTTTTTCTGAGCTGCCTTTTTTCTTCTCTTCCTTTTCTTTAAATAGATAATAAACCTCCCAGCTCAGCTCATCGGCCAGGCAGCCCAGACAGGAGCGAGGGGTAGTGGCAATTTCACCGTCCTCAATTTTCTTTTTTAGGATTTGTTTAACTAATTTTCTGATTTTGTAAAGAAAAATATAATCAACCATTATGATAATGATATCAGCTACGCTACTTTAAGTAAAGCAGGGCATTTATTTTTCTCTAAGAAGGGAAAGCTTTCGTTTTAATCCTGAAATAAAGTTTTAATTAAAATTATTCGCTAAGTTGAATTACTGTAATTATTCATCTAAAATCGAGCTAAAGTTTAAATATGATGTTGGTAAAAAAGTTTTTATTTGTGGGATTTAAAATAAACGGGCCAATAATTTTATTATTAATTGGAGTTTTAATTTTTGGAGAACTTAATGGCGCCCGGCTGCTGGCGCTGGGGCAACAAGAAATTTCTCCCTCAAAATTGGATAATGAAAATTATAAGAATAAAATAAAAAAAATTGATGAGCTGCAAGAAAAACCACCCGAAAAAAAATTAACTGGTGGCCAGCTAACCAGATTTCCTCTGGTAGAAGCCTGGAGGTTTCAGGTTGCAGGAAAAATTATTGGAGCGGCTAATATTGGAGGCAAAATTATTTTAGCCACTGAAGAAGGTCAAATTTATTTAGCCGATTCTCAACATGGGAAAATTAGCCAGCTGGAGAACTTTAAAGTCAACCTTCTTTATCCGCCCGTAACTGGGTTAAATGAGGTTTGGCTGATTGGAGAGGATAAAATTTATTGTCTGGAAGAAAATGGTCGGATCAGATCGGTAATTAATCTTTCAGAAAAAATATCATGTTTGCCCGTGGCTGATTCTAAAAAACTTTTTCTTATCTTGGCTGATAAAAAATTGGAGGCCATTAAATCTGAATCAGGTGAGGTATCCTGGAGGTATGATTTGCCGGTCAAAGCAATCTTAGAGCCGGTAATTTCTGATTCTTCAATTTTTATAGCTCTGGAAAATAATAAAATTCTAAGGCTTAATAAAGGCAACGGAGAAAAAATTGGCGAATATCAATTAAAAGAAGCTCCTGGCTGGCTTTGTCCTGTTGGTGAGAAATATCTTATTCAGGGAACAAAATCAGGTAAGGTCTTTTGTTTGAACTTGAGAACCAGGAAGATTCGCTGGCAGGTCAGTATTGGCAGTCAGCAAATAGCCTGGATTTTTACCAGGGGAAAATTACTATATGTTGGCACCACCAGCGGATTGTTGGAAGCATTAAAAGTTTCAGGCGGAGATCTAATCTGGTGGGAAAGTATTCCGGGAAGGATTTCTTTCCTCCCTTTATTTTACCAGCAAGAAATATTTGTACCTTCAGGTGGTCAAAATCTTACTGGATTTGATATAAAAACTGGCAAGGTTACCTTCGAAATCAACCTGTCGGATGAAATTAGAACCAACGTTATGAACTCGGGAGAGAATATAGTTATTGGAACTTATAACTACAGGGAAAATAGAAGCTACCTTTACGGGATGAAAAAAGAATCTCAGCTGGTAATAGAAGCCTCCAAAGATTCTCCCCAGCCGCCGGGGACAGAGATAGTTTTTAGGGCTCGGGCTATCGGGTTTGAACACCCTAAGTATGAATTTTATCTTCAAAGCGGAAACGGACCGGAAAAATTAATGCGGCGGGCTTCGCTTAAAGATTCCTGGACTTGGTTTGCTTCTAAAGAGGGTAATTATCTCATCATCGTCCGAGCCTATGACAAAAAGCTAAGTAAGAAGGCTGAGTTGAGATATAATATTTCTTCATTGATAAAAGACAAAGAAAAAGAAAGGAGTGAACGATGACCAGAGAAGAAGCGCTGGAACTGGTTAAGGAGTATCTACACAACAAAAACCTGGTAAAACATTGCCTGGCGGTGGAAGCCTGTATGAAGGCCCTGGCCAGAAGGCTGGGTGGAAACGAAGAAACCTGGGGGCTGGCGGGTTTACTTCACGACCTGGATTATGAACTTACGGAAAAAAGCCCCGAACTTCATACCACCGAAACAGTCAAAATGCTGGAAAAATACAACCTGCCAGCAGAAATCATCCAGGCTATTCAGGCTCATGCTGGCCGGGTACCGTGTCAGAGCGTCATGGATTGGTCCATTTATGCTGCCGACCCGACCACTGGGCTGATAATTGCCGCCACCCTGATGCATCCAGAAAAAAAGCTAAAAGCCGTGGACCTGGAGTTCTTAAAGCGTCGCTATAAAGAAAAGCATTTTGCCCGCGGTGCCAGAAGAGAAGAAATAGAAAAGTGTTCAAATCTGGGTTTAAGTCTGGATGAATTTTTGAGCATTTGCCTGGAAGCTATGCAGGGCATAGACCAGGACCTGGGGCTTTAAATATTTATTTCCTGATATTTCCATTAAAAAATCAAATAGACTTTAATTCAGGTTTTAAAAATATAAGCTTGAATATTTTTGGGCAGTGATTATGAGACCAAAAAGGCTCGGAAGGAATTTTTTCACCCAGCCGACTTTAAAAGTGGCCAGGGAACTTCTGGGAAAATATCTGGTTAGAAAAATAGACTCCAGAAAGCTGGTTGGGAAAATAATAGAGACTGAGGCTTACATAGGACCGATGGATAAAGCTTCTCATGCCTATGGAGGTAAGATTACTTCTCGAAACAAAGCGGAATATTTAGTTGGGGGCCATATTTATATCTACCTGATTTATGGTATGTACTGGCAGTTAAATGTGACCACCAGCGAGGAGGGCAAGCCTGAATGTGTTTTGATCAGAGCTTTGGAGGTAGCTGGAGAAGACAAAAACGTAGCCTCAGGGCCGGGCAAGCTGTGTCGCTATTTGAAACTGGACAAATCCTTTTATGGAGAAGATTTGACCAGGTCTAAAAGAATCTGGGTGGAAGATAGAGGTGAAAAAATAAGCTCATCAGATATAAAAAGAACTACCCGAATAGGAATTGATTATGCCGGGCCATACTGGGCAAATAAAAAGTGGCGTTTTGTACTGGCGGCGAAAAAAGGATTAAAAGTAAGAAATAAAAAGTGAGAAATAAAAATAAAGAGAAATAATAAAAATTAAATTTTTAGGCTCATCCGGCTATATTGTGGGTACAATGAGAAATTCCTGCTTCCTTAAACCCAAGTTGAATCTTGGCTAACTCATTGATAATGAAGCCAATTGAGGAAATACCAACAAAATACAGAACATTCCTCTCCGACCATCTTTTTAAAACCTTCATCGTTGAGTCCTCTATTCGCTCATTGAAAGTTATAATTCTCCGAGTTTACCCATTTAAAAGTTGGAAGGACCAATTTTTATACCTGCCTCAATAAGGTTTAAGCATTTCTATAAAAGCTCTTTAAGGAAGAAAAAAGCCAGGGAGGCGGCTCGGCCA
>Ga0272448_1002521_pt1 | contig 22868 bp, 23 predicted proteins | sample YNPCB0191_FD_202220 | JGI IMG/M metagenome (GOLD analysis project Ga0272448, IMG submission 202220) | Hot spring sediment microbial communities from Yellowstone National Park, WY, United States - YNP-CB-019-1 | ecosystem: Environmental > Aquatic > Thermal springs > Hot (42-90C) > Sediment... | reverse complement strand
AGGCGGGAGGCTGGAGTTTTTTTGAAGCCACTCCCATTCCATCTCCAGCCGCCCGATCTTGGCGAACAACTCCTCCGCCAACGCGGCGTGGGCGGCGGCGGTCGGGTCGTGCGGCCGGGCCAACGCGACCGGGGCCGCTTCCAGCAACTGGCGTTTCCAGACGCCGACTTGGGTGGGATGCACCCGATAGGCGCTGGCGATTTGGGCGAGCGTTAGCCGTTCTTTTACGGCTTTCAAGGCCGCCTTGGCCTTGAAGAGGCCGGTGGATGCGGCTGTCGTTTCTTCGTACTCATGGACCTCGCTTTCCAGACTCGATTTTACCCTCTAACGGATGGCCCAAATCCCGTCCAGTTTTTCGGGTCCACTACAGTCCCCGGACGCGAGACGCGATAGTGCAGCGGGCTGCAGTGATGATCGAAGGCCAGATGGATTGTGCCGTCGGCAGGACAAATGCCGATCACCGCGACATTATGAACGTCGGTGTGACCGATGGTGTAGTCCTCGAACGCGAACCGTTCCCAGGTTCCCTCCGGCAACCTTCGTCGGGCCACGCACAAGCGTTTCCGGCCATCGAAGTATGTCGCATACTGCCAACCGTGGAAGCTGGTGATCGCCTCGATCTGAAACGTCTGACCGTTGATGCACGTGCCGAACGCGCCGCGCGCAAAGTTCAATCCCTCCGGGTGAACAACCGAATCCCTGACCGTCGCGCAACAAACAGCAGCCAACGCCAACGTCGGAATACAAACTCGTTTCACTTCGGTTGCAGCCAGCCGAGCGACACGAGGAACTTGTCGGCTTCCATCAACGTCTGCTGTTGCCACGGATCGCGGTTGAAGAAACCGTGGGGCTGACCCTCGTAGCCGACCAACTCGCAACGGTTCCCCGCCGCCTTCATCTTCACCGCAAACGCTTCCGCCGTCGCAAACGGGACCGTCGTGTCGGCGCGTCCGTGAAAGATGATGGTCGGCGGACCGCCGGACTTGATGTTGTGAGCGGGCGAAATCTTTTCCGGTTGTGTTCCCAGCCGTTCTTCCGGCACGCGCGCGCCGAAACTCTTGTCGAGATTCAGCCCCTCCATCGGCGCCAGCACCAGCGCCGGGTTGAACAGCACCAACGCATTGGGCGTGGCACTGATCGTCTTGTCCTCTCCCGGTTCATCGAATTCGCTGATGAACGCCGTGGCCGCCGCGAGATGCCCGCCCGCCGAGCCGCCGCCGGCAGCAATGCGTTTCGGGTCAACACCGAGCCGCGCGGCGTTGGCGCGGATCCAACGGATGGCCGAACGCGCGTCGGCGAGACATTGCGTTGGCTTGACGTTGTGACGGCTTTTCACGCGGTAATCAGCGCAGATGGCGACCATGCCGCGCGAGGCAAAATGCCGGGCCTGCACCTCGAATTGTTGCGGCGACCCGCTGTTCCAGCCGCCGCCAAAGAAAAAGACAATCGCCGGCGCGTTCTTCGGAGAGGACGGACTGAAGATGTAAAGATTCAGTTTCGTGTTGCCGACGGTTTTGTAGGTCTCGACGCGCGCGCCGTCCATCTTGGGCGGGTAACCGAACTTCCCGGCGGCAGCCAACATGATAACGGCCAGCAAAGTATTCATACCGGATTGGTGTGCGACGTTATCGGCCCGGTTGCAAGATTTTTCCGGTGAAGTGTTGCCGGCTTTCACCGGAACACCGCATAGAGGCGCAGTTTCGGTTAGCGAGAGGCACGCTGCCGTCACGACGATCGGAGTCTTTCCCAAAACCGCCGTGACGGCGGCGTTCCTGTTCAACGGTCCTAACTTTACGCACGCGCCAGAATTTGCTGTTGCTGTGGCGGGAAGCGTCCACTACTTTTGTCGGCATGAAACAGGTTCTTCTTCTCGTTGGGTTGGCCGCAGCGTTGAACGTTGCCGCCGACAATCCGTTTCCGGGGCCGCGCGGCGAGAAACTCGATCTGGCCTGCCGCGAGGACATCTGGGATAAACCGGCCCGAAAAGATTTCCTCTCGGAGTTTGTCCGTGTGCCGCGCGACAAGGTGGTCGGGTTCGCCCTCTACACGCATGATGGCGGCGTGTTGAAAATGACGGCGCAACTTTACCCGCTGAAACCGGGCGAGCCGCGCGAGGTGCGTCTGGAATTGAAGCGCGACGGACAATGGCGCGAGGTCGCCCGCGCGCCGGTGATTTATCCGGGTTGGTCGGCGCATTTCCGCATCGAGCCGTGGGACGCCACCCGCAACGTGCCGTACCGGGTCCGACACGGCGAGTCGGCGATGTTTGAGGGATTGATTCGGCGCGATCCATCGGACAAGGACGTGATTGTCGTCGGCTCGCTCTCGTGCAACTCCAACAAGGACCGGGGCGACCGCGCGGAGATTGTCGAGAAACTGAAACGACAGGATCCCGATCTGCTCTTCTTCGCCGGCGACCAGAGTTACGACCATCAGGAACACACGGCGGCGTGGTTGCTGTGGGGTTGGCAGTTCCGCGATGTCATCAAAGACCGGCCGGTGGTGACGATTCCCGATGATCACGACGTGGGACAGGGCAACCTCTGGGGCGAAGGCGGCATTGTGGCCGATTCGCCTGCCGGCGATTCGGGCGGCTATTATTACCCGCCCGAATACATCCGAATGCTTGAACGCTGCCAGACCTGGCACCTGCCGGACCCGGCGGATCCGCGGCCGATTGCGCAGGGCATCGGCGTGTATTTCACACGGCTCCGCGTCGGCGGCGTGGACTTTGCCATTATCGAAGACCGCAAGTTCAAGAGCGGCCCGAAAGGCAAAATCCCCCAGATGGGACCGCGTCCCGACCACATCCGCGAACCGGGCTACGACCCGAAGAAGATTGACCTGCCCGGCCTGCAATTGCTCGGCGAACGGCAAATGGCGTTCCTGCGCTCGTGGGGACAGGATTGGACGCGCGCCCGCATCAAAGCAGTGTTGTCGCAGACGGCGTTCTGCGGGGCCGTTCACCTGCACGGTCGCAAGGACAACCGGTTGTTGGCCGATCTCGACTGCAACGGCTGGCCGCAGACGCAACGCAATCTGGCGCTGGCCGAGTTGCGCCGCGCGCTGGCTTGTCATCTCTGCGGCGACCAACATCTCGCCGTCGTCGTCAAACACGGCATCAACGCGTTCCGCGACGGCCCCTACGGCTTCACCAACCCCGCCATCGTCAACAGCTACTACGGTCGTTGGTGGGAACCCGAAGACGGCAAGCCCGGTGCCAACCCGATCCCGAACAGCCCGTTGCCGTGGACGGGCGATTATCTCGACGGCCTCTACAACCGCATCACCATGATCGCGTACGCGAACCCGACGTTTGCCGACATCAAGACGATGGCGCAACATCAGCGCGACCCGAAAGCCGAACTCGGCGACGGCTACGGCTTGGTCCGGTTCAACACCAAAACCGGCCAGATCACCTTCGAGTGCTGGCCGCGTTACGCCGACCTGAATCGCGGCGATGCCGCGCAATATCCGGGCTGGCCCGTGACGTTCCGCATGGAAGACAACGACGGGCGCGCCGTCTTCGGCCACCTGCCGGAACTGGTCGTGACCGACACGCAGAACCCGGTGATTCAGGTCGTCAACGAGAAAGACGGCGACATTCTTTACACGCGACGGATTCGCGGCAACCGGTTCCGACCGCCGGTGTACGAAGCGGGGAGCTACACGGTGAAAATCGGGCGCGACCGACCCGACCTGTGGAAGGCTGAAAAAATCGCCGTGGACAAGTCCGGCAAACAAATCCGCGTCCAACTAAGCAAGTCCCGATAGCCGCTATCGCTTTTGCAACGCCGGGTACGGTCGTCCGGCAATCAGACGCTGGCCATCGGAAAAACCTTCCGGCCGGCCCGCCAGCCGTTTCACGAGCCGTTGACGCCACGCTTCGACTCCGAGTGTCTTCGAAAGATCGTGTTCCTCGCACGGGTCATTGTCCAGGTCGAACAACTGTTCCGAGCCATCCAGTGGTCGCCAGATGTATTTGAAATGGCCGTCGGTCAGCGCGTGAAACGCCTGCTCCTTGCCGTAGCACGGCGCGTGTTCGAAGTGCAGCCACTCGCGCGGCACGCGCCCCTCGCCGCGCAACACCGGCACGAGATTGCGCCCGTCCACGTTCTTCGGAATCTCGACGCCCGCTGCCGCCAGCAGCGTCGGCATGATGTCTTCGAGGCAGACCGGCTGATTGCAGCGCGCGCCCGGCTGGAAGCCGAGCGACGGCGAGCCGGCGATGATGAAAGGAATGTTGGCGGCGCCTTCATACGGCTCGCATTTGCGGAAGTAACCGTGATCGCCGAGCATTTCGCCGTGGTCGCTGCTGACCACGATGAGCCAGGAGCGGCCGGCCTTTTCGCTGCGCCTCTTGAACTCGGCGATCAACGGGCCGATCTGCTCGTCAATGTGCTCGATCAATCCAAAATACCCGGCTTGCGCGCGACGAAGCCTGTCGCCTTCCAACCGTATTCGGTGTCCGTTCTTGCTGCCGGTCGGCGAGAGCGCCGACCAATCCACCCAGTCGCCGTGCGCCGCCGGCGGCAGGTTCTTTTTCAGAAACGCGTCAAAAAACTTTTTCGGCGGAAACAACGGCGGATGCGGCGCGTAAAACGATGTTGTCAGAAACAACGGCTGCGTCGGTGGCGTTTCGCGGACGACGTGGCGGGATTGCTGGACAATCCACGCCGTCGGATGCAGATCGTCGGCCAGCGGCCACGACGCGGCCGGCCAACGATTGTAGTCCAGTCCCAGTTTCGTGACAAGGTCGCGGATGCCGGCATACTGCGGCGCGGCTTTCCGAAGAAACTGGTCGTAGTCATCGCCGTCCACGTGAGTCGAGCCGAGGATTTGTTTTTGATAACCGCAGTTGCCGCTGGCCGGAGGCTGATGCATGTAACGACCGACCAACACCGTGACGTAGCCGGCATCGGACAACACGCCCGGCAAGGTTGGGGTCGTAATCGGCGGCGCGGCAAACCCGACCACGCCGCTGGTCTGCGGAGACATGCCGGTCAGCAACGCGAACCGCGCCGGAATGCACGACGGAACGGTGGAGTACGCCCGGCGAAACAGCGTTCCCTGTTTGGCCAATTCATCCAACTGTGGCGTGCGCACGACGGGATGGCCAAGAATCGAGAGGCAATCCCCGCGCATCTGGTCTGGCATGAGAAACAGGATGTCCGGCCGCTGTGCCGCCCACGTGGCCACAGAGACCAACACGCCGGTCAACAAGTTCACCAGTTTCATGGCGACCGGTGTGCCCCCTTGAGGGGCTGGTTGCAAGATTTTTTCAGCCTTCGCGCGACTGTCGTTGGAGATTGTGCAACTTGTCGGGGAGCTTGTATCGCGGCCACCTGTGCGGTGTGAGGTCCGTTTTGGACCTGTTGGCCGAGGTTTTGTCCCGGACGCACCGGGAGGGTTGCTGTCGGGCGAACCAAGGGCGAGGAACTGGGGAGCGTGCAACCGTGACGACGCTCGCTCTGCCCGACTTCGAAATGGCGCCGCTTCCGATGAAGGTCATTCCGGCGGAAGTGTGTGAGGCCTTGTTTGCGGACGAGATCAAACGTCTGAAAAAGCGCAATGAGTAGCAGTCTGTTCGCGCGCATCCGTCTCGGCGGACGCCACCGGTTCGGTTGGTCTTGCACAAGAGGCAATGCCTGGGAACTTGCTCACGGAGCTGATTCGGGGCGAAAGCCTGCGCGTTTTTTCGTTGCCAGTCACGCGCGAAGACCGAATATAAGAACCATGAGCGACGATTCGCTTCGTTCACGACTCGTGTATGAGCCGCGGGAGCTGAAATTCGGCACCAGCGGTCGCCGGGGACTTGTCGCGGACCTGACTCCTCTGGAGATCTACATCAACGTCACTGCGGAATTGGAATACCTGCAATCGTTGCCCGCCACGGCGGGCGGGATCGCGCGCGGCGATGTGTTTTACTACGCCTACGATCTGCGTCCCAGCTCAGCATCGCTGGCGCAAGTGGTCGAACGAGCCGCACGCGACGCGGGGATGACGCCCGTCAATCTCGGTCGTATCCCGACACCGGCGTTGACCGCCTACGGCATCGAACAGGGCAAAGGCAGCATCATGGTCACCGGCAGCCACATCCCGTTCGACCGAAACGGCTACAAATGCAACTCCGCCAGAGGCGAACTGCTCAAAACGGACGAAGTCCCCATCAACGAGCGCGTCGCAAAAATCCGTCAGCGTCTCTACCATCAGCCGTTCGCGCAGTCGCCGTTCGATGAACGCGGTCAGTTCAAAGCGCCCCTGCCGGCGCTTGCGCCCGAAACCGACGCGGCCCGAAAAGCCTACATCGCACGCTACACGAACTTCTTCCCACCCGGCTGCCTGCGTGGGAAGTCGCTGCTGGTCTATCAGCATTCCGCTGTGGGCCGCGACATTCTGGTTGAACTGCTGCAAGAACTTGGCGCAGCCGTCATCGCCGCCGGTCGCAGCGAGACGTTTGTGGCCGTGGACACCGAAAACATTGACGACGCCCAACTGGCCGCCCTCCAGAGGCTCGTAGACGAGGCCGGCCCGGTGGACGCGGTGGTCTCAACCGACGGCGACAGCGATCGTCCGTTGATTCTCGGCGTGGAGCAGGGGCGCGTGAAATTTTTCGGCGGCGACCTGGTCGGGATGATTGTCGCGGAGTTTCTCGGCGCCGACGCGGTGGTGGTGCCTGTCAGTTGCAATGATGCCATTGACCGCAGCAACCTGCAGCATGTCCTGGAGCCGAAAACGAAGATCGGTTCGCCGTATGTCATCGCGGGGATGGAACAGGCGCGCGCAAAAGGCCGCCAACGAATCTGCGGCTGGGAAGCCAACGGCGGGTTCCTGCTTGGCTCCGATCTGGTGCGCGACGGGCGAAGGCTGCGAGCGTTGCCGACACGCGACGCGGTGCTGCCGATTCTGTGCGTGCTGTTGGCGGCGGAGAACCGCCCCCTGAGCGAATTGTTCGGGCGTCTGCCGCGCCGTTACGGCAAGTCGGCGTTGCTGAAAAATGTGCCGCGCTCCGTCGGCCAGAAGATTATCGAACAGTTCGCGGATGCCGCGCGACTGGCGCCGTTTTTCCCCGGATTCGCCCCGATCAGAAAACTCGATCTTACCGATGGCATCCGCATTTATTTCGCCAACGGCGACGTGGCGCACATTCGACCTTCGGGAAACGCCGACGAGCTTCGCATCTACGCCGTCGCCGATACACAGGGCCGTGCTGACGAAATTGCGCGACTGGCTGTGGCCGAGCCGAACGGAATTCTGCGGGCGCTGGAAAAAGCGGTTCAACGTGGTGGCTAGGGACGGAATCGAACCGCCGACACCTGCATTTTCAGTGCAGTGCTCTACCAACTGAGCTACCTAGCCACGCCAGCAAAGCGCACGCACTCTATCGCCGTCCACTCCCCCTGTCAAGAACCACCCCTGTATCTGTTCGTCGCCCGCGTTACGTCAACACTTCCGCGATGGTCACTTCGCGTTTCTCCGCCAACGAACGTTTCCCGGCCTCCAGCACCGCGATAACCTCAACTTCCTCCTCGACGGGCACGCTCTCCTTCTTGGTGCGCACCAGCTCGATGAATTTCTCCAACAGATACCAATAGAGATCGGCAAGATTCGGCGTCAACGAACGCCAACCTTTCGTGCCGTAGAGGTGGATTTGATAGAGAGCCCGCATCCATTCGCGCTCCGCCACCATCAAAATCAGATCGCGCCCGTTCTCGAATCGCACGCGAACAATGTTGCGACCCGGCTGACCGACGTTGAGGCAGGAAACCGCGCCGCGACCGAGCACCGCGTAAGCCATCTCCAGCGCATGAATGCCGTAATAGACCAGTTCGTTGCCGCAGATGGTCATGGCCAAATGAATGTTGCCCAACGACGGCGCTTCTCTGGCCAGCGCGACGACGTCCGGCACGAACCGCAGCGAGCTGGCCGACATGAACGGCGTGCCGGTTTTGCGCGCCAGCTCGGCAACGGCTTTGGCTTCCTTCGCGGTCATCGCCAGCGGCTTGTCGCAGAACGTTGGCACGCCCTTGCGCAACGGCGTGAGCGCATACTTCCAATGCTCCCCTGATCCGTCGTCCACAATGGCCACCGCGTCCACGCCGTCGGAACATTCGTCGGCGCTGTTGCACACAGTCGGAATGCCGCACACATCCGCGAGCCGTTCCGCCGCTTCTTTCAGTGGGTCCCAGATTTTGACCACCTGCACGCCCTCGATGCGCTTCTTCGATGCGACGAAGGTGCCGGTGAACTGTTTGCGTTTTGCTTCGTCGAAACCGTTACAGCACGTGGAGAACGCGGTGCCGTGGTTCGATCCCTGCAGGCGCGGCCCGCCCATGTAACCGTAGCTGGCCGCCGAGATGAGGCCGAGCTTCAACGTTTTTGAGCCGGACGCGGCGCGCAGAATCGTCGGCAATCCAAGCACACCGGCGATGACGGCGGTGGATGAAGTTTTTAGAAACGTACGGCGTGAGTTCATGGTGTTCCTTTCATTGCGAGGAAACCTCCAGTGTTTTTCCTTCCTCGGCAAGTTCGGTGTTGGGGAAGATGGCTCTGGCTTCGGCGAGGATGTTGTCGGCGCGATTGTGACCGTAGTGGATCAACACCAGGCGTTTCACTCCCGCCTGTTGCGCGATGCGGGCGGCGTCTTTCGGCGCGGTGTGACTGGCATCGTGAATCAACAGCGACGCGCCCCTCGCAAATTCGGCGATGGGCGGGTGATGATGCGTGTCGCCGGTGAAAACGGCGCACGCGCCGCTCGCTTTGTCGGTGACTTTATAGACCAGCGCCTGTTCAAGCTGGTTTTTCCCCGAAGTGTGGCGGGCGGCGAACGTCTCGAAGCGTAAGTCTGTCGTCTCGAACTTGTCGCCGGCGGCGAGCGGAACCAGTTTGCGGTTCACGGCCAGTTCCGGGAAACGCGATAGCTGCAAGAACGCATCCGCCGCCTCAACGACGCGCTGAAGGTTCTCGCTGGGGCCGTAGATGTTCAGCGGCGGCCCGGAACGTTTCCGAAGGCCGATATAGAACAGCAGTTGCGGCAGGCCGATGTAGTGGTCGTGATGAAAGTGCGTCAGGATGATGGATTCCAGCGCCAGCGGATCGAACCCGTGCTGGCGCATTCGCAACGCGGCGCACCAAGCGGTGTCCACAAGATGCTTGCCATTGATGAGGAAACAAGCCGTTTCCCGTCCCACGTCGGGGATGCACGAGGAATCGCCGAGGATGGTGAATTTCAGGCGCGGCTCTTGCGACGTTGCAGCCTTCGCCGCGAACGCGACCCCGACCGCTGCCGCGCACACAAATTCACGACGGGTGATGTCGGGATTTTTCATGAATTCACGTTTCAGGTTCCTGTGGATGTTTTCGTCAACTATTTCGGCTCAACAGCCTTGCCCGTGATCTGTCCGTAGGCGTGGTAGGCAGGCGTAAGCTCCCATTTTCCTTCACGGTAGTTTACCAAGGCAAATCCGCCCTGCACTGGTTGACGGGACCACGTGTCGAACACGAACCAAAACCGTTTCTCCACTGCGCCGCCAAAAGAGCGGCCATAGAGGTTGTTGACCCATCGGTTCCGCTCGGCAGCACTGCCCGCGTCCTCGTCCTTCCAACCGACTTCGGTGAACCAAATCGGGCGGTCCTCGCAGCCATGGTCGGCCAGAACCAAACGAAGGCGGTCAACCATGTATTCGATCTTGTCCGTCCCACCCTTGCCCGGATAGGGATGGCAGGACAGAATGTCGAAGTAGTCTTTCGCCCCCAGACGCAAAAGCTGGTCCAGATAGGCGTGTCCTGACTGGGCGAATGCGCCCAAGAGGATTTTTGAACTCGGATCCGCGCGCCGTGCCGACCTGAAAGTCGCTCGTTGCAGATGAAAATAGTCCTCCACCGTTCCGTGCCAGCGGCTGAAGACATTGGGTTCGTTCCAGACTTCCCAATATTTGATCTGCTGTTTGAAATGGTTGACGATGTGATGAACGAAGGTTTCCCAGTCCGCAAGGCGCGGCGGATAGATTCGGAAGGCCGGCTCATCCGGCGGCGCAGTGGATGTCCAGCGCGGGGTTGTGGCCAACGCCGGGACGATGCGAATGTCGCGTTTCCACGCTTCCGCAACCACAAAATCAAGCAGCGCGTGCTCAAATTGGCCCTTGCTCCACTCCATCTTGTCCCAACGCCAAATCGAGCGAACCCACTTCACGCCAATCCGCTGCATCAAGTCCAGTTCTTGTCGGATCTCGTCGTGCGTCTTGTCGTAATCGTGAGGCGTGGAGATCGGCACGCCGCAATAGGTGCGCCACGGCGTCCAAAACACACCATACAACGACGGATTGTCGCGGGCGTCGCCCAAAACGAATGATGGCGTCACGGGCCGCTTCGGCGCCGCGGTTTTTCCAGCCTTAAGAATCTCGACCGAAATGTCATCCAGCAAGTATTCCGTATCCGAAGGAACGGCGATGGGCTTGGTCCAGTGGCTTCTTTGCGTGGGCTGCGGTAGGCCGATGGAAACGCGCAAGGTAACGTCTTCGGGAACCGGGGGCACCTTGATGTCAACTTGAAGACGATGCCATTGGCCATCCTTGGGAAGGAAGGTTTGCCCCAAAGGATACCAGTCCATCGGATAAGCGCACAGGTCTTCCAACGTGACCCACACTCGGTTATCACCCTTGAGCCAGCGGGCAAAAAATGCAACCCGCAGCTCCATCCCCCCTTTGATCCGAGACAATCCGGGCGACGTCAAGCAACACCGCTCAGTATCAGCCGTGCTGTGGATCAGAGCGCAGCACGCGCCTCCATGCGCTCCCTCGGTCCAACAACGACCCGTTTTCGAGAGCTTCCACTCCGCGCCCCATTTCTGCTCCTTTGGATTCCATGTTTCCAAGCCCGCGTCGGGAACCTCGATCCTCTTGGTCTCCGCCCGCTCGGCGCTGAACGCGTCCGGCACAGCCAACACCACCGCTGTCATCGCCAATCTGATGAGCATCAGAATCGACCGGTGAAAAATAATGGCGTGCGCCGTCATGGTCTCAGAACCATCCGTAGGTCTTGTGTTCATCATCTCCTCACAATGGCCGCGCTCCAGCCTTCAGCGATGCGCAGTTCGGTGAACGTTGCGCCGTCGCGCTCGACGGTCGGCGCTTTGAAGTTCAGAACTTCCCGGCCAGTGTCGTCGAACACGTGAACTTCGTGCTTCGAGCGGTCGCCCCAGCCGAACAAACCACTGCGATTGGTCAGGATGCGTTCCTTGCCGATGATGTAGCCCTCGTGCAATTCGACCGGTGTGATGGGATACATGAACTTGGTGATCGTTTCGTACTTCGGTATGACTTGCATGTCGCTGTACCAGTGCGAGACGCAACCGTAATCGAGCGCCCTAACCATGTTGCGATAGGCGTCTTCCTCGCTGCGCTCGGTGAGATGGTCGCCGAGCGCGATGGGCGAGTAAAACTGGGCGCGAGTGCAGTTGGCGATGCTGCCAGTCTCGCAGAAGCGCGGGAATTTCAGCCGTGCGATGGTTCGGGTGCGCGGCTGGCCGTTGGCGATGAACGGGCCGCGCGCCATGATCTCCTTGATCAGCGCGATGCGCCACGGTTGCGAGAGGAGCGTGACGGAGGATTTCAGCTTCCGGATCTTCATGGTGGTCGGGTCAATGCCCGCCGAGCAACCGTCCCACGGCTCTCCGTAATGGTAGGCGTAGGTGCTGTATTCGAGTTCGTCCCAATACACGCCGTCGGCCTTGATGTCGTTGAGGATGATGTCCACGTTGCGGCGGATGGCGCGCCCGTAGGCGTTGTTCTCGGTCGGGAAAAAGATGCCGTAGAACGGCTGGCCGTAGTCGGCGTGCGAGCCATCGCTGCGCAACACGCGAGCGTCGGGGAACTTCGCCGCCGCGTCCTGCTCGGCGTTGATGTAGCAGTGGAAGTAGATGCAGGTCTTCGTGTCGGGCGCGAGCCGTCGAACCCGCTCGACCCAGCGTTGGTAGCTGTCGTGCGGCACCATTTGGAAGGCGATTCCGTGCGGGTAGTGCCCTTTGTACCGGAGAGATGAAAGCCCGGCGCAAACCAGATTGGCGCTCTTAAGCCGGATGAACTCGGCAAACTGATGGTCGGACCATTGCTCGGTCAAGTTGCCGGCCCGCAGAAAGGCGAAACAATACGGAATGGTGAAATTCACATCGAGCAGGCGTCGCCCCGCGTTGACGAAATCAAAGTAGTCGGGCCGCGCCACGGGCACGATGCCCCACTCCGCCGTGTAGGTCTTGCCCGGCTGAAGCGCGAATTGGTTGTCCGCCAGACCGATGACGCCGTCGGCAGCGTAGTTGGTGACGTGAACCTGAAACTCGTCGTTCAACGGCAAGAGGCCGAGTCCAGCTTTCTCCGTCACGCCGAACGTCGTCGGGTTGGCTCCGTCGGAGGAACTGCCGACAAGTCCCGCCGGCGAAAGCCCGGCCAGCCAGATTTTCTTCAGCGACGGTATTTTCGCCTCATGCCGTTGCATCAAAGGCAGGTTCTCCTTGGTGAGGTTCTTGAACGTGTCGAACACGACAATCGCTTCGGCTTTGCGCTCGATGCGCCGGGAGTGCTCGAAGAACTGGTTCGAGCCGTGCTCCCATTTCCCTGCCGGCGTCGAGAACCGGCTTTCGATGATGAACGTCTCACCGCCCACCTCGACTGCAATTTTCGCTTCCGGCAGTTCGCGCAGCGTGTAATCCGTTTTCGGGTCTTTGAGCGGCACACAGACGGGAATCGGGCCGGTCGGCGGCCCGGCTTTCGGTTTCGGCGGCGGGGGCGGCGCGGTGAACAGCAACTTGCAATCGGCGGCGACGAGAGACCGCGTGACCTTGTCGCTGCAAGCGTTCGCAATGACGAGTTCGTTTTCGCCTTCGCGCAGCAGGTCGGTGACGCGCAACTCGAACTCGCCACTCTTGACGCCTGCAACACCGTATCCGGAGTTGTCGGCGCTGGCGAAATCCGGCGCGTAATAGGTCGTGAACCGGTCGGCGGCAGCATAGCGGACAACCCGGCCATCTTTCCCCATGGCTTCGGGCGGCTTGTTCAACAGCCGCTTGCCGTCGAGCGTTGTCCCGTTCAGCGTCAGCCGCAACGCCTGCGTGTAGCCGCCGACTTTCGGCGTGTCCATCCGCGCCTTCAATACCAGCACGGCTTCCTTGCCCTCCGGCGGCTTGGCAACGGCGAACTTGAACATCTGCTTCTTGCCCGGCTTCAACTCGACTCTGTCAAACACCGCTGCGCCGCGAACAATCGCCGGCGCTTTGCCGTCCGCGCCGGCCAGCGCGGCGGCAGTGAGTCGCGGGCGCGTAATCGCCCACGGTTTTGTCGAGAAGCTGAGGAGCTTTTCGGGGAGCGCCTCCGTGCCATCGGTGTCGAAGACCGCAATCTCAAAATTCACCGGCAAACCCACTGCAGGCCGGGCGACACCGAGCAACGACCACGGGATGGCGGCTTCGAGCGTGTAGCCGCGAGCGGTCTTCTGCCCGGCGACCACTGCGCCTTTGAGTTCAAGCCCCGAAGGCTTGACGCAATACGCTTCCGGCGGACAATCCGCCAGCGAATCGCCGGTGCGCTGGAAGTTGCCCGGACTGAAAACGATTTGGAACTGGCCTTTGCCAAAGTGAGCGCGCTTCGGTTCGTCTTCCGGCGCGAGGTCGAGGAAAAGCTGGATGCAATCGCCTTTCCAGATGCCCGCGCTGCGCAACGTCTGGCGCAACGTGTCGTCGGTGACATCGGCGGCGAGGTAGAGCATGTCCTGACGCCATGCGAGCCAGACTTTCGCGCTGAGGTCGCTGGTGGATTTCCAGTGCGCGCCGCCCCACGTCGCCTGTTCGCGGCGATTGAACAACATCGCGCCCGGCACGTCGCTCCATTCGTCCAATTGACCATCCACCGCCGGCGGCGGATCCGGCTTGAGGGGAATGCCGTGGAGTGGATCGTCTGCGAAAGCCGCCACGCACACAACGCACGCCGCCAAGAAAGTCTTCATGGCGCCGATGATAGAACAACGCCGTCCCGAGTCAACGAAGTGTTCACAGCGAACCACCGGGGAGAAATCTCTCGTTGTGAACTGGCGAAAAGAGACGGCGTACCAGAAGCCGGCACGGTTGGCTGCGTCCCGTTGGCGTCGCCAACTTGACAGCTCGGAGTTATGAGCATATGTTCATAACGAAATGCCGCGACCCTGGTGTCATCGTCACGTTGGGTTCACCCCCAACGCCACGTATTTCAAGCCCGCTGGCGTGCCCTTGCGCGCGCTGGAGGAAGTCGTCTTGACACTCGACGAGCTGGAGGCATTGCGCCTGGCCGACTTCAACGGCCAGTACCAGGAACAAGCGGCGGAACAAATGAAAATTTCGCGGGCGACCTTCGCGCGGATCGTGGAGAGCGCCCGCAAAAAAGTGGCCGACGCCCTTCTGCACGGCAAAGCGCTGCGCATCGAGGGCGGCCCGGTCGTCATGAAAGGAGTCGAGAATATGCCAGCAGGACAAGGTCAAGGAAGAGGACAAGGCGGCGGCATGGGCCGCGGCCCGTGCGGCTGCGGGATGAGACGCGGCGGTGGCGGCCCCGGTGGCCGCGGCGGCGCGCCGACCATGTGCGTCTGCCCGCAATGCGGCGAACGCGCGCCCCACACACCGGGCGAACCGTGCAATCAGAAGATTTGTCCCAAGTGCGGATCACGAATGATCCGCGAATAACCACGAAAGGAGGTGAGAACAATGCCATTCGGAGATGGAACAGGACCCATGGGCGCCGGCCCGATGACGGGCCGGGCAGCAGGATATTGCGCCGGGTTTGGTATGCCCGGTTACGCAAACCCAATCCCCGGCCGCGGTTGGGGTCGGGGCTTCTGGGGTCGCGGCGGCGGTCGCGGCTGGCGGCACTGGTATTATGCCACCGGCCTGCCGGGCTGGATGCGTTGGGGCGGGTTTCCCGCTGCGACTGCGCCAGCGGCTGCGACCGAGAAACAGTGGCTGGAAAACCTGGCTCAGAACCTGCAAGCCCGACTCGATGAAGTTCGCCGACGGTTGAGCGAACTGGAGGGGGAAAAAAAGTGAAAGTCGCCATCACTGCGAGCGGCGCGTCGTTGGACGCGCCGCTCAATCCCCGGTTCGGGCGGGCTGCCCAATTCATTGTCGTGGACAGCGAGACGGGCGCGTTTCGCGTCCACGACAACACGCCAAATCTGAATGCCGCGCAGGGTGCCGGCATTCAGGCGGCCGAGACCGTGTCACAACTCGGCGTGGAAGTCGTCATTACCGGCCATTGCGGTCCGAAAGCGTTTCGCGCGTTGCAGGCAGCCGGCATTCAAGTCGTGACCGGCGCGACCGGCACTGTCCGCGACGCGCTGGCGCAATTTCAGAAAGGCAAACTCAAACCGGCCACGAGTGCCGATGTGGAGGGACATTGGGCATGAACGTCGCAGTTGTTGGCGCAAGCAACAAACCCGACCGTTACAGTTACAAGGCGCTGCGGATGCTCCGCGAGAAAGGACACCGTCCTTTTCCGGTTCATCCAGCCTTGAAGGAAGTGGACGGCCTGCCGGTGTCGCCGTCGCTCCGCGCGATTCCCGAACCGGTGGACACGATCACGATCTATCTGTCGGCTCGGAATCAGCAGCCCATCGCGGAGGAACTGCTGAACAGCACCGCGCGCAGGGTTATTTTCAATCCCGGCACCGAAAACCCCGAACTGGCGGAGCAGCTTCGCCAACGCGGCAAACATGTGCTTTGCGCCTGCACGCTCGTGTTGTTGACCACCAACCAATTCGATACCGCATGAATATCCTCGCGTTCACCCCGATCGGGATCGTACACAGTCCCCACCAACACGCAGCGGATACGCCCATTCAGCCAGTCTTCGCCGCCGGTTGCCGGGGGCGGGCGGAGATTTTTCCGGAATTTGCCGAGGGGCTGCGCGATCTCGAAGGTTTCTCGCACATCTATCTGATTTATCACCTGCACCAAGCCCCACCGGCCAAGCTGCTGGTGAAACCGTTTTTGCAGGACGTGGAACACGGCGTCTTTGCCACCCGCTCCCCTGCCCGGCCCAACCCGATTGGCTTGAGCATCGTGAAACTGGAACGGCGCGAAGGCAACATCCTTTATCTAGACGGCCTCGACATTCTCGACGGCACGCCGTTGCTCGATATCAAACCCTACTGCGCCCGGTTCGATTGCATCCCCAACACCCGCAACGGCTGGCAGGACGAGGTGGACGACGCAACCGCCCAACAACGCGGGGCGCGCCGCACCGGATGAAACTCGCCATCGCCAGCGGCAAAGGCGGCACCGGCAAGACAACGGTGGCACTTTGTCTCGCGCTCTCTGCCGAGGGACCGGTGCGCTTGCTCGATTGTGATGTCGAAGAACCGAATTGCCATCTGTTCCTCAAGCCGCAAATCCACCGGCGCGAACCGGTCACTGTACCAGTGCCGGTGGTGGACGCGGCGAAATGCAACGGCTGCGGAAAATGCCGGCAACTGTGCCAGTTCAACGCCATCGCGCTGCTCAAAGGCAAGGCGGTCATCTTCCCGGAGCTGTGCCACAGTTGCGGCGGCTGCGCGAAAATTTGCCCGACCGGCGCCATCCACGAAGTCGAACGAGAGATCGGATTTGTCGAACATGGCGCAACGAACGGCATCGAACTTGTCACCGGCAACCTCAACATCGGCCAACCGCTCGCGCCCGCCGTAATCCGCGCTGTGAAACGTCATGTTGCCCCGACTCACTTGACGATTCTCGATTCCCCACCCGGCACTTCCTGCGCCATGGTGGCGACTGTGCGCGATGCCGACCACGTGTTGCTTGTCACCGAACCAACGCCATTCGGGTTGCACGACTTGAAACTGGCCGTGGACACCGTGCGCGAGTTGGGACGGCCCTTCAGTGTCGTCATCAATCGCGCCGATGCCGGTGATGGTCGCGTGGTGGATTACTGCCGGACGGAAAACATTCCGGTACGACTCCAAATCCCCGAAGACCGGCGCATCGCCGAGGCCTATTCGCGCGGCGCGACAGTTCTTGCGGCGGTACCGGGATTGCGCGAGGATTTTCGGCGGTTGCTGGCAGAGGTGCTCGAATGACAGAACTCGTCATCCTCAGCGGTAAAGGCGGTACCGGCAAGACCAGCGTGACGGCATCGTTTGCCGCGCTGGCGCAGAATGCCGTATTCGCTGATGCCGATGTGGACGCCGCCGATCTGCATCTGGTGCTGAATCCTGAAATCCAAAGCCGACACGACTTTCGCAGCGGCCACGAAGCGATCATCCGACAGGAGGATTGTCTGCGCTGCGGCGCGTGTCTGGCGCATTGCCGGTTCGAGGCGGTGCAGATGGACGGCAAAGCCGCCGGTGAGGCGACATTTACCATTGACCCGTCCGCCTGCGAAGGCTGCGGCGTCTGCGTCGAGTTGTGTCCGGCGGAAGCGATTGATTTCCCCGAACGCAGTTGCGGCGAATGGTACGTGTCGCAAACCCGGTACGGCCCGATGGTTCATGCCCGGCTTCGCCCTTCCGGGGAGAACTCCGGCAAACTCGTCACGCAAGTCCGCACCGCCGCGCGACAATTGGCCGAACGCGACGGGCGCGAGAGGATCATCGTGGACGGCCCGCCGGGCATCGGTTGCCCCGTGATCGCTTCCGTGACCGGCGCGAGCGCCGTGCTGGCGGTGACCGAACCGACCGTATCCGGCGCGCATGATTTGTCGCGCGTACTCAAGCTGGCAAAACATTTCGATGTGCCCACGTTTGTCTGCGTCAACAAGTGGGATATCCATCCCGTCATGACAGAACAAATCGAACAACAAGCCGTTGCGGCCGGTGCGCGCGTGGTCGGGCGGATTCCCTACGACCGGGCGGTCACCGCCGCGCAGGTGAATGGCCTGCCGGTTGTCGCCTACAGCACCGGCCCGGCAGCGCAAAGCATTCGTCAACTCTGGGAGGATTTACGTATCGTGGGACAAGCTTCCAGCTTGTCCGTCGCTAACAACGGACAACCAGGATGGTTGTCCCACCAGAACCCATGATTCGCATCACCATCATTGCCGACAACACGGCGCACCGGCCTGATGTGCGGACGGAGCACGGGTTTGCTTGTTGGGTGGAAGCGGACGGGCACAAGGTTTTGTTCGATACCGGCGCGGGACAAGTGCTGCGCGCCAATGCCGCCGCACTCGGCGTGCCATTGGAACAAGCGGAAGCCATTGCGCTCAGTCACGGCCATTACGATCATACGGGCGGATTACCGGAAGCGTGGATGACACCGGACCAAACCCCGCTGTTCCTTCATGCCGGGGCGTTGGCCAATCGGTATCGCGTGGGCGCGACCGATCTGAAAGTCATCGGAATGCCACGTCCGGTGCGTGATTTAGTGGCACAGCACATGCCGGCGTTGCGCTACACGAACGCGCCCACAGAAATTGCGCCGCATGTGTGGGTGACCGGTTACATTCCGCGAAAACACTCTGAGGAAATGTCCGAGCCGGAGCCGTTTTTCCTCGATCCGAGCGGCCAGCAACCCGATCCGCTCGTGGACGACCAAGCGCTCTACATCGTGACCGGTCACGGTGTCATCGTGTTGCTCGGCTGTGCCCATGCCGGCGTGATCAACACGCTCGACTACATCCGCGAACTGACCGGCCAGGCGCCGCTGTTGGCCGTGATTGGCGGAATGCACTTGCGCGCCGCCAGCCCGGCAAGGCTGACGTGGACGGTTGAGCAGTTGCAGCAACGCCATCCCGGCGTGCTTGCGCCCGCGCATTGCACCGGCCCGTCGGCGATGGAAGCATTGGCCACGGCATTTGGTGACCGGTACCGTTCGGCGGGAGCTGGTGCCGTCTTTGAATTTGCAAACGAACCTCAACCCCATAAGGAGAAAACCCCATGTTGATTGCCATTCCTGTAGCCAACGGAAAATTGTGCGCCCATTTTGGGCACTGCGACCAGTTCGCGCTGGTGGAGGCCGACCCGTCCACGAAGAAGATTCAGTCCGTGAAACATCTCACACCGCCGCCACACGAGCCGGGCGTGTTGCCCCGCTGGTTGCACGAGCAGGGCGCCAACGTCATCCTCGCCGGCGGCATGGGCCAGCGCGCCCAACAACTGTTCGCGCAAAACGGCGTACAGGTTGTCGTCGGCGCGCCGGTGGACACGCCGGAGAATCTGGTTACTGCGTATTTGACCGGCACACTGGTCAGCGGCGCAAATCTTTGCGATCATTGAACAATCAAATGGCTTCCAATGAGGCGTCGGACGTGAGATAATGAGTCTTGAGGTGATGGACTGTGCAGACGATTCAAGCAGCAGACTTGAAGCGAGGACAGGTGATCCTGCTCGATGGATCGCCCCATGTGGTGGAGGAATTTCACGCCGTGGGCACCGCCAAGACCAAGCGCAAAATGCACACGCGTCTGCGTAATCTCTTGAAAGGCGTACGTGTCGAGCGCGCGTTTTCCGAGGACGAGCGTTTGGCGGCCGCCGAGCTGGAACAGCGCACGGTGCAATTCAGTTACCGGGACAACGACCGGTTTGTGTTTCTGGACGCGGAGACATTTGATGAGTTGGGGCTGACGGCGGACCAGGTCGGAGATCGTCGCTGGTTTCTGAAGGAGAACGAGGAGTATCGGGCCTTGTTTCTCGAAGGGAAACTGCTGGACATTGTTTTACCCGATACGATGCCCATGAAAGTGGAGACGACCGCTGCGCCGCAACGGGGCGGCTCGGATGCCGCTTGGAAACCGGCCACTTTGGAAGGCGGGCTGGAAATCATGGTGCCGCTGTTCATTGCGCCCGGCGAAATTGTGCGCGTGGACACGCAAACCCAAAAGTACGTTCGCAAGGAAACCACCGAGTAGCCGATGCCCACAGAGTGTTCTCCTACCAAGCTGAGTCGCGCGCTGGCGAAAGTCTGCGAAAATTGTCCGGTCTGTCGCGCCGCCCGACGGAAGCAACGTGGCGCCGCATACCAGTTGGTCCGGCATGTCGAGAACCATGTTTGTCCGTTTTGCATGGCCTACGAGCGCGTGCACGGACGAAAAGCTCACGAGGCGGTGAAGTTGTAACTTTTTTGCGGCCGGCGGCTCTGGTCCAGCCGACAACCAAGAGCCAATAACCCCATTGATGAGACCGTGAAAAAGACAGCCCTCGAATATTATCGCCAGCGACGCGGCAACTGCGCCCAGTCCGTTGTGTTCGCATGGAACCGCGCAAACCCCGGCCGCCAGAGAGACGAAATCCTGTTTTCCGCCTGTGGTGGTGGAGGGGCGCCCGACGGATTGTGCGGCGCGCTCTACGCCAGTGGCGCGGTGGCGGATGCAGCGGCCGCGGAAGCGATCAAAACGTCGTTCGCGGAGAAAACTGGCGGTCATGTGAGATGCCGCGACATCCGCAAGGCCAGACAACTGACTTGTGTCCAGTGCGTGGAGTTGGCTGCGGAGTTGTTGGAAACACACACAGCACAAGTTGCAACCCAACCAACACATAACAAGGAAGCAAAATCATGAGTGAAACAACAACCACTACCAACCGGCTACCGTTGATCGGCGACACGGCACCGGCGTTCAAAGCGATCACCACGCAAGGACCGATCAATTTCCCCGACGACTTCAAGGGGAAATGGGTCGTGTTCTTCTCGCACCCGGCGGATTTCACGCCGGTCTGCACCACGGAGTTCATGACGTTCGCCTCGATGCAAAAGGACTTCGAGAAGCTGAATTGCAAACTGCTCGGCCTCTCGATTGACAGCCATTACAGCCACATCGCCTGGCTGCGGACGGTCAAGGAAAAGATCCAGTACAAAGGCATGAAGAACATCGAGGTCACCTTCCCGGTGATCGCCGACCTGACGATGGATGTCGCACGCGCTTACGGGATGTTGCAGCCCGGCGCGAGCAACACCCAGGCCGTGCGCGCCGTGTTCATCATTGATCCGCAGTCGAAGGTGCGCGCGATTCTCTATTATCCGCTCTCCAATGGCCGCAACGTGGAGGAAATCAAACGTCTGCTGATAGCCATGCAGTATTCCGACAAGTACAACATCGCCACGCCCGCCAATTGGCAGCCCGGCGATGACGTGATCGTCCCGCCGCCGGGTTCTTGTGGCGTCGCCAAGCAGCGCGTCGAGAAACCCGATCCCGACGTGACCTGTCTTGACTGGTTCATGTGCCTGAAGAAATGCCCGAAACAATGACTCTGGCACGATTGGGGCGGTGTTGGCTCGTTCCAACGCCGCTCCCCGATGAATCGTTTGGCTCCTCACAGAAGGCGGTGATTTGAGTGAACCAATGGAAATGGCGAACCGAAGACGGAGGCTGGAGTCCGTATGTGGCCGGTGCGCTCGCCGGGCTGTTGGCGGTGGCGTCGGCGTGGGCGACCACGGCGGTGATGGGCCAGACCAATTATCTCGGCGCGTCCACCACGTTTGTGCGGGCCGCCGGGCTGCTGGAACGCACGGTCGCGCCGGAACGTGTGGCCGACAACGAATATTTTTCCAAGGAAAAGGTTCGGGTGGATTGGCAGTTCATGCTAGTCATCGGCATCTTTTTCGGCGCGCTGGCGGCATCGTTGACCGACAAAAGTTTCAAACTCGAAACCGTGCCGCCGACGTGGCGCGAGCGGTTCGGAGCGTCGGTTGGGAAACGCGCGCTGGGGGCTTTTGTGGGCGGCATTGTCGCAATGATCGCCGCGCGGCTGGCCGATGGTTGTCCGAGCGGCAACGGACTGAGCGGGCTGATGCAGCTTTCGGTGGGCGGGTTGGTGGCGCTGATGTGTTTCTTCGGCGCCGGCGTGGTGGTGGCGCGGCTGGTGTATGGAGCGCGGAGTCATGAGTAGCCTCGTGCTGGGGCTGGCGACAGGTTTTGTATTCGGCTTCCTGTTGCAGAAAGGCCGCGTGCTGCGGTTCGAGAAACAGGTCGGCGCGATGTTGCTCAGGGATATGACGATCCTGAAGTTTATGATGTCGGCGATTCTGGTCGGCATGGTGGGCATCGGGCTGTTGAGCGATCTGGGTGTCATCCAATTGAGTCACAAGCCCATGAATGTCGGCGGTGTTGTGATCGGCGGCCTGCTTTTCGGTGCGGGCTGGGCCGTGATGGGGTATTGTCCCGGCACGGCCGTTGGCGCAGTGGGTGAAGGACGGTGGCATGCGCTTTTTGCGGTGCTGGGGATGATGGTCGGCGCGGCGTTGTTTGCCGCAGTGTTTCCGTGGTTGAGAAACACCGTGCTTGCGTGGAAAGATTACGGTAAGATCGGGTTGCCGGAACTGTTGGGTGTATCACACTGGGTGATCATTTCGATTTTTTGGGCCGGCACAATTGGATTGTTTGTGTGGTTTGAAAAGCGTAAGCTGTAACCGAAACTAACAAAGGAAAGGAGTCCCGCATGGGCACCAAAGGCAGACAGATCGTTGAGATGGATGTGGACAAGCTGGTTCAGGTGCTGAACAAGGCGTTCGCCGATGAGTGGCTGGCCTACTACCAGTACTGGATCGGCGCGAAGGTCGTGAAAGGTCCAATGAAGGAAGCCGTCATCGCGGAGTTGACCCAGCACGCGGCGGACGAATTGCGTCATGCCGATATGCTCGCGTTGCGCATCATCCAACTTGGCGGCACCCCGATCACGGAACCCAAGGAGTGGTACAAGCACACCAATTGTGGGTACGATGCGCCCACCGATCCGTTCGTCAAGAACGTGCTGGAGCAAAACATCAAAGGCGAACAGTGCGCCATCATGACGTACAAGAAATTGCTCAACCTCACCATGAGCAAAGACCCGGTCACCTACAACCTCGTACTGCAAATTCTGCAGGACGAAGTCGAGCACGAAGAAGACCTGCAGGCCGAGATGGAAGACCTGCAGACGTTGTTGAA
>Ga0272448_1002520_pt1 | contig 22877 bp, 18 predicted proteins | sample YNPCB0191_FD_202220 | JGI IMG/M metagenome (GOLD analysis project Ga0272448, IMG submission 202220) | Hot spring sediment microbial communities from Yellowstone National Park, WY, United States - YNP-CB-019-1 | ecosystem: Environmental > Aquatic > Thermal springs > Hot (42-90C) > Sediment... | reverse complement strand
GAAGATGGGAATTCCCAATACCCTATGCAGAAGTATGTCGTCGATACGATCGGTTATCGTACGCTTATTGATTGGTTGACTGTGCCTTACGGTCTCACGCAGCAAACCGCCAATGAACCCGTAGCGGCCATTGGCAATTACCGATTCGATGTCATCGCCAAAGATTTGCTCCAGGTGCTTGCGAGTACGATCGACCTCATCTAAAGCGCTTACACCATGCGGGGAACATTCAACAAGGTGTTTCCGAGCGGCACCGTCACCTTCAATGGATTTAATCAGCATCCAACGCGCGGATGCCGCAGAGTCGGCTTTCAATTGCAGCCTTTCCGCAAGTTTTGCCAGTTCGGTTTCGATCTCAGGGTGATGGCGCGTGCTTCTCGGAGGTTCGCAAAGGCCACACTCTGCTACCTGGCGGGCTTTGACCAATATCTCGTCGATTCCCTCGCCTTTGCTCGCACACGTAGGGACAACTTCCACACCTAAGAACGCAGCGAACTTCTCCAGATCGATCTTCCAGCCAAATCTCTCGGCCATATCGATCATGTTGAGGGCAACTACCATGCCGATGCCAAGTTCCAAGAGCTGTGTAGTAAGGTATAAGTTGCGTTCTAGGTTGGCGGCATCGATCACGTTTACAATTACATCTACGTGGTTCTCGATTAGGAAGTCGCGAGCGATTATCTGCTCTTGGGATGTGGGAGAGAGACTGTAAATCCCAGGCAAATCGACTATGCGGAAAACATACCCATCTCGTCTGACCTTACCCTCTTTGCACTCTACCGTAACCCCTGGCCAGTTGCCGACGTGCTGATGTGATCCAGTAAGTTCGTTAAATACGGTGGTCTTGCCGGAATTCGGATTCCCGACCAGCGCAATTACTAATTCTCTTGTTTGTTGTCGTCTTGCCATTCCGGAACCTGTAGTTCAACCTCTACATGCTGCGCTTCCGATTTTCGCAGCGAAAGATTATAACCGCGGATTTTTATCTCGATTGGGTCTCCAAGTGGTGCGACCCGGACAACTTCAAACAACGTATTCGGCGTAACACCCATTTCCATCAACCTTTGGCGCACAGGTCCTACTCCAGACACGAAGGCGATTCGACCCTTGGTGTCCGGTTCCAAGTCGCTCAGTCGCGTTGAGGTGATGGTTGGCTTTTCGTATCCAAACCTATAGCGGTTCCGATGAGGTGGCGACTTCTCAAAGGTGCTTCCTGGGGGATATGTTCCGTGCTCAAGATAATAACGAAAATCGTCGAGACGTAACGGCTGATTGCCGCCGCATTGCCGAACAAACTCAACGAACTTTAGCAGTTTCTCCAGCGTTTCAGGCTTAATGGCGTGTTCTATCCCGCATGCCTCGCGCTCTGCGTCTTCTTCCTTTAGGCCCAAGGTGCCCATTAGGAACTCTTTTACTGCACTGTGGCGATGTGCGATGTTGCGGGCATAGTTCAGACCGTCGTCCGTGAGCTCTACAGTTTCGTATGGCTGGTGCTTTACAAGCCCTCTGGATGCTAGCGATCTAATGGCTCCGGTCACTGAGGGCATGGTGACCTTCATCGCTCTGGCTATATCCTTAACACGTGCTACTTGGCTGCGGACCTTGAGGTTATAGATCGCCTCAAGGTAGTCTTCCATAGAGCGTGTAAGTTCACCTTCGGACTCTGGCATGTTTGGTTATGTCTCCGCCGATTAATTAGGTTAGGTTAACTTAGCCTAACCTAACTATAACACGTCCGGAAGCTTATGTCAAGCCGATTGCTACACGCGTTGACTGGTCGATCGCTCTGTGGTAAAATACAAATAAAGGCGGAGATTGCCTTCATTGCCTCGATGGGTTGAGATTTAAAGCCGTTGTTGGCGCCATGAACGCAGAGTTTGCGTTTGTGGCGCCTTTTTCATTATGTGGGAGTTGGTAATGGTGCGAATCCGAGCCGTTCCTGAAGTTTGTATTGGATGTGGCCTGTGTAAGGTTTGGTGCAAGGTCGAGCATTCAGAGTCCAAAAACATCTACAAGGCTTTCAAGCCGAATGCGCCCGAGACCGTGTCATGCGTCGAGCTCGAAGAGGCGGGATGCGAGTCGTTTGCTTTGCAGTGCAGACACTGCGAAGAGCCATTGTGCGCATATGGCTGCATCACCGGAGCTATGACCAAGGATCCCACTACGGGCATAGTTAGTGTGGATAGATCGCGGTGTGTAGGATGCTGGACGTGTGTGCTGATGTGTCCGAACGGCGCGGTAAAGCCCGATACGCGCCAAGGTAGAGCTGTGACCAAGTGCGACTTGTGTCGAGAAAGAGGATTTCCATCTTGCGTGGAGCACTGCCCCAACGACGCGCTCATTCTGGAGGATGCGGAGTGATGGCGAACTATAGGTTCGATCATTTGATTATAGGCAATTCGACGGCGGCAATCGGCGCGATAGAGGCTATTCGGGGTAGAGACCTAGCATCTTCGATAGGCGTGGTTGCGGCTGAGACCGAACACGCATACTCTCGTCCTCTGATTACTTACTATATGTGCGGCAAAGTCGCGGAGGACAACGTGTTCTATCGACTGGCGGACTTCTACAAAGAAGCGAACGTCGAATGCATGCTTGGCGTCAAGGCTGAGTCTGTATCTACTCAGAATCAAACCGTTTCGCTCTCTACAGGCGAGACGATCGACTACGACAAGCTTCTGCTCGCGGCAGGTGGCGCTCCAATCGCTCCTCCAATACCGGGTATCGAGCGTCCTGGAGTGTTCTTTATGAATACCCTAGAAGATGCGCGGCGTGCGAAGGGATGGCTTTCCCATATGAAGCGTGCGGTCGTAGTTGGGGCTGGTCTGACCGGCCTTAAAACGGCAGAAGCGCTCGTAGAGATGGGACAGGAAGTTATGGTGGTTGAGCTGGCCGATCGCGTGTTGGCGACAACTCTCGATCGTGTGGCCTCCGAAATCGTGAAGAGGGTGTTCGTGGATCACGGGGTTGATGTAATAACGGAGGCGCAAGTGCTCAGCTTTAACGGATATGAGAAATCGAACGATCTTTGGACGGTAACGATCAGCACTGGCGAAAGCATAGCTTGTGATACTGCATTCGTCACCATTGGAATCAGGCCGAGAACGGAGTTGGTTCGCGATACTCCGATAAAGACGGTCAGAGGCATTCTGGTGGATCGTCATATGCGCACAAACGTAGAAAACGTTTATGCTGCCGGTGATATTGCCGAGGCTTACGATCCGTTGATCGGAGGAACCCGATTAGTGCCTATACTGCCGAATGCCTACATCGGTGGTCGAGTTGCAGGTATGAATATGTCCGGATTGAATGCTGAATACAACCTGGGAATGAGTGTCAACTCGGTAAACTTCTTCGGACTGCCCGTGATGTCGGCAGGCTTTGCTGCCCAGGAAGAAGGCGACGGTTTCCGCGTGCTCACAAGGCTTGATGGCTCAAACTATCGCAAGATAGTGATTAGGGACGGGAAGTTGGTAGGCTTTATACTGACAGGAAGCATAAACGGTGCCGGATTGATGACCGGAATAATGCGTGCAGGGATCGAAGTAACCGACCTTGAGGAAAGGCTCCTGAACGGAAACATAGGGCTGATCGATCTGCCGCGTGATGTAGTTAGAGAACGCATCCACGGGACAGGGAGGAACTGGCTATGAAGGACCTCGAGCGAATCAACAACTCCTACGGAGATGACAAGCTGATTTCCGCGTGCGCGATATTCGGCATGATGGACGTAACCGGCAAGCCGTTTTCGGGAGAGCCAGTGTTCGAGGCGATGAAGAACATGCGCGAGCGCGGGAACGGCCTCGGCGCAGGATTTGCCGCTTATGGAATATACCCGGAGTTCGAAGATTGCTACGCCATGCACATTATGTTCACCACTGAGCGAGGGCGGATGTCTACAGAGGAGTTTTTGAAACTCTTCTTCAAAGTCGAGCATTCGGAGGAGATACCTACTCGAAAGATCGAGGGATTGCATAACGAGCCATTGGTTTGGCGCTATTTCGTTAAACCGAATGTCGTCGAAGAGAACGGGTCTGCAGAAGAAGACTACATCGTTGAGAAGGTCCTGAAGATAAACAGCGAGATAGAAGATGCGTTTGTCTTCTCCTGCGGTAGGAATATGGGTGTTTTCAAAGGCGTCGGCTTTCCTGAGCAGATTGCGGACTTTTTCAGGCTTGAGGATTATGAGGGCTATGTCTGGACGGCACACAGTAGATTTCCGACTAATAGCCACGCCTGGTGGGGTGGGGCACATCCGTTTTGTTTGTTGAATTGGAGCGTAGTTCACAACGGTGAGATCAGTTCGTATGGAGCAAATCGGGCGTTTCTGGAAACTTTGGGCTATCGATGTGTACTCCACACTGATACGGAAGTGATGGCATACGCAGTCGATCTTCTTATGCGACGTCAGGGCTACTCTCCGGAGATTTTTGCGAATGTCGTGGCGCCGCCGCTTTGGGAGGAGATCGACAGGATGGACGAAGATCATCGCGAACTACACACTGCTTTGCGATATGTATATGGTGGGCTGTTGATGAACGGGCCTTTCGCGGTAGTCATAGCGAATCAGGATCAAATGATGGCTCTGACAGACAGGATTCGCCTTCGCCCGCTAACCGCTGCGACAAGGGGCAACATACTATACTTATCGTCCGAGGAGGCGGCTATTAGGCTCGTATCGCCCGAATTGGACAACGTTTGGACGCCGATGGGCGGAGTGCCGGTGGTCGGCAAACTGGGATCTCTGCCGGAACCAGAACGGTCTATGACGAGGAGACTGCAATGAAACCGCGGAAAGCAAGCGACTTCGGAATTCGGTCAAATCGCCTTTCTGAATTCACTGTAGATAGAGACTACGACCGATGCATAAAGTGCGAGGTATGTATCAGGCAGTGTTCGTTCGACGTGCACTATCGCGATACTGAGGACGACATGATCAGGCAGCATCCCGAACTGTGCGTCGGTTGCCAGAGGTGTGCGGTTTTGTGCCCGACAAATGCCCTGGTGATCAGACAAAATCCTGCGGGCTACCGCGCTCACGGAAGTTGGTCGGGCGAACACATCAAAGACATCAATATTCAGGCCGAGACAGGCGGCGTAGTGTTGACAGGCTCAGGGAACGACAAACAAGCTCCGGTATATTGGGATCGTCTGCTTATTAATGCTAGTCAAGTTACCAATCCGTCTATCGACCCGCTTCGCGAGCCTATGGAACTGCGCACATATATCGGTTCCAAGCCTGACGCGGTCGAGTTCGATGGCGGGAAGCTTGCTGCCAAGATGCCGCCTCGAGTTAAGCTTGATACGCCGATCATATTCTCGGCGCTCTCTTATGGCGCTATCAGCTATCAAGTGCAAAAAGCGCTTGCCCAGGCAGCGAGAGAACTCGGCACTCTCTACAATACCGGTGAGGGAGGACTGCATCCCGATTTCTACGAGTATAAAGACAACACTATAGTACAGGTCGCTTCCGGAAGATTTGGAGTTCATCCGGGCTATTTGAATGCCGCAAGTATGGTAGAAATCAAAATCGGCCAGGGTGCTAAACCGGGGATAGGGGGCCACCTTGCCGGCGAAAAGGTAAGCGAACAGGTCTCCATAACTCGTATGATTCCACCCGGAACCGATGCAATTTCTCCGGCGCCTCAGCATGATATTTACTCTATCGAAGATCTGCGAATGCTGATATTCGCGCTTAAGGAAGCAACCAACTACCGCGTGCCGATATCGGTCAAGATTGCCGCGGTCCACAACGCTCCCGCAATAGCTAGCGGTATAGTGCGTGCAGGGGCTGATGTGGTGGCGATTGATGGCTTCAGGGGAGGCACGGGAGCGGCACCCAAAGTGATCAGGGATAACGTCGGTCTGCCGATAGAGTTTGCGCTGGCGGCTGTGGACAAGCGGCTCAGGGATGAAGGTATTCGAAACAGGGTTTCCATCATTGCCGGTGGAGGCATCAGAAACTCTGGCGATATAGTTAAGGCAATCGCACTGGGGGCAGATGCTGTCTACATCGGAACTGCTGCGCTAATAGCTATCGGGTGCACGCTTTGTCAGAAGTGCTACTCTGGAAAGTGCAACTGGGGGATTGCTACTCAGAACCCATATTTGGCCAAACGTGTCAACCCGGATATAGCCCGACAGCGATTGGTGAACTTAGTTACCGGCTGGTCGCACGAAATCAAGGAAATGCTTGGCGGTATGGGCGTCAATTCCATCGAAAGTCTGCGCGGCAATAGAAATCAACTGCGCGGCATTGGGTTGAGCAAGGAAGAACTGGAGATTTTGGGAGTTCGTCCGGCAGGAGGCTGAGCATATATTAAAGCGGAGGGTTAGCGTTATGATAGAGTGCGGTTTGATGAATCCAGGTTGCGTTGAGATAGATGCTTCTGGTCTGCATTTTAGTGAACTGAATAGCATAGTGAGGTCAGCAGTAAGCAGCGGAAAACGCGATATAGTTCTACGAAACGTGGCCGGCCAGCGCTATATCGGCACTAACCTCTACAATGCAGCCGAGAGCTTGGACCAGGTAAACATAACAATATATGGCACTCCGGGGAACGACTTGGGAGCGTTTCTCGATGGACCCACCATTACTGTCTTCGGCAACGCGATGGACGGTATTGGCAACACTATGAACCGCGGCCTGATTGCAGTTCACGGTAGAGCTGGAGACATCGCGGGCTTTTCCGCTCGTGGGGGCGAGATTTTCATCAAAGACAACGCGGGCTATAGGACTGGCATTCATATGAAAGAATATATGACGATGAAGCCCGTGATGGTAATCGGCGGAACGGTACAGGATTTCTTGGGAGAGTATATGGCGGGCGGAGTCATAATCATACTCGGCTTAACCCTCAAAAAAGGCGAATCCCATCATTGTCGTTACGTCGGCACAGGCATGCACGGCGGAGCGATATTCATCAGAGGAAATATCGAGGAACATCAACTTAGTAAGACGATCGGAGCGGTCGATTTAACACCCGAAGATCAATCGATGTTAATAAGATACGTAGAAAAATACAGCGCGCTATTCGGGGTGGATGTATCGTTCGTCGATCCCGCCGAGTTCACAAAGCTAGTCCCACTGAGCGTGCGACCGTATAAAAAACTCTACGCCTACTGACACGAACACCGTATTGTTCTGACAAAATAAAAAATACCCCCGCTCTCGAACAGGGCGGGGGTATTTTGTTGAGTTCTTTATAGAATCGGCAGAAGCTTCTCCAGCTCGTATTGGGTGACCTGGATTCTAAATTCGTTCCACTCGTTCTTCTTCAGCCAAATGAATCTCTCGAACGCGTGATCACCGAGAACGTCGCGGACAAGCTCGCTCTTTTCGGTTTCGGCTATGGCCTCGCCAAGACTACCCGGCAAGCTCTCAATGCCTCTTGCCTTGCGTTCCTCTTCCGTAAGCTCGTATAGATTCTCGGTCATCTCAGGCGGAAGCTCGTAGCATTCCTCGATGCCTTTCAACCCGGCGGCCAACATAACCGCAAACGCAAGATACGGATTGCATGCCGGATCCGGACAGCGCAGCTCGGCTCGCGTGGCCAACTCCTTGCCAGGTTTATACAACGGCACTCGCACCAAAGCCGACCTGTTGCGCTGAGACCAGGCTATATAAACGGGCGCTTCGTATCCCGGTACAAGTCGCTTATAAGAATTGACCCACTGCGCCAGAATCGAAGAGATCTCTTTGGCATGCTTCAACAGCCCGGCAATATAGCACTTACCGACTTCCGAGAGATGCGTAGGGTCGTTGGCATCAAAGAAGGCGTTCTTCGCGCCCGTAAACAACGACTGATGCGTATGCATGCCGCTTCCGTTCGCACCAAATATCGGCTTGGGCATGAACGTAGCATAAACACCGTGCTGATTGGCGATCTCCTTGACTACCAAGCGATATGTCATTGCCGAATCAGCCATTGTAAGCGCGTCCGCATATCGGAGATCGATTTCGTGTTGGCTGGGAGCCACCTCGTGATGGCTGTATTCGACCGGTATTCCCATCTCTTTGAGCACGAGAATGGTGTCGCGTCGAAGCGGAGTAGCTACGTCGAGCGGCGTTAGATCGAAATACCCGCCCGAGTCGAGAATCTCGGTCCCGGAGCTACTCTTGAAGTAGAAATACTCCAACTCAGGGCCGACATAGAACGTAAACCCTCGCTCGGCCGCCTTCTTGAGTTGTCTCTTGAGTATATACCGTGGATCACCAGCGTAGGGCTCGCCGTCGGGAGTCAAAATATCGCAGAACATCTTGGCAACGCGCTTGTCGGCAGGTCGCCACGGCAACAAAGTGAAAGTAGAAGGATCAGGCATAGCGACCATATCGCTTTCCTGAATGTCTTGATAACCGGTGATCGAAGAGCCATCGAATCCCATTCCTTCCTCGAGTGCCTCTTCGAGCTGTTCGACAGTGATGGCAAAGCTTTTCAACTGGCCGAGAATATCAGTGAACCACAGCCTTACAAACTCGACTCCCTTGTCCGCACATTCCTTTAGCACCCATTCTTTGCTTCTGTCAACCATTAAGAATACCTCCCAGCATCGTTCGCTTACTAGATTGTGCGTCAAGTCACGAACTTATAGCCGACACCGTGGACAGTCTGTATAAGGTCTTGGTGTTTCGGTCCGAGCTTTGCGCGCACGCGCCTCACGTGCACATCAACCGTCCGAAGTCCTCCGAAGTATTCATAGCCCCACACGTGATAAAGCAACGCTTCGCGAGTGTGCACGCGGCCCGGGTTTGCCGCCAAAAAGCGTAGCAATTCAAACTCCTTAAGCGTAAGCGCCAACACTCGTCCGTCTACCGTGACCTCGAAACTTTCCGGGTCTATCTCAAGCCCCTTTGCGCTTATCAATCTGCCTTTCACCGTCAGGTTCTTGCTAAGCAACCGATTTATCCGTGCCGCAAGCTCGTCCAATTCATAAGGAACGAGCACGAAGTCAGTTATGAACTTCGATTGCAATTCTGCAATATCGGTTGACTTGCAGATTGCCAGCCTCGGCGCCTCGGCGACCAAGTCATAGCTTGCGATTAGGTTCTTGGCATGAATCAGCGCATCTTCTCCAGTTCGCAGGTCGATTACCACTACTTCTGGACTACCATCTGCAACGGCTTCAGAAAGTGACTCGACGTCCCAGGCGGATCGCACGAAATGGCTCAGCCCAGCGATTGATGCTGCGATGGGGGCCGTGTCACGCTCTGTTTTAGATAATACAAGAATCCTAGACATAGTTTGTCGCCACATGCTGGGTTAACGTTGAAATTATTATACATACATTGGCCGCATACTGATGTCTAATCTTTCCGAGCGTTCGCGGCAACCTAACATCAGGCATCAACTGCGCTATTCGAGCCTCCCGCTCGATACTGCCTAGCATCATTTTAGCGGCGAGATGTTTCGAGATTGTTACGCTGGAGTTAAATAGTTAAATCAGAGGCTTTAGGTCGAGTGCGCATGCTCCTCGGCTAAACGTGATTACTCGGCGCTGTTCTTGGAACGACTTGAGGGCTTTTTCTAAGTTTTCCAGCATTTCTTGTGCAGACTCGCGCTCGAAAGTCTCGTTGCGGTAGTATCTGATTGCGTCTTGGAGGATCTGGCGATAATCGTCGAAGTTCTCGCGCTTGCCATAATATTCGCGGTCGAGATATTCACACATAGCCTGAGAATCTTTCTCACGAACCAGTATCGACACACATCCGCCTTTCCCTGCGCCGGTAAGTTTGCCGCCCAAGTATCCTGGCCCTCGCCGTGCTATATAGAGCAGCCTGTCCAGTTGGGCGTTCGATACTCTAAAGTCGAAACACAGCGCATATTGGAGTTGATCTACCAGGTTGCCCACTTGCTGCCTATATTGGTCATATTCCTCCGAATCAGGCGACAACTCGCCCGATGACACGCGCCCTTCCGCTTCCAAAAATATCCTTTCCAGAGTTCGACCAATCACGTTTTCTTTGTAGAAGAACCTGGCCGTTGTTCGCGTGTGATAGCCTCCAATGGACCGTTTCGGCTTGGTGTAGAGTCGCTCGATTGTCTCTGCGTCCATTCCTAGAACACGACCAGCTTCTTCCGGGGTAATCTTCGAAGGCAGGAGTAGGATTAATTCTTCGATAGCGGCGCCGGGGATACCCAAGATAGACTCGTCCAGACTGCCGAACTTGTTGTAGCGCGCCTCTATTTTATCCCATAAAGATAGATCAGATTCCAACAACGGAGTATCTCCACCCGGCTCGATGCCGATTTTCTCACAAACCAGCGAGCGGAGCCATCCCTTGCCGTGCGCTCTACCTTGTGTTCTCGCCTCCCTAACCGCTGATATTATCACCCTCATCAGCTCGTCGCCGATCTCCATCCATCCCTTGCGCATGTTGAAGCTCTGGTTGCCGGTCAGTGACTTGTTGACTTCCCAGAGTGAGTTGGCCAACACCACATGCACACCGCGCAAGAACGGCAGCGGGGTCGATTCGAGCTTCGGCCTGGAGTGTCTATTATAAAGCACGGTGTTCGGGCCGTTGCACAGGATCGTAGTCTGGTCATTTGCACCGCCGTGCGTACCCACATACCACTCCGCTTCGCCAAGCAGCCTACAAACTTCGGAAACGCTCCACTTCGGCAGCCTGTCCTTGTTAGAAAGGTACATTGCCAAGAACGACAGCACAACTACAGCCGATGAAGAACTCGTCCCCGCCCTAAAAGGCGCCGTTGCCCTTCCAAACGTGAGATCGGCCCCTCTCAGCGTTATATCAGGATGATCCCACATCACGCGAAAATACGAGCTCAAAACGTAGTTCAACCAGTTACCCTGCGGCCTACCGAAATGAGGCAGGAGTTTGGTGCGGTTGTCCCAATTATCCGGAAGGTTTTTGGAATGCTTTTCCCACGGCTCGTCGGCGAACCTTCGAAACTCCGCCGTCAGCGAAATATCCTCCGGCGGAAACAGCGGGTTGATGTTTGCCGCGCTAATTACGTCGTCATCTCGAGGAGATACCGCCACAGGAATATCGCCGTCGATGGTGGCGGACATATGATCCCCTGCACACATGTCCAGATATTCCAGGAAAGCGTTCAGACGACCTGGAGCGCGAAGGAGATAAGTCGGCTTATTGCCCACGCGTTCGGCATGTAGTCTACAAACATTCGCAAGCCTTTCCCTCTGCTCGGCTAGGTAGTCCGGTCGCGTGTTGGCGTAAATCTGTTCGCCAAGATATGCATCAACCGCCGGCCCGCCAGATTCGAGGATGCGTGCAATTTCCAGAGGAGGCATAGCCTCCACATCCATCCCGAACGTTGTTTCTCCCGTCTGAACCTGTTTTTCTTGACTCATCAGCTCCGCCTTTCCCGCCGATTTATGATACTGCCGAATCTACCGCCGATTCAACCGCCCTGCCACAATGTTTCGGATTCAGTGGCCCATAGGTCCTGGTCTCGCTTGCCTCGGTGGTCTGCGCATAATAAAGACCAAAGGAATCAGCACGATCATTACTATTCCCAGCAACCAGAAGCAGTCGATGAATGCCATGGCCATTGCCTGTCGCAGCACTTGTCCGTAGGCTATTCCAATAAACATCTGCTGTGCGTTTATCGCGCTTTGTCCGGCACCAACGAGCCCTTTGATTGCTCTTTGCATTGCATCCTGGAAGATCGGATTATATGGCGTGGTGTAATCTACCAGTCGGGCTTGATGAAACTGTGCCCTCTGGGAAAGTAACGTTGTAATTATTGCTATGCCAAAGCTGCCGCCAATGTTGCGCACCAAGTTGAAAAGCCCTGTGCTTGCTCCCGTCTGTTCTCTCGGCACGAAAGCAAACGACACCGTGGCTATCGGAACAAACAGAAACGCCAGACCAATCCCCATAACAATGCGCGGGTATACGGCATCCCAAAAACTGATGTTCAAGTTATAGTGCGACATCATAAACATAGATGCCGACAGCATTGCCATGCCAAAGATTATCATATACCGTGGGTCTTTTCGTCCCACAAGCAATCCTACAAACGGCATGAAAACGAGTGTACCAATCCCGCCCGGCGACATGGCAAGGCCGCTTTGAAGTGCCGAATAGCCCAGCAGGTTTTGCAGAAAGATCGGGAGCAGCACCAAGCTCCCGTAGAGCGCTACTCCCAGCGTGAACATAAGAGCGATTCCTGGCGCGAAGTTACGAAATCGCATTACTGATAAATCGATAATCGGGTGAGGGGCCTTAAGTTCCCACCATATTAACGCAACTATGCAAACGGCTGAGATAACTGCAAGCTGGGTAATCCATGAGGTCTCGAACCAGTCGTTTCTCTCTCCGGTATCGAGCACTATTTGGAGCGTGCCGATTCCTACAGCCAGTAAACCCAAGCCGATGTAATCTACTTTTTCTACGCCTCGCTGCAGATACGGCGGGTCCACTACATACACTTCGCTCATTGCAAGCGATAACATACCTACTGGTACGTTGATGTAAAATATCCATCGCCAAGTATAATTGTCGGTTATCCATCCGCCAAGAGTCGGACCTATGATCGGTGCAAACACTACACCGATACCGAATATCGCCATCCCGATTCCTCTACGCCTGGCGGGGAAGCATTCCAACAGTATGGCTTGAGAAATCGGCTGCAGAGCTCCGCCGCTCAACCCTTGTATTGTTCGGAAAACAACCAACCACATCAGCGAGGGTGCAAATCCGCACAATACCGAAGAAAGACTGAACCCCGCCACGCAAGTCATGTAGAATCGTTTTCGGCCAAATACACGACTCAGCCACCCCGTTGCAGGCAACACGATCGCGTTTGAGACGAGATAGCTCGTGACAACCCATGTGGCTTCGTTAGTAGTTGCGGAAAGGTTGCCGGCGATGTGCGGAAGCGACACGTTTACCACGGTGGTATCCAATACTTCCATGAAAGTCGCCAGCATTACGGCTAACGCTACGATTCCCGGCGTCCCTACTGGACACCATCCTTCTTCGGACATCAACTCGTTTTGTGTATCAGCCAACTGGCAACCTCTTACTAGAAAATCACTGTTGCTATCACATTCTGGCCCGGCCTGAGCACCATATCCCTAGGTATTGGCTGGTCGAAGACGATCTTTACAGGTATGCGTTGTACAACCTTGATAAAGTTTCCGGTCGCATTCTCGGGCGGCAACAGGCTGAATTTAGCCTGAGTTGCTGCTCCAATACTCTGAACCCTCGCGCGAAGCTTGCGTCCGGGATATGTATCAACTTCGACTATTGCTCGTTGGCCTTCTCGTATATTTTGGAGCTGAGTCTCTTTGAAGTTCGCCACTACCCAAACGTTGCGGAGCGGCACCAGGGCCATTAACATTTGGCCTGGCTGAACAAACTGACCCTTTTGCACAGTCTTTTGGCTGACTATTCCTTCTACGGGAGCCCTGATGTCTGTATAAGACAGTTGAAGTTTGGTTGCGCGAACTTGTGCTTCTGCCTGGCGGATCCGTGCGCGAGCAGCCGCTTGCTGAGACTTGCTCAACGATATCTGCTCCGGAACAGTACTTGCGCCCGAAAGCAGGGCTTCCGCTTGTGCAAGTTGACCCCTGGCCTCAGAAGTGGCTGCCTGCGCCACACTAACTCCGGCTTTTGCTTGAACCGCTGCAGCCTGCGCCGATCTTAACCGCGCCTCCGCTTGCTGAAGCGCTGCAGCCGCTGAGGATTTCCTCGCTCGCGCTTGTTTGACAACCGCTTCTGCGCTCTCGACGTTGCTCCGTGCCGCTTCTAGAGCAGCCTGCGCCGATGTGTTTGCCTCTTCAGCAGCATCTAACTGCTGCTTTGGTATCGCTCCTCCTTTAAACAGCTCACGTGCCCTAGTTAAGTCGGCCGATGTTCGTCGGGCTTGAGCCTGAGCTGCTTCTACCCCTGCTTTGGCCTGTTTCAGAGCGCCTTCTGCCGCTCCTACTTGAGCTTCCGCTGCACGAACTTCGGCTGCTGCACTATCCACCGCATTCCGAGCCGCTTCCACACCTGCCAAAGCTGAATCATACTGCGCCTGAGCGGCCCTCAATTGTCTTTCTGTTGCCGCAACGCCGCTTCTAGCAATCGCTACACCGGCCCCAGCTTGGCTTTCGTTTGCTGGAGCGGTGCGCTCGGTTAGAGCAGTCTGGCTCGATGCCGCAGCAGCTTGCGCACGCGCTGCCGCTAGATCGGCTTCGGCTTTTTTCAGAGCCGCCCGTAAGTCTCGCGTGTCCATCTGTACTAAGAGCTGACCAGCCTCGACAGGCTGGTTGTCCTGCACCAATATCCGGTCTACATAGCCGCTCACGCGAGGGCTTATCGGAACCAGATCTCCTTGTATTTGCGCATCGTCTGTAGATTCCTTGCCGCGGCTCAGGAGCCAGTAGACGATAGCGCCCAGAACCAGCAGCAGGATTATTGGTATGAGGATAAGACGTCGCCTGTTTGGCGATTTCGCACGCTCTTCATTTTGCAAATGATTTTGCTGTTCGTTCAACAGTTGTTGCCTCCCATTACTAGCACAAAGTATAGTGTTCTTACATGAGAGTAGTCAACGCTGCATTAAAGCCGATTTGCCAGAATTGGCATGCTCAGGTTACAATATGCAGGCAAGAAAAGAATAAAATGCAGGTGACCAGGCTTGAAGATTTGCTGTTGTATCAAACAAGTGCCTGCGACCACTGAGGTAAAGATAGACCCGGAAACCAAAACGCTGGTTCGCGAAGGCATCGAAAACCAGATTAACCCTTTTGATCTTTACGCATTAGAAGAAGCGGTCCGCACAAAGGAGAAGATGGAGGCTGCCGGTGAGCCTTCCACTGTGATTGCCATCTGTAAAGGCGCTCCGCATGCGGAGGAACAGCTTAGAGAAGCAATCTCTCTTGGAGCTGACGAGGCCGTCCTTTTGACCGATCGTAGGATGGCTGGCGCTGACACTTGGTGTACGTCTTACGAATTGGCTGCAGCGATAAAGCGATTTGAGCCGGATATCGTGTTCTGCGGAATGCAGGCCATAGATGGGGATACCGGTCAGGTCGGCCCGGGAATAGCGGTCCATCTTAATTATGCCCAGGCTGCATACGTAGCGGAGATAATTTCGATCGAGGGCAAAAAGATGGTGGTCAAGCGCCTCATCGAAGACGGCTACGAGGTTGTCGAGCTGAGGCTGCCCGCCGTGCTGACGGTCGTTAAGGAGATCAACGAGCCTCGCACCCCTAGCCTGCGCGGCAAGATGGCTGCCAAGAAAGCTCAAATCACGGTGTGGAACGCGGATGACTTGAACCTGCCGGAGGACAAGATCGGCCTTTTGGGATCGCCAACACAAGTCGTCAAGGTGATGACCCCGCCGTGTCGTTCGGGAGGCGACAAATACGAAGGCGAACCCGCCGAGCTTGCCGACAAGCTTTACGACGTCTTGAAATGTTTGGAGGTGGTATAGCATGTCCATTAGAGTTGACGAGACAAAATGCAACGGGTGCGGCTTGTGCGTGAGAAGCTGCGGCACAAATGCGATTGAAATAAAGGACAAGCTTGCCACCATAACCGTCGAGGGATGCACGATGTGCGGGGCGTGCGTCGCAGCGTGTAGGTTTAATGCTATATCGATAGATATCGAAAAGCAGCCACGTGAGGATCTCGACAAATATAAGGGCGTGTGGGTATTTGGTGAACAGCGCGGCGGTCGTGTGGCGCCGGTTGTTTTCGAGTTGATAGGAGTCGGTCGCAACTTGGCGGATGCCAGGAGAAGCGAGCTTGCAGTAATCATACTCGGGAATAACATATCGGATGCTGCAAACGAGCTAGCTGAGTATCCAGTTGATAAAGTATACATCTACGAAGCTCCGGAGCTGGAAGTCTACGACGCCGAGCGTTACTGCCGAGTTCTGACGGACGTTGTTCGCGAGTTCAAACCGGAAATTTTTCTCGCAGGAGCAACAACTACGGGTCGGAGTTTCATGTCTGGGGTAGCCATCAATCTATACACGGGACTTACCGCAGACTGCACCGGCTTGGAAATTGGTGAGGACGGTCTACTGCACCAGACCCGACCTGCATACGGTGGTAACATTATGGCCACCATTCTTTGTCCGTATACGCGCCCGCAGATGGCTACCGTGCGCCACAAGGTGTTCCCAATGTCCCCTAAGAGAGCGCAAGGGAGGGCAGAGATCATCAACCTCACTCCTAAGCCGAACTTGTTCAGTTCTCGGAGCAAGTTCTTGGAGTTTATCGAGACGGTTGGCGAAAAGGTGAACCTAACGGATGCGAACATAATAGTCTCTGGAGGGCGTGGAGTCGGCGGGCCTGAGGGATTCGAAGTAATCCGAGAGCTTGCCGATGAGCTAGGAGCTGCGGTAGGAGCCAGCCGAGCCGCTGTCGATGCGGGTTGGATCTCTTATGCCCATCAGGTTGGCCAGACTGGCAAGACGGTTTGCCCGAAGATTTACATTGCCTGCGGGATCAGCGGCGCGGTGCAACATCAGGTTGGCATGCGATCATCGGACATTATCATAGCGATCAACAAAGATCCGAACGCGCCTATATTCAGCATCGCCGACTACGGCTTCGTGGGCGATCTGTTCGAGATTATTCCCGCTTTGGTCAGGAAGATACGCCAGATGCGTGGAGTCGAGGCGGTCTGTAGGGTGTAAAGACGAAGCTCGTCGTGATGTGTGGGGTGGGATATCCCGCCCCACACAGATAAACCACTAGCCAAACCGAAGGTGACCAAAGTAGGCAGGACGCAGCGTCCATCCGGGGACCTTCTGCCAGATGCTAGTTTGTCGATCCCCACGGTCGAAGTCGGCATAGTTTGTTCGGATGAATTTGATCCCTATAGTCGCACCTGACTTGGGACAAATGCCCAAAGTTTTAAACGGCAACGTAACCTGGACTTTCCATCCTTGCCTATCTGTGGACACTTTCGCAGTCCATTCGCCGTCCCAGAAGGGCGAGATCATCTCAGCATCGTAGATCGTGCCCAAAGAGTTCACAGCAAAGTGGTAATAGAACTTGTGGTCATGGTAAGGATCGAGCGTAATTTCGATAGATTCATCATCCCAAACGCGATCATCCCGCGTGGTGAGCTGCGCCTTGAGGCTGGACGGGTCAGGGTCGCGGCATAGGAACAATAAATAGAGCGCGACGTCATCGTAAAGCGCACGGATTTCAGTGGGATTCGAAACCACATCCGAATCGCTATACATTCGATGCCGCAATGTCGCTACTGGCGTGCGGTTCCAATCTGCATCTTCAGCACACCAGTCCGGCGCAAGTTCGGCTGATCGGCGAAGCGCAACGATCTCAAGCGGTTTTTCAGGTGGAGGTGGATCGCGATGGATGCGCACTTTGGGAACTCTTTTGCGATCTCGCAATTGCGATAACTTAATCATCACCCGATTATTACTCAGAGTTATCTCACGGCTTGAAGATTCTTGAAACACGACGATCTCGATGCCTTCCGCTGTCGATCCAACCTGCCAGGGAAAAGAGATTTTTACTCTGGATGGAATAAGCGCCAACGGAGCATCTATGTTGCCTAGCTGCTTGCGAATTATTAGATCTCCCGTTGGCACCTCCCGAGCCTCAATTATGACGTTCTGAGCGGTGGAAGATCCGATGTTGTGAACGGTAGTATTCAACCTCAAATAATCGCCGTGAACGGGATTGGATTTTGAGGCCAGCACCTCGGTTGCAGAGAGAGCTAGATCGGGAAGCGCTTCGGGTTGATTCTCGAAATTATTGAGTCGATAAACGTGAATTTTGCAAACCTTACCGGGTTCAAGCCTAACAGGCACAGCACCCCACCGCGTTAACCTTACGTGCAAACGGTCAACCGGGCTACCATCTGCATATTCTGGTCCCTGAAGAACTTCATAGTCACCCGGCGGTAGGTTCCACACCAACATTCTAGCCATGCGCTCTTTGTCGGCAAAGCTATAAGCTAAGACGGAAACATGTTCTTTGTCACCGCTAGTGACAAGTGCCACAAAGTTCTCGTCCACATCCTTCCACGAGACCTGCACAAACGGATAGGCTCCCACTTGATATCCTAATCCGCCAGTATACATGAGCCTCAACACGCTGTCGTTCACGCATGTCTTATAATTCGCACACGGATCGCGCAGGTCCAGATCGACAGTACGCGCAGCCATGGTGCTTTCTAGATCTTCCGCGAAAGAACTGCACCAATCGGCAAGTGCATCCTTGTCACCTTTGAGGAACCAGCGCCAAACGAGATCATCTGTGGCCAACGGCGCGAACAGCTCGTCCAGGTCGGTGCGACCTGTGAAGTTTCTATACATTATGCCGTAGTCGGATGCATCCCGCAAACTGTATTCTGCGGCAAGGTATTTGATAGTCTCCCGCACTGGCACCAAATACCTTTCGTCTCCCGTCAGCAGATGCATCGAGATTAGGAAATAATACATGTTATAAGACGACCGGTGGTAGGCGCTCCAATCAAACTGCCTATAGCCCGCAATCTGATCCCATCGGCCCGAATACCCACCGACCTTGTCGTCGGCAAACCGGATCTCGGAAGGCACAACTCCAACTGGCTTGCCGTATGACGATTCCATTGCATGGTCAACCCAAGCGTCCGCATACTCACGAAGATAACGCATGATTACTGGATTGCGACTGTACCACGCCGCATATACTCCCGGAATAACTGCGCGTGCGTTCATCGGGATGTCGCAGTCGTAATACTTAACGTCCTTCACGCCGCCGGCGCCGAAGTAGAACGCTTTAAAGTGCCTGTGGCCAGCCGCGTTGACGGCCGTCCAATCTTCCATGTTGCGCGTCGAAATAAGGCAGCGCTCCACGTACACAGGATCGCCCGGCTCGGCCAACATTCCGTTTGGCTGGCTAAATGAGATGGGTTCCGCCGCGTGTTCGACATCGCCGGTGTCGATATTGGTAGGATAGCCGACTTCTTTTTCGCCATCTATGCCCCACTGTCGCCACATCTGTTCACAGAGAACGCGGAGAGCTTCCCTCGCTCGAGAATCATCTTGGCAGAGGATGAGCGTAGGGGCAGCTACAAGTATTGACTCTGTGTCGTCATCCTCGAACCCGATGCCGGTATCAGGATCTTGGCGATCATACCACCAATATGAAAGCTCACGAAGGCTATCCATTGCCTTCTTGGCACAAACGGCCCAGCGAGGAGCTGATTCTTGCATAATTAGACACTCCGATTAACTTATCTCGCAGCAAGAACTGCTGACGCTAATGCTTTCTATTGTAGAACATGGTACGGTATACCATGCCAACAACATATTCGGATAGTCGAAATCCAGTTTCAGAAACCGTAGTTATGGGCAGCAGGCATTCGTATACTTGTGGCGCCTTACATCAGGTTTGAAACTTATTCGTTCCTAGCACTTGGCGGACGGTAGTACTTGACGTGGAAGTCGAGGAACAGCACATTGGTACCGCCGCTGTGCGGATAGCTAACTCTTGGTTCACGGAACTGGTCGCCAAAAAAGCATTCCGCAAGCTGCGCACCACTGGGTCCTGGTCTGGGCGAGACACGAGTGCTTATTTTCTGCTCTGCAATTAGCCGATTCCAAATGGCCACGCACTCAGGAATCTTTTTCGCCGGATATTGATCATCTGCAATCGCATCACAATATTCCAAATTGTAAGTTCCAGCATTCATGTACCAAGGATGTGCTTTGCGCCATTCCTCGTTGAAGGAGGGACAGAAGAAGACTTCTGGTATGCCGGTATCGGTCTTTTGAGCTTTGGGGTCTGCCTGGACATAGCCGTAGTGGGTTTTGGAAGTCTTGAGATAGGGCTTTAGCTGCTCGATGATCGGCTGACGAATCAATCCGTTCAAAGGACCATTAACCCCGCTTGGCATTGTGCTGTCCCAAGCATCCGTGTAGAGGGCATAGGCCGAGCCAAGGTCCTTAAGCCTGCTGAGACACTCCGTGGTTTTTGCAGTTGCTTTGGCCTTTATAAAAACCGGAAACAAGATCGCCGCTAGAATCGCTATTATAGCGATTACCACCAACAGCTCTATAAGTGTAAAACCGTTTCGCTTTTTCAATCTTTGTCCTCCATCCCGATCTCGCTGCTCGACCTATTTTCAACCGAACACCGCGTTTTTTTGTGCCATGGGTTATAGGCTACGGCCGAATACTTTTTATGTTACCCTATATGCGGCAACGAATCTATCTGGTACGGTATTCTGAACCACACATCAGTATTATGTGTTGTCTTTTATCGCTTGTCAAGAGCGTTTTTCGGCTTTTTTGGTTGAAACTGGTCCGGTAGACCGTTGACAGGATAATACTGAGGCTGGTAGACTGCAGCCATGAGCAAGGTACAAATCGGTTTCGTTGGAGCAGGAAGATTCGCAAACGAGGTCCATTATCCGAATCTCGTTGAGTTTCCGGATGTTCATCTTGCCGCTGTCTGCGACAGGAATGAACAAGTGTTGGGCGCGGTTGCGGATAAATATTCGATAGAGCACAAGTTTACTGACGTGGGTTCGATGCTTGATGAGGTCGATCTTGATGCAGTGTTCGTTTGCCTGCCTCCTCATCATCTCTTCGATGTAGCTGCAGAATGCCTCAAGCGAGGATTGCACCTGTTCACGGAGAAGCCGCCGGGGGTTTCGGCGGAGCAAACACGCGGACTTGCGCGTTTGGCGGAAGCATCCGGTTCGCTCACCATGGTTGGGTTCAACCGGCGATTCATGCCTGCTCTTGTTGAAGCTAGACGAATCGTGGAAAGCCGCGGCCCCATTCGGCACTGCGCTACCAACTACTACAAATACTGCATTGCCGACGTGCCTTACTATGATGGTCCGGCCAGCATGTTGATCATCGACGGTATACACGCGGTCGATACTCTTAGGTGGCTCGGAGGCGAAGTAATCAGCGCAGCATCGATCACCGGCACATGGCATACAGGTTACCCAAACTCGTTTCGCGCACTGGTCAGGTTCCGTAGCGGCTGCACCGGTACTCTGAGCGCTGACTGGGCGGCAGGCCGAAGATTGCAAACTGTAGAAGTTCACTCGGAAGGCATATCGGTTTTTGTTGACGTCGATCGCGCAGTTGTCGTGTATGCCGATGACAGAGAAGAACCGGAGGTTATCGAGGTAACCGAAATCGCCGGAAGCAACGATTTTCGCATACTCTACGGATTTCGAGATCAAGATCGCTACTTTGTAGACTGTGTAAAGAACGGTACGCTTCCAATGACCAGCCTTACAGACGCTGTTCGAACAATGGAACTTGCCGAACTGATAGAAAGAGGTGAACTGTAGAATGCGCGGGTCGTCAATGACCTCACGTGAACGCATATTAACAGCGGTGTGCTTAGAGGTGCCCGATAGAGTGCCTGTTTGTCCTCGCGGAGTGCAGCCGCTTCGTCAAATATACGGAGGTGAATGGCCGAGCGCATCGGATATGATCCGGGCAAGTCGCGACTTCGACTTTGATTGCGTAATTAACTGGTCGCCGGGAGAAAAACTTGCTCCGGACGTTCGCAGGTTTGAAACTACAGAGCGAACGCCGGAGGGCATACCTGTTCGGCTTACAGTTCTGGAATCGAAAGCAGGCAGGCTCGAACGCCGGCAGTTTGCCGCTGGGCCGATGACCGAGGGCGCTTTTGCTTCGTCGCTAACCAGCGCAACCGCAACAGGAGCAATGGTCAAAAACGAGGCTGATCTGGAGATCTTGGAAAGCCTTTACGTTCCGACTCAGCCTGAGGATGTAGAACCTTTCGTAAGATTAGAAAACGAGATCGACTCGTGTGGAATTGTGCAGGGAGAAGTCGCTAATCCTATCAACTTGGCGGTTCGAGATGTCGGAGTCGAAAACTTGATGATGATGTGTATGGACGATTCTGAGTTTGTATTTCGACTTCTCGCGGTCTACCAGCGAATGTGTTTATGGCAAATCGAAGCACTGCTTGATGCGGGCGCAAAGATCATCTATTCGGACAGTGTATGGTGTACTGCCGACCTGTGGTCGCCGCAACAAATCGAGGCGGTTATTGCTCCTCTTATTCGCGAACAAACCCGTCTTGTGCACGAGGCTGGAGCATATTACCATCTCTTTATGGACGGCAACTGCATGGCTGCGCTGGAAAGAATCGCAAACATGGGCGTGGACATTTTATCGCCTCTCGAAACTCCACCAAGCGCGGATGCGAATGTTGCGGAGGCCAAGCGCCGAATCGGCAATCGAGTATGCTTGTGGGGTGGCGTCAATGCTTATTGGGACATAATGCATGGCTCCGTAGGACGAGTTCGAGAAGCGGTGCGAGAAGCCATCGAGGCAGGCGCTCCTGACGGGGGATACGTGCTGAGCACTGCTGATTCCATTTACGAACCTTGCCCGCTTGAGAATGTCCGGGAGTTCTTCCGCACAGGTCGCGAATTTGGTCGATACTCACCAGCCAATGGCACGGTAACAATCGATTGCTAGAAACCCATTTTGCCGCTCGGCCATTTTTTACAACTGAGCATGGTCTCGCCCACTTGACGCCGTTTTATATGGTCTGCCCGACTGAACCATTTTAATCTGACACTCCTACCACCTATCTGCAATACTGGTAGAATTACTAGTTGACATAGACCAACACCCAAGGTAGAATCTGTATAACTGGTTCTGGCAACCGGACCACATTGAACCGAAAGCATAACGGCCTAGCAGTCAATTTTGGCTCGGTCGATTCCGCGGATTCGGTTCGCTCGCACGATTATTGAAAGGAGGAAGAAAGGAATGAGAACAAGATGGTTGGTTGTCATGACAGCGCTGCTTGCTTTAGCATCTGGGCAGGCGATGGCGCAGATCTATGACAACGGTGGTTTCGAGGTCGGCGGCGGCTGGCCAAGGTGGTGGGTAGGTTCACCATGGTACACATTCACCATAATTGATGG
>Ga0272448_1002518_pt1 | contig 22882 bp, 13 predicted proteins | sample YNPCB0191_FD_202220 | JGI IMG/M metagenome (GOLD analysis project Ga0272448, IMG submission 202220) | Hot spring sediment microbial communities from Yellowstone National Park, WY, United States - YNP-CB-019-1 | ecosystem: Environmental > Aquatic > Thermal springs > Hot (42-90C) > Sediment... | reverse complement strand
AAGCCAAGTATAAAAGATTTCTAGAGGGAAGGTGAAACGGAAGACTAGCAGTTTTCCTAGTAATATGATAGCGTGATTCTCTTTCTGAGCTCAGTTTTCGAAAGCGGTTCATCCAGCTTTATTAAAAGCTTTTTCTCAAGACGCGGGGGAAGGTCGAAGAAATTGTCGCTAAGGTCTGCTTTAGCACCTTTAACCCTTACTTCACAGGCTTTTACAACCTTGTTCGAAACCAACTTAAGCTCATACTCATTGCTGCTCTTCTTTTCAAGGTTCATTCTGATATTTGGCTTAGGAAGCTGTATGTACTTCATTTTTTCAAGGAATATGACGTCGTGCCTTGGCTCATTCCCCTCAGGCTCGAGAACGCAAACCAGGAAATTGTTGAGCTTATCCTTCACGTTCAACTCGGTTAGGCTTAGAGACATGCAAAGCTTTGAAGAATTCGCTTCTACAACAACTTCCTTCTCCTTTTCGCCTTTTTTGTTTCCTTTTAGGTCGAAGGAAATGACTTTAACCTTTCCCTTCACAGGCTTAAGAAGGTCGTTGCAAACCCAAGCCTCCACAGCATCCTGCTTGACTAGCAAGCTAACGTTCACAGGGTCGAACGCCCTTTTCACATAATAGTATGAAGCCTTAAGGCCACCGTAGTAGTCGATCAGGCTCCAGCTGAGTACTGGCCAACAGTCGTTAAGCTGCCATATCAGGGCTCCCCCGGTCTTAAACTTCCTTCTCCTCCAGTGCTCTATGCCTGTCTTCATAGCTTCTCCTTGGTTGATTTGTGAAAGGTAGATGAAATCGCTTATGCTCGACGGTATTCTGAAGTGTGACAGGATGAAAAGCCAGATTCTCTCTTGACCACGAGTCTGCTTATTATGGAATTCGATAATCCTGCTCTGAGGATGCCTGTCTTTGGGTGCAGTGAACTTTTTCACAGTTTCTATTGAGGGTGCAGACTGGAAGCCGAATTCGCTTATAAACCTACCCTTGTCGTTAAGATACTCCTCATAGTCTTTAAGACCTGCCCAAACATCCCAGCTATGCCTATCGCCCTCGTTCTGAGAGTTGGGGTCGTCGCCTCCATAGGGGCTACTCGGCCAGTAGAAAGTAGCAGGGTCCAGCCTAGAACACACCTCTGGAAGTATCTGGTGATATATAGTGTTGCCGTAGAACACGTCTTTCATTCCGCCCCAATGAGCCTTGAAGCCCCAGTGATTCTCATTATTACCACACCAGATTGCTAAGCACGCATGGTTTCTGAGCCTTTTCACAGCCTTCTCAGCCTCCTTCTTGACAAGTTCGAAAAACCATTCTTCTTCAGGGTATTCTGCGCATGCAAACATGAAGTCTTGCCAGACGAGTATCCCCTTCTCGTCGCACAGCTCGTAGAAAGCCTCATCCTCATAAATTCCTCCTCCCCAGACTCTAATCATGTTCATACTTGCTTCCCTAGCCTTGTCTAGCAAGTAGTTGTATACTTCTCTGTTGACTCTTGGCAAGAATGAGTCTCCAGGTACCCAATCAACACCTTTGCAGAAAACTGGAATATTGTTTACTTTAAAGAAAAATGTCTTTCCTTCGTCGTCTTTCTCCTGCACAATCTCGATCCTCCTTATTCCAACTTTCTTCTTGACCGAATCTAAAACCCCTTTCGAATTCTCAACCACTATCTCCAAGTCGTAAAGGTTTTGTTCCCCATAACCGTTTGGCCACCATAGTTTCGGGTCTTTAACAACGAATTCAAAGAGAAATTCGTTTCTGCCGATCGAAATATCGCGTTCATCCCCTTTTTCTTGATCCTCGCCGAAGCCCCTGATCCTTGTCTTAACATTGACTCGATCGGTTTTAAAAGCTTCCAGAGAAACATTCACCCTTAACTTGGAACTCTTAAGATCGTTGCTTAAGTCACTTAAGAAATAGAAGCTCTCTATTTTACATACATCGTATGCTTTAAGAGTAACGTCTCTCCAGATTCCGGAGGTCGCCAGTCTCGGCCCCCAGTCCCAGCCGAATGAATATTGCGCCTTCCTCCCGTAGGCAACAGGCGGGTAGAATGCCGCCCAAAGCTTTACGTTGCTCTTACTATAAAGTTCCTCAAGAACTTTTTTAGGTGAATCCAGCCTAACCACTAGGACATTTTCTCCTTCTTTTAAAAAATTCTTAACGTTGAACTCATGCTCGTGAAACATATTGGCTGTTTTAGCAACCTGCTTTCCGTTGAGCCAGATTGCTGCGAAGGTGTCTAAACCATGGAAAACTAGTTCCACATAGTCATGGTTGAGAAACTCCCTACTTACATGAAACTCCTTCTTATACCACCAATCCTTATCCTCTACCCAAGCTACCTCAAGCTCGTTCATCCCGAAGAACGGGTCAGGGATCTTCCTGTTTCTCAAAAGGTCGAGATGGACGACTCCAGGAACCTTTGCCTTCAACCATGAGCCGGACTCCGAGCCGGGTGGTTTTTCCTCCCCATCCTCGCATTCTTTAAACAGCCATTCTCCGTTAAGACTTATGTTTTTCATGCCTGCCCCTTTGACCATTCTAGATATAAAGCTTTATGCCTATAGTTTTAAAATTTGACGGAAGCTATTTTTAAGTGTTTAACTCTTTTTAACATTGGGTCGAGTTGATAGACTAAGAAATGCATATATACTGTTGGCATTTGAAAGGCGAGAAAGGGAAAATTGCTTCGGAGAAGCTCCTCAGATAAGCGTGACGGCAGAAAGAAAATAGTGTTAACAGCCTCAGCAGTAGAGATGAGTGATTTCAACCTAAACCCATTCATGGCTTTTTCAGCAGGATTCCCGTTGCCATTGCCCAAGAGGGTTCTTCGGGAAAAGCTTTATCCTCCAACCCCCCTCAACGAAGATGGAACGGTTAGATTCGCCCCCTATGGTTTGAGGAAAATAGAATCTCTCCTCATAGAAGAGTTTGGAGAGGAAAATGTTGTAACGGTCTATCCAACTATGCTTGAAAGGTTTGTTGGAAAGGAGACGATTGTCGGCATTTCTTCAATGGACCCGCTTGGAATAGGGTTTGTAAGCAGGACTTACACGAGCCTCATCGGAATGAACGGTAAGCCCGTTACAAGATTGGAGTTTGAAGACCTGCTTTCCAACCCTGTTTTGAAGAAGTATAGGCCTAGGATAGTGCTTGGAGGAAGCGGTGCTTGGCAGGTTGTCAAGGCGGGGCTTCAGGAGGAGCTTGGCATTAATACTGTTGTGATAGGTGAGGCTGAGGAGGATGTTGTCGAGCTCTTCAGAAAGGCTTTGAGGGGTGAAGAGCTTCCTAAGCTAGTGATATGCCGCAAGCCTGAGCTTGAAAATGTTCCATGCATTAGAAGAGCATCCATCTTTGGTGTTGTCGAAGTGACGCGGGGATGTGGAAGAGGATGCCAGTTCTGCTCCCCGACGCTTAAACAGAGATACTCCTTCCCCTTGCAACACATATTGAAAGAGGTTTCTTTAAACGCATACAGCGGGACTAGGATGATAACTCTTCAGACGGACGACATATTTCTCTATAAGACGAACCCGGATTTCAAGCCTAATGGAGACGCGGTGGTCGAACTCATAGATTCCATATCTAAAGTCAAAGGAGTACAATACATCCAGGTGGCACATGCGGCCCTCGCACCCATACTCTACGACAGGCGAATTGTTGAAAATATAGCGCCGGTGCTGGTTGAGAAGTCTCGCTGGACCTATTTGAATAACCAGAAGTACGCTACTTTCGAAATAGGTATAGAAACCGGGAGCGTAAGACTGATGGACAAATACATGAAGGGGAAAGCCCTGCCATATAGGCCTGAACAATGGCCTGATATAGTTGTGCAGGCCCTTGGAATACTTAACGACAACCAGATATATCCTTTAGCAACACTCATAATGGGTCTGCCAGCTGAAAAAGAAGATGACGTTGCTGCGACACTAGAGCTTCTAGACAGGTTGAAGCATGTTAGGGTCTTCTTCGTACCCCTGCTATTCACCTCTGAGGAAGACTGCTTTTTGAGTAGGGAGAGGCATGCTAACCTGAAGGGTTTAACAGAGCTCCACTGGGATGTCTTCTCAACGTGCTGGAGACACAACTTGAAGACATGGGGAGACGAGGGCTTCCAGCGTTTAGTAAGAATCGGGGGTTTGATAGCTTATTTAACATATTACAGGTGGCTGCATGGCCCCAGGGTTCTTAAACATATTCTGAAGGTTTCAGCCTGGGGTGGAAATTCATAGGGTAAGCTAGTCGGGGCGCACGGCCATGTCTCTAAGAGCCTTGTCAACTACTCTAGATATTTCGACAAGCCCGACTAATACGTAACGTACACCTTTAAGCCTAGCTAAGTCGGCAATCACCTGGTCCTGCGTGACGATTATGAAACTGTTTCTAGAAGCGTATTCAACTATCGCAGCATCCTCCGCGCCCTTTAGACCCAGCTCGTCAACAGACTGGGCTTCCCACCCAAGTATTTTCAGAAACGGCTTCAAACCGGAGTACATCTCGTCCAAGAGTAGCTTTGCGTTTTTCATGAGTCGCGTCTAATCCCCGCTTTATTTAATCTTTCCGGCATCGCGACAAACAGTCGTTAAACAGCCAAAAGTCTTATAAAAGGGAATCGTGATTCATAACTCAGCGTCGAATGTGGGTTCTTAGAAGTGATGCAGTAGCCGTGTGGAACAATAAGGAGGTTCAGAAAAGGCTCTCGTGGTACAGGGCTGTTATGAAAAACCTTAAGCCCGCTAAGTTCCTGATAGCTAAACGCATTCCGGCGCAAGTCGGGGTCAAGGATCTTGGGAGCATGGGGAGGGAGGAGCTCTGGAGGCTTCACGAAGACCTTAGCTCAGAGTTCAGGAAGGCTCATGAGTCAGTGAAGGCTGGTAAGCTAGATGCGGCACCCGCTGCGGAAGTAAGCTTCCTGGACGTCAAGATAGCTCTTTCTGAAAGGCTTGTTGAACACTGCGAGTTCTGCGAGAGAAGATGCGGAGTGAACCGGAGGAAGGGGGAGCTAGGGTTCTGCAGAGTAGGATATGTAAGCCGGGTTTCAACATGGTTCCACCACTTCGGGGAGGAGGGACCTTTAATAGGTGAGGGGGGCTCTGGAACAATATTCTTCTCAGGCTGCAATTTCGGGCCGTGCGTATACTGTCAGAACTGGGACATTTCTTCAGACCCTGGGAACGGTGGCGAGGTTAATCCGAAGACGCTTGCGTTAATAAGCAAGAGGCTTAGTTCTGAGAATGCTGCGAATATAAACTACGTGGGTGGCGATCCAACTCCCAATCTGCACACGATACTCGCCTCCCTCAAACACTTGGATGTGAACATCCCGCAGCTCTGGAACAGTAATATGTATTGCAGCCTTGAAGCGATGAAGCTTCTGGCGGAAATCATAGACATATGGCTCCCGGACTTCAAGTATGGCAGCGACGACTGTGCCAGAAGGCTTTCAAAGGTTGAGAAGTATTTCGAGACAGTTTCTAGAAACCATAGAATCGCCTATGAGAACGGGGACATGATAATAAGACACCTTGTTCTGCCGAACCATTTAGATTGCTGTACAAAACCCGTTTTAAAATGGATATCTGAGAATACTCCGAATGTTCTTGTGAACATAATGGGGCAGTATCACCCGGATTACTTGGTGGCGAGAAACCCAAGCATGTATCCTGACATATCTAGGAGGCCGAGTGCGAGGGAGATGGAGGAGGCTTACGGCTACGCCAGGGCGCTAAAAATAGTTTTTGAGCCAGTATCGTAAGGCTTACTGAGGCTTTTCCCAATACGGTTTCTTAAGTGCAACCGCCTCCATAAACCTCTTTTTCAAAGCATCCTCGTCAGCGCCTGATCGAATCAACCCCACAATGTCTAAAAGGTTATCGTTCCTCAGTAGGCAGGGCTTCAGCCTACCGTCGCAAGTAATCCTGAGCTTTGAGCAACGGGAGCAGAACTCAGGGTTCCCAGTGGGGGAGACTATTTCGACGAGCACTTCCCCACGGTTTCTTGAAACCCTGTAGACGGGGCGTTGACCAGTCCGGTTAAGCGTTCTCCCGGTTGATTCTGAAGCGATGGATTTTTCAATATTGTCTAGGTCAACGTGGAATTTTTCGAAAACCTGCTCGTCGCCCGGAATAGGCTGAAGCTCTATCAGCTGGAGAACAGCACCCATGGAGCAAGCGTAATCCAGCATCTCTCCAACATCCTGCTCGTTAACCCCTCTCAGAACAACCATGTTTATCTTAACAGGGTTTAAACCGGCTTCTAAAGCAGCATTTATCCCGTTTAAAACCTTGGAGACATCCCCGCCCCCGGTTATCCAACTATACTTTGAAGAATTAAGGCTGGGAAGGTTAACGTTGACCCTGGAGAGCCCAGCATCCTTAAGATCCGACGCGTATTTCCCCAGGAGGACGCCGTTTGTAACGAGTGAGACCTCCCTGACGAGTGGAGAAATTGCTCTCACCATGCTGGAGACGTCTTTTCTCACCAAGGGTTCTCCACCCGTTATCTTAACATTCTCAACTCCCAGGCTACTGGCCACCTCGACGATTTTCCTAACCTCGTTCAAACCCATGTGGTTGCTTGACGGAGGGTTCCATTCCCTGTGGCAGAAGAAGCAGTTCAGGTTGCAGCTTTCTGTGACTGATATCCTGAGGCTCTTAACAGTCCTCCCGGGTGGTTGAAGCATCGGGAAGGACGGTAAAACCCTGTTATAAAAAGGTTTTACTTGTTTTCAAGCATTGCCATTTTAGCGCCCCTAGCCGAGAGCCTGCAATCACCCTTTTGCAGTTTAAAAAATGGTCTAATGTTTTTCATCGCACTAAAACTTTATAAACCTGTAAAACACTATTTTACGGGGTGAAAAATAGTTTGAGCGAAAAAGCTGTCTCAGGAGTTGTAGAAGAGTTAAAAGCAGGCTTCACTGTCAGAGCAATAATCATTGCGGTTGTGATCGGTATTCTCGGCCTTTTTGCAAACATATCTACATGGTGGGCATTAGGCATAACGCTCGACCCAATTCCCGCAGGCAGAGTCGGCTCAGCACTCTATCCGCCCTATGGTCTAGTATTCCTGCTCGCAGTAATATCGCTCTTTTTGAAGAAAGCAGGTCTGACAACTCAGGAGATCGTCGTAGTTAGCATAGCCGCATTCATAGCGGCTGATGCACCCTTCATTCTAATATCTTATCTAGCATTCCTCTTTGGAGACGCCTATCAGGCAGCGACCGACGTGGCGGCAAAAGCGCTTCTTAAATTCTATCCAGACTTCTGGACTCCGAGCTACGATGTAGTGGCACCCGCATGGGCAGGCCGGGCGACCGCCCCGCTAGGTGCGCTTGCACCATACCTCGGATTCTGGATGTTCATGCTGTTACTCTGGTGTCTCATGGGCTTTTTCCATGCCGCCGTGTTAAGGCTCCAATACGTTAAGAAGGAAAAGATGCCGTTCCCGATGTTCGTGCCGATGAACGAGATGCTCAGCAGATATGAAAAGGGTACGTTCGGAAGCTATCTTAAAAGTATGTCGCTACTAATAGGCTTGGTGCTCGGTATCTTAGTCGGGGTTCTCGGAGCTTTGAACTACATCTATAAATTTACACAGGTTTTCTACGCATTCGGTCAATTCTACCAGCCTTGGATTGGAGACATCCTGTCAGCAATATCGCAACAGACTATTGGCGGTTGGTGGATGCTGATCCCAGCCGACGTTGCCTGTTTCTATCTCGCGCCTCTAGATATTCTCAGCTCTATGGTCGTAATGCTTGTAGTCTTCATAATTCTATATCCGCTAGTCCTTGTTAACACTGGCGTTATAGCACCGGGCACAGGTACAAACTGGGGAGGCCCATTCCCATTCGTCCCCTTCATCATTTACTACGCTCCGATAGCAGTCGGACTATGGGCAGTAGTGTTTGGCTACAAGATTTATGGCGAAAGCATTAAGAGAGCAATTCAAAGGGCAAAGGCCGGAGAAGGAGAACTCTCTGACCTACTCGTATGGGCAGGCTTCATAGGAACATGGCTTCTATGGCTCATTATTTGGGCTGCTTTAGGTGGCAATGTTATAGCATTAATAGCTAGTTTTGCAGTCTACCTGCTATACACCTGGGGCATAGTTGGAGTAAACGCGGCCACAGGAACATGGTGCGGTTGGGGAGACACAACGCCGACGATAAACTCTGCATTCTGGGTTGGCGCGGCAACCGGTACATTTAATCCGACTGGAGCAGCAGCCAATACGCAGTCAGCCTGGGCTACGAGGACGGCAGCCTTCATAACAGGAGGACATGGTGGCTGGGAGATCGAAGGCACGTTCCACCCGTGGGCATTCACCGGGACATACGCGTTGGCTCAGCCAACAAGAACAAAGGAAACAGACATATTTAAAGCACAGTTACTCGGTATTCTTATCGTCGCCATCTTAGGCATGCTTATCGGAACTTACGTGATATATGGCACCGGTATAGGAAGACTACCGGGGTTCTGGGGTTCAAGCGGCTTCGTGGGCAACATGGCTGACTGGGTTGTCAGAGACGCGGGCACTCCATCCTCAATGGATATAACCCAGTTCGTCGCGGCAATAGTGATCGTGGGTATACTGTTTTTCCTCAGGGCAAGGTTCTCATGGTGGTTCTTCAGCCCCTACGTAATGTTTTTCTATGACGGAATGTGGCTGCTGAACGGAGGGATCGCTTGGGTTTTGAAACTGATAACTCTTAAGGTATTCGGGGCCAAGGCTTATGAGGAAACTGGAGTCCCCATTGCAGTAGGCTTTCTAGCAGGGGTTACGCTGGCCGCAATGATAATAATGGGAATTAACTCCGTTACTGGCGGCATATCTGTCGGAGGAGCTTGAAAACAATATTTTCCTACAACTTTTTTTAAAAAATTTATTAAGCACCTTTTTCTCATGTCCATTAAAGTGACAAGTAGAACGAGAGGTCATATGCACTCATCTTTAAAGATACTTCTTGTCCTACTAATACTCACAGGGATTTCCACATGGAAACCACAGGTAGTCTCTGCTGAAAAACGTATACCGGAAATCGATATGTTTTCTATCGATCGGTTAAGAAGCGATGTGCAGTTGTTCTCTTCACTAAAATCTAGGTTTACAGGTTATCCTGGTTTCTACGATGCGGCACGTATAATATATGAAAGGTTTAAAGAGTTGCGACTAGAAGCCTCTCTGTTCAACTATTCGCAACTAGTCCCCTATGATGAAGGGTCTTGGCTGAAAGTAGAGGGACAAACTATAGAAGCATTCGCGCTCTATCCAAATTCGGTCGCTACGGGCGAAAAAAGAGCCTACGGCAAGCTGGTTTACGCGGGTCATGGGGCGCCCGATGAGTTCAACGGTCTTGAAGTTAATGGTAACATAGTTCTCTTGGAGTTCGACTCTGGAAATGCTTGGGTTACGGCAATGGCATTAGGGGCCTCGGCAATTGTTTTTCTCGACAATGGTCCAATAACACAATATGAAGCGATGGCGAAGCTTTCCTCACTTCCACTAACGATCCCTAGGCTATATGTTACTGGAGAGGCAGCCAGCAAGTTGAGATCCATGTCGGTTAGAAGCCCATATGCCGAGCTGTTTAACGGTATGGGGTGGAAAGAGATAGAGGGAATAGACATCGTAGGGGAGATGAAGGGTACAGAGGATCCGTCCAATGTTATAATAGTTTTAGCGCATTATGATTCAGCATCCGTCGTACCAGCCATATCACCTGGGGCTGATGATTCACTTAGCATCAGCGCGATGCTTGAGCTAATAAGAGTTCTGAAAGAAACAGGATTTTCCCCGAGATATACTGTCTGGTTCATCGCGACATCTGGACATTGGCAGGGATTGAGTGGAGCCAGAGAATTTGTGGAGAAGACCTACTTCAACAACTCTAGGATTGGAGATGATGTGAAGCCCTATCTTGCAGTATCACTGGAACTAACCTCGGGCAGTCCGCATGTAAACCTAGTCTTAGCGGGAATGATGTACGGTATTAATACTAATCCGGCATTTAGGAAGATGAACGACCTTAACAGGCTTTTGTCAGGGGTTGTCACAAATTTCTCACGCCTCTATCCTAGGGCATGGTCTCGTATCGGAACGACGGTTCTGTTCAGCCTGACGGGACTTGGGCAAGCAGATTCATTCAAATCAGGAGCAGCGTTCAAGTTTAACTTGGATATGGAGGAATTCCAGTTAGCAAATTCACTGGCATTGGGAGTCGTAACGTTTGATGATACTAGGCTGTCTTTCTTTACCCCATATGACACCATAGAATCCGTGGATTTCGAGAACGCACTGCCCCAATGCCAGTTTGCGGTTTTCGTCCTCAAGAACATACTGGAGGCTCCTGTTTTAAGTATATATTCAGGACCATGGGAGGATCTAAAGCCTCCTGAATCCAGGATTGGCCCGGCTTACACAGGAGTAGGGTTTGCCACGCTTTACGTTGAGACAGTTAAGTATTCCCCCACAAACCCGAGTCTGTACGTTACAGTTCCCAATACACTAGTACTTATAGGAAACCCTGCTGATCCATTCTCCCTTATCGTAACCAGATCAAACTCAAGTGGCATCGCGGAAATTCACGGGATGCAACCCCTTATGACTGCGGCAGCACAGGCGAATATACTCATATCCAGTTACGTGATGGATGAGGGAGGCCGCATAACGCATGCTCCTGACAAGGGCTACTATGGGATGGGCCATAACTACCCGTCTTCCATCCAAGTATTCTATGACGCTCAAAAAACCAGATCGGTGGTTTTTGAGTGTGGGAGTGTTGCCGTTTTCGATATCATTGGTCCAAGCTTGCAATCTGCTTATTCTCCAAACTCCTTCTATCAGAATACTAATGCATACTCAACGGAGTTAGCCCGAGCACTCTATGAATCACCTCTTGCTTTAAGCGTCAATATAATGCGTATACCTGGTTACACGAGTTTCGACTCATACGGGTATGCCTTCGATCCAAGGATCGGCGTAGTTCTTATCTTCGCCCCACCAAGAACGCGCTTCGGATTCGTGGTAAGAAGCAGTGCGTTGAGCAGAACCACAACCGTATTCGCGAACGTTACTCTTTCGAATCAGGATGGTTATGGCTACTACCTTGAGAAAGAGGGCGGTAGGCTGTTGATCGATAGCAGTTTGACCGGCTTGTTAAGAGAGCCATTAACCCTAGCCTACGGCAGGTATCTAGCGCAGAAAAGTATTCAGGTCATGGATCCGATTACAATGAAGTATTTAGAGGTTGCTGAAGAACTTAACAGGACCTTTTCAGGCAGTATCTTGGGAAGAGATTATCAAACGTTAATAGCGAACAGTTTATTGGCATGGGGGTTCGCAGTTAAATCATATGATTCCTCTCTCAATGTGTTAAAAGACGCGATCACGAGTATTGTTATTGCTTTTTCTCTTGCGATTCCGTTTATACTTCTTTTTACGGCATTAATATACGGCTTGTCAAGAGGATTTCGTAGCATAGCCATCGTTGGAGTTATTGCTATCGGGGTGTCTGTAATTCTTGCTCTCTTCCATCCAGGGTTCAGACTCGTCACGAATATTCCCGCGGTATTCATGGGTACTCTGCTCGTGGCTCTAGCTATCCCTGTCATTTTCTTTCTAGTTGTTAACACGTCATCCAGCCTTTCGGAACTGAGGAAGAGGGTATTCGGAGCGCATTTCTTTGAGAGAAGCGGTTTCGACGTTTCATTCACTTCCGTGACTATCGGAATAAGCAACTTGCGCAAACGCAAGTTCAGGACCATTTTAACTCTGGCAAGCATCGTAATGGTTGGCTTTGCCTTAACATCTTTAACCTCCGTGACTGAGATAAAGGTGCTCAGGGTAATCCCTCTGCCCACCTCAGTTAAGTATAATGGGGTTATCATTCGAACTTCGAACTTCTTTCCGCTCAATGAGAAAGCATTGTCATTAGTCGCAGCATATCTTACGGGTAGCACGCAATTCGCGGGCAGATACTGGGTCTACATGCCGACGGTGACTAAGGGAGGGGCTATGGGGACGATAATCGTCGATGCATATAATAGGAGTACCGAAGTAAACGTTCTCTCTGGCATAAGCCAGCTTGAACTCAAAGCGTCTTTTATAGATTACAGAGAATTCCTAAATGGCACGATGTTCTCGGATGATGATATGTTTTCTGCGATAATCACTAACGACTTGGCGAGTGGCTTGGGTGTAGACATTGGAGATTACATATTGGTTGAAGGCATTAGGTTAAAGGTGGTTGGTAAAATTAATATGACGGGTATGCTATCTAAAGTTAGGGATTCTGATGGCTTCACGGATGTTCTACCGGTTGACACATATAGGATGAGCTTTGAGAAGGCCACGGGGATAAGTCCATCCTATACTCTGAATCCAAACTCTGTCATTTTTGTGCCTTACAAGTTGGTGAGGCTGATCCCAGAGGCATCCCTGACAAGCGCGTTCATCCCCATCGACGGATTGTCATTTAATGATATCAAGAGTAAAGTGGAAAATCTTTTCTCCGCATTCGATGGCCTGAATATTTATTTAACATATAATGGCACAGTCTACCAGTTCTCTAAGAGTAACGAGATATCTCTGTTCGGTTTTCAACTCGTCTTGATCCCGATGGTTATAGCTGGCCTGATCACGATGTCAACGATTTTAGGAGGCATAATTGAACGGATCAGAGAAGGATACGTATACAGTAGTCTAGGATTGGGCCCCCTTCAGGTCGGGTTAATGTTCCTCGGAGAGAATTTGGTTTATGCTATTGTTGGGTCTGTAATCGGATACTTGTCAGGCATATCAACGTCCTATCTCCTCAGAGAATTGGGAATTCTGCAAGTAAGCGTGAATTACAGCTCATCATTCGTCAGCATCGCGATTGGTTCAGTAATATTGATAGTACTATTAGCCTCGTTATATCCCATGTATAAGATGTCCACCATCATAACGCCTTCTCTAGAAAGAAAATGGCGCCTGCCGACTAAGCCGAAAGGTGATGTATGGGAGATTCCTATACCGTTCCGAGTAAAGGATGAGGAGAAAGCTGCTGGCATGGCAGTTTTCCTTCACGAATACCTATGGAACAAGAGGATAGAGCGGGCAGGGGTCTTCACCGTTGAGAACGTTGAGACGATTAGAATAGAGAATGGTGTGAGTATAAAAGCCAGAGTCTGGCTGGCACCATTCGAGCAGAACATAAGGCAGGATATGGATATAAAGATAATTAAGAGCAGGACTGAGCAGAAATTCCTTACTTTCTTGAATCTTCAAAGAGTTTCAGGAACCTATGATTCTTGGGTCAGGTTTAACTATCCGTTTGTCGATGAAGTTAGAAAGCAAATGCTCATGTGGAGCCTTCTCTCCCCCGAGGAAGTGAACCGGTATATCAAATTAGCGAGAGAGCAAGGCCTCTTAGGAGTGGATTGAGATGTCCAAGGAAGAGTCTAAGGATGAAGAGCATAGGAAAGATGCCTTTGTTCCCGGTTTAACAACAGTATCTTCTGCAGCTATTCTGTTTGGTCTTGTGACTGTGGCGCCTGCTCTGACTTATTTGGGGTGGGCAGTAGGGCCATTAGGAGGCACTGAAAGATTCATTCCAGTCTTCGTCACCATACTTTTGTTCACCGAGGTTGGGAGGCTGCTTAAGCGATATGTAACTTCCCAGGAGGCTTACATCATATATTTCATGCTTCAGGCCCTTGGTCTTAGTTTTGTCGGTGGAGGAATTTTCGGTGACTTTCTACTTCGCTACTACTACAGATCTGCGCCATATACAATCCTATATGGAATAGCCGACAAACTTCCGCTCTGGTATGTTCCCGAGTTTGAGAGCTACGGGCCGCTTCACAGAACTTTTCTCTCAATGGATTGGGGCATCCCAGTATTGATCTCGCTTACTGTAACAGTGTGCACGCTTATGATGGACTACGGTATCTCCTTCATAACGAATATGGTCTATATAGAGATCGAGAAACTTCCGTTTCCTGTAGCGCCCATAGATTATCAGGCGATTTCCACCTTGACTGAAAGGACTCCTGAAAAAATGATGTATTTCTCGTTAGCAGCTGTGATAAGCTTGATATATGAGTTTACTGTTTACGGTGTTCCAAACCTTACATCAGTCTTCCTTGGGGTGCAGATCACCGTCATACCATATCCATGGATAGACCTTACTTCTGCTATCGAAAGAATCATGCCTGGAGCAATATTTGCAGTGGGAACCGATATAGCTCAATACATGGTTGGATGGCTTATTCCATTTAACGCTGTTGTCTGGATGTTCATCGGTTCTATAGGAGTGTGGGTGTTCGGCAACGCGTTGGCTCTTAAAATTGACCATCCGTACTTCAAGATGTGGCAAAGCGAATGGACATACGGCGCACCTCTCGAATGGTGGTGGCAGAGGTCGATATACGATATCTGGGCGAGTCCTCAAATAGGTTTCGCGCTCGGAATAGCGCTCGGAATATTCTTAATGGGGTTCAAGAATATCTTACGGGGGATTTCTTCCCTTAGACACTTATCAAAAGAGCAGCTCAGCACCTCATATATACCATTCGGATGGGCGGTATCGCTGATCGCTGGGGGTTCCATGATTGGAACAGTGCTCTCGATCTTACTAATTCCGGATCTATGGTTTATTTGGGTAGTATTATGGGTCATCATCCCGTTTGTTCAAGGAATACTTTCTGCAAGAGCAACCGCGGAAACCGGTTTATCTGTCTCAATACCATATGTAAGAGAAGCATTCCTAGTCATGTTCACGAAACCTGGTGACGTAGCGCCCTGGGTAATGCCGCTTCCATCTACAAACGTAGCAATCATTACACACAGGGTCTATGTGGCTAAGCTTCTTAGAGCCAGGCCTCTTGACTATTACAAGGCAGGCGTAATATTCCTTGCACTGGCCATTATTCTTTCATTCCTCTACGTATCAATATTCTGGGCTATGGCGCAGGTTCCTTCATCCTTCTATCCGTATGCGAGCTATTCTTGGCCTATTTCTGCCCTCTACTTCTCGTTATGGGTATCCCGATCTATAGACATCTTCAAGATAGATGTAATTGCATTCACAACCATAGCATCGTTCCTTGCAGTTATTATTTCATCCCGTCTTCCAGGGTTGTTTTCCCCAATAGGGCTTCTGGCTGGTTTTCAGAGCATTCCGCCATACACGTTCACTCCTCTCATAGGTGCTCTGGTAGGCAGATGGCTTGAGAAGAAGATGGGAAAAGAGAAATGGGAAGTGCAGAGAGGAGTGATAATAGCTGGAACATTCTGCGGGATCGCGCTTGCCGTTACACTGGCAGTAGCCATAGCGATAATCGGCAGGATAGTCGCAGCTAAACCATTCTAATCTTAAATAGCTCCATGGAAATTTCAACTAATATGCATTAGTCTATATCCTCCCTTTATCTCGGAAGTGTAAGTAGTAGCCTATCTACCTGCGTACTCCATCCAAGCTCCTTAGTGTGGTTTGGATCTGCCGCTTCTATCCGGATCAGCCATCTGTCGCCTCTTATCGCATCGAAGATCGGTTAAGCATACGTGTGAATCGAATTCTTTTTATACTCGAAACGTGAAAGAGGTCCTCCAACTGTTCAGGAAATAAAACTGGATGACGGAAGAGTACTGAAGCTTAATCTCTGGGGCTTCATCATCAAGGCTCCAGAGCTGCTCACCGAAAAGAAGGGAGATTTAGTGCGCGCTATAGCGATGCCACCCTAACCCATTCGGGTCAGTTGCTCTGGCCATAATCCTTGGTTCTTTTTCTTTTTTATCTCGTTCTTCTTCACGATCTGCCTCATCACGTGTATGCTCCGTATTTTCTTATCAGTCTTATGTATTCCTGGAATGCGCTGAACGACACGTCAGGCGGGACACTGTGGTCGGAGCAAGCCATGTATCCTCCACCCTTTTTCGCAACAGGTATCTTGCAAGAGATTTCGTCCTCTATTTCCCTAGAGCTGGCTATCTTCCTAGCGTCAAGGTTCCCTATGAAGGAAAGGGTCTCCCCGTATTTTTCTTTCAGCTCAACAACATCCATTCCCGCCTTAACCTCCAACGGCTGTATCGCCGTGAATCCCGCTTCAACCAGTTTAGGGATAAGCAGGTTCACATTACCATCCGTATGTATTATGACCGGCATGTTTCTTGCCCTGTAGGCCGAGGTCATTTGAACGTGCGCCGGCTTCACGAACTCCTCGTAAACCCTCGGTGAGAAAAACGGCCCCTTACTATAAGCCATGTCTTCCCAAACCCATAGTCCGTCAACTCCGAGCCTGAGATATGTCTCGACAATCCTGGAGAAATACTGGCCCAGGTGTCTGAAAACATATTTTACGAGATCCGGATTCCTGTGGATGGCGATCAAAACCTTGTCCACGCTTTCCCCAAGTATGTGCCTAGTTGTTTCGAAAGGCCCTATTATGGAGCAGAAGACAGCGTAACGCTCCTTAAGCCTCCTTATGCCTTTCTCAAGATCTCCCTTAAACGGGTATCTGCTGCTTGAAACCCTGATCGGCAGCTCGGGGTCTAGGAGTGGCTCAAGCTTCTCTTTAAACTCTTCAATCGTAGAAACCGACGGTGGACCAGCGGGATGGGGGGTGCCGCTCCTCCCGATCCAGGCCTTAACCATTACGCCCCACGAGTCTATGTATGTTCTGAACTTATCGTTCTCCTCGATTATGATAGTGTCATACTTAGGGCTTACATCCGGACCTATTAGGTAAATATCGTAGCCGAAATAGTCGTGTAGAGAAACCCCTCTCGGCAAGCCTTCGCTATACCATCTCTCCAGAGTCTCGCCCCATGGGAAGTCTATGAAGGGAACCCTGTCCGCCTCCTCATGGTTTAATACTCTTAACACTCGTTCCCTAGAATCCATGCTTTCAGCATCTCGCTTAATTACTTAAGTTTTTAGCCTTGAAATGGAAATGGGTTACTCGATTGTCTTCACGCCGCTCTCCTCATGATTAAAAATAATGCTGTTGAAAAAAGCGTTAGAACGCTCGCCGCGTAAAATATGGACGCTGGCCCGAAACACTCCCAGAGAAAGCCTCCCGCTATCCCACCAAAAACCCCGCCTAGACCGTTGCTGAGCTCTATGAATCCCATTGTTTCCCCAAGGTTTTCACCTCGGCAAATCTCTGCTGTAAGCGTCCTCCTGGCGGGAAGATCCATAGCCCCCACAAGCCCGAAAACGAAAATATAGAGCCCCATGGATGCGAAGCCGTCGGATAAAGCAAGAAGAATCCAGGTTGGCGAGGATATCGCTAAATGTGCCAGCATCATTCCCCAGCTTCCCCTTCTAGTAGTGACCCAGGCCCAGGGGAGGAAGCCGACTGCAAGCCCAATGTTCCAAATAGCTATAATCGTTCCAACTCCCGCCATATCTAAGCCAACTACTCTCTGAGCGAAAAGGCTGATGTATGGAGAGATGATGAAGAACCCTAGTTCATGAAAGAAGATTGAGAAACCGTAGAAGACTAGCCGCGGATTCCGTCTAAGCATCTGTAACATTGTTTTAATGTCGACTGAGCGTGCCAGAGCATCAAGCCTGTTCCCCAGCGTTCTGCCTCCTCCTCTGGAGATGTAGAGAGAGTAAATCGGGATCGATAAGAGAAAGAGTATTGAAGCGGTGAGAAACGGGATTTCTGCTGCGAAAAACTTTGAAAGCCAGCCGGCTAAAAATGAGCTCAGAGACGACCCGGCTAGAGTTGCAAGATAGAAAACGGCGAAGAAGAGCGGAGCCTTAGAGTATTCAGTGCTCTCGAGTATTAGGGCGCTATTGTTAGGCGTGAACAAGGCTGTCGAAAAACCGATTAGAACGTAGAGAGACAAGGCTGTGAAAATATTCGTTGCGAAATAAACTGTTATGCATGCTAAAGCGCCTAGAATACTGGAAATTATGAGTGGGGTGCGTCTACCGGTGAAGTCGGAGAGTCTGCCGAACGGCATGGAGGTGAAGCTGATGATGCTCCAGCTGACAGAGTTTAACACGCCTATTCGACTCGGAGAGATGCCTTTACTGTTGAAGAAGGGGGACGCTATTGCCCCCTGCATCGAGGAGGCTGCCTGATAGAGCAGGCCGCCTGCAAGAACACCTTTGAAATCTCTATTTTTCCATTCTTTCAAACCCATTAGGGAGAACACATCTCTAAATTTTGAACCCTCTATCTAACTCTTAAATTTGGAAACCTGTCTCTAACGAAGTTCTCTGCAGACCTGTCGTACGTTTTCTCAGCCTCCCCGGAGAAGAAGCATGCGGGAAGCTCTCCATGCGCCCTATGGTAACTTATGCATTCACAGCATATTCCTTTCCGGGGGCAATCCGGCCATGTGCAAGGGCAGTTCTTCAAGTTTCTCTCCTTCCTGCACTCCATGGTGGAGAAAGCTAGGTTCTAAGTATTTTAATTTTTAGTTGGTTTTGAGCTTGACTGATGCACTAGGTTTATAAAATCCTGAGCAGGGTCTGAAACGAGCAGTCATGGTGAAGATAGCTGTTATTGGGGCGGGGAGCCTCGCCTGGTCTGCAACACTGGTCAGAGACTTATGCTTAACCCCGAGCCTCAGAGGATCAGTAGTCACGTTCATGGATATAAATGAGGAGAGGCTGAACCTTATCTACGCTTTCGCGAAGAGGTATGCTTCTGAGGTTAAGGCGGATCTGGCTTTCGAGAAGACAACCGACAGGAGGGCTGCGTTGAAGGATTCCGACGCGGTGATAAACACCGCCATGGCGGGAGGCCACTCTTACTACGAGAAGATGAGGCAGGTTTCCGAGAAGCATGGATACTACAGGGGCATTAACAGTGTCGAGTGGAACATGATTTCAGACTACCATACGATATGGGGCTACTACCAGTTTAAGCTTGCGTTAGGCGTCGCGAAAGACATTGAGGAGCTGAGCCCTGAAGCATGGCTTCTCCAGCTCGCCAACCCTGTCTTCGAGCTAACAACCCTCATAAGCAGGGAGACTAGGACGAGGGTAATAGGGCTTTGCCACGGCCACTTAGGATATATGGAGATATCCAGCATCCTGGGGCTTAACCCTAAGAATGTTGATTTCGAAGCCATAGGCTTTAATCACGTTATCTGGCTAACAAGGTTTAAACACAACGGGGAGGATGCTTACCCTCTTATAGACGACTGGATCAGGAATAGGGCTGAAGAATACTGGAGGGTGTGGCGTGAGGATCAGGTAAACCCGTTCGACGTGCAGATGTCTCCAGCGGCTGTCGACATGTATAGGACCTACGGGCTTTTCCCAGTCGGAGACACTGTTAGAGGAGGAACATGGAAATACCACTGGAACCTAGAGACGAAAAGAAAGTGGTACGGGTCTCTGGCAGGCCCAGATTCCGAAACCGGTTGGAAAGTATACTTGGATATGCTTCAATACAACTTTGACACGATAGCGGCGGCCATAAGGGATCCTGCGCCTTTGACAAGCGTGCTGCCTACTCAGCTCAGCCATGAGTCAGTTGTTCCGATAATAGATTCCTTGGTGAACAATAGGGAGGGTGTCTATCAGGTTAACGTTTTAAATAAGGGCATAATAGGTGACTTGCCTGACGATGTTGCTGTCGAAATACCGGCAAGGGTCGACGGAAAGGGTGCTCACAGGATGAGGGTTGAAAGACTTCCGAGACGCATAGTAAACTATGTTCTCCGTCCAAGGATGATGAGGATGGAGTGGGCTCTTGAAGCATTCTTAGAAGGCGGTAGAGACACCCTTTTCGAATGGCTTATAACCGACCCTAGGACAAAATCCACGGAGCAGGTTAACCGGGTTATAGACGATATTCTTTCAATGCCTGAGAACCTGGAGATGGCGAAGCATTTCAAATAGGTCCTCGTTTTTAAAAGCATTTTGAGCGACACTGGAACGGGTGTCTTTCGTTTCAAATAAGGCTCAGAAAGGAACCGGCAGGGTGGAAAAACGGAGAGCCTTAACTAAACGCAACGGTAATCTATGCTAGGGCAAGACCCTCCTTCTTAGCCTTTCTCTCCAGATGGAATATTGCAGCTTTCGCGAGTAGGCCGAAACCAAGTATGAAGGCTAGTAGCGTTCCAAGCTCCACTTCCACCGGCCAAACCGTACTGGTTCCCATTATGAAGTGGCGTGAAAGATCTATCCCGTGGGTTAGAGGTATGAGGAATGCGAGGATCCTTAATGGGTCGGGCATAAACTGGAGGGGGACAAACATTCCCGTTGCTATTTGAAAGAGAAAATTGAGGATGGACATTACTGCTGAAACATCTTTGAAAAGCAGTATTGCGCTCGACATTATCACGCCTATCTGGCATAGGGCTAGGAAGGTTAGAAATAGCGTGATGCAGGTCATTAAGAATGCGGATACGGGTGGAAAGCTGCCTAGGAGAATGAATGCTGTTGCAAACATCGGTATTATTCCGAATAATGTGCCGACAATGGCTTGAGAAATGGATGAGGAAAGCATGTAAACGTATCTCGAGACTGGTGAAGCAAACGTGTACTCGATCTGCCCCCTGGTTAGCTCATCCTTTATCTCCCAGGCTCCCCAGGTTGCAGCACCCTGATAGTTTTGGAAGGCAACCCCAATTAGGAGAAATACGGCGTAGTTCGAGCTTCCAATCTCGCCGAGCTTCGAGGGGTCTATTACGAACCCGAATATCATGAGGCCAAGACCCCATATGAAGCTCATTATCAGCTCTACCGTGAAATTCAGCTTATAGCGCGTTATCTCCCTTATTCTCCTCCACACGGTCATTCTAATCATTGTTAGAATGTTGCTCATCTTTCCTCACCCTCAACCATTATCTTAAAGGCTTCTTCAAGCGTTAGGCTCTCTATCCTTATTGCAGGCCTGTGCCCAATGTTTTTCAGAATGTTCACAACCGCTGGCAGGGTTTCGTAAGCATCTTTACAGTAAATCCTCAGGTCAGAGTTCTCTCGTTGAACACCTATAACTCCCTCTACACGGGCCAACTGGTTTCTAACATCCTCTTGAACATTATTCCCGTTTATCTGAATGACCTCTGTTCTAGTTACGGATTCCCTCATTTCCTCAGGGGCCCCGTCGAAAATGATCTTGCCCTTGTTCATCATGATTACCCTGTCACCTATCTCTTCCGCCTCCCTCATGTTGTGCGTGGTTACAATTATGGCGGCTCCCCTCGCCCGAGCGTAATCCTTCAAGTATTTTCTAACTTTGGAGGCAGTAAGCGGGTCAAGGGATTTAGAAGGCTCGTCCATGAACACGATCCTCGGCTGGGTGATTAAAGACCTCATTATTACGAAAGTCTGCTTCTGGCCTCCTGAAAGCGCGATGAAATACTGGTCCAGACAATTTTTGAAATCGAATTCTCTAGCCATTTCCTCAATCCTTTCGTTGGCTTCAGGCTTCCGTAACCCGTGGAAAGCAGTAGCGAAGAAAATCAGGTTCTCCCTAGCCGTCAACCTGAAGAAAGCGGATCTCTCGCTATCCTGTCCCGCGTAGCCAATTATTCTCCTAACCTTATCGGCTTGAGAAACCACGTCGTAGCCAGCGACCCATGCTTGCCCCTCATCAGGGAACAGGAGGGTGCTCAGAATCTTTACCAACGTAGTCTTGCCCGCTCCATTGGGCCCTAGAAGACACACTATTTCGCCTTCCTTAACGCTGAAGCTGACGCCTTGAAGCGCAGCCGTCTGCTTCCCTCCCGACCTATAGGTCTTTCTAAGACCCGTAGCCTGAACTAGGGTTTTCCGCGTTAGGGTTTCCACAGTAACCGTCTTCAGCGCGAAACTGGTTTCGGCACTCATGTTTCTATCACCAGGCCTGTGAGAAACATATTTAAAAATGGCTCACTGAACGTGAATTCTAAATGTAATCGCCTGAAGAGAGTTGACACCTGTCTTCCACGGTTTTTTCTAGCCATTTCAGTCAATGCCGTGCTCGAAACGCTTTTAAGATTTTTGCAACTTTTTGCTCAAGTATTTGCCCATCTGGGTTTTCCGTGAAAACGATGCTGGGAAACGGCTGTGCTACTAGCCCGGCTCCGGTTCTAAAACATTTGCCTTTCCTCTATGAGTGTTAACTCCTCATCCTTTTTAACCACTACGAATAGCGCCCCCAGGGCGGTAAACAGGGATACTGCTCCCGTGCATCTTGCCAGACCGGTTAGGTCAACCGTCTGGGACACTGCTTTGAATACGTAAGTAATGGGCTCGCTTTCCACCAGCCGGTAGAGTTGCCCGTATAGGACTACACTTACTGCGCGCGTCGTCAAACTCCCCTCGCCGTAGCTTAGGAACCCGTCGGAATCATATGTTCCACTGAAATAATGTATCGTCGTATTCACGTTGACAATGTTTACTGATGACCCTATTACTACTCTTACCGGGAGTTTAGTGCTCCAGCTGCTTAAAACTATCTTCCCGTTAGAATTAGCCTCGTCGTAGAGCAGTCCTGCCGAGTTCAACCTGTTTAACAGTATTTTCGTCGTGTCAAGAGGCACGCTAGCGATCTGAGACTCCAGATCGGGCAACAGTACGCCCACGTAGTCAATACAGGGAACCTCTTCACAAGTATATTGAATCGTTGTTGACTTAATAGTGCCATGAACCGCTAATCCTGATGAAGCATAGGCTGCTCCAGCTGAAAGCAGGGCTATGAGTATGGTTGCAATGGTCTTAGAGAAAAAGCCTAAACCCGTCGTCTTCAGGTTGACGGGCGTCAAGTATGGGAGAAGACTATATGCTCGCATTATCTTAAGTCTTGCAATCTTTTCTTTGTCGACGAGCAACGGGAGTAACGCGATTCCCGCTACGAATCCTCCAGCGTGAGCGAATACTGCTGTGCTTCCAGCAGTCCTAGTGAAGCCGTAAATCACCTGCGTTGCGAACCAGAATATAATG
>Ga0272448_1002517_pt1 | contig 22884 bp, 13 predicted proteins | sample YNPCB0191_FD_202220 | JGI IMG/M metagenome (GOLD analysis project Ga0272448, IMG submission 202220) | Hot spring sediment microbial communities from Yellowstone National Park, WY, United States - YNP-CB-019-1 | ecosystem: Environmental > Aquatic > Thermal springs > Hot (42-90C) > Sediment... | reverse complement strand
GGGTCACGGAGATTCGTCTGAACCAGCGGGGTGCGGACGCTCTCGAAGTGTCTGCGGCGGTCGGTGCGGACGGCAAGTTCGATACCACGCTCGCGAAGATCACGCTCGGGGACAAGGAGACACAGCACGAGCAGTGGGTCGTGGTGCGTGTAGGAAAGGTCGTGCGTGGGTTGAGGCTTCTTGCGACGGACGGTCAGCCTGGGTACCGGCAGTGCTATCCTCACTATGGCGAGATCGAGATCTACACGGACAGGAAGGTCGCTCTTCCAGAGTCGAAGCACGAGACGCCTCAGAACAAACTGGCCGAGAGTCGAGCGTTGCCGCTGCCCAAACTCGACAAGCGCGAGATCGAACTGGTTCCCTGCACTGATCTCTGGATGACGGGGCATCAATTGTACGAGGAGAAGTTAGATGGGTTTGCGGAGTCGGAGGGTTTCCGGCATTTTGTGCAGCAGCTCCGGGACATAGACGCCGCGGGAGCACGTATCTTCCTCGAGACGCATTGCTGCCAGAACAAGATGCCCTGGAAGAGCAAACTCTGTCCGAACACGGGCACGGAGGCACTGCAAACCCTGATTGCCGCTCTGCACGGGCAGGGGCTGAAGAGCTACTTCCTGCTGCACGCCTGGATATCGCCGATCCAGAAGGAAGGCCAGCTCGCTCCGATGCCGTACTGTCGGTGGGACTACCCGTACGAACAGTCGGACTTCATCTTCACAAAGGGGCTGGGAGACAAGTACAAGGTAAAATACCCGTGCGTGATCTCCGAGAACGACTTCCGGGACAAGTGGACGGGGATCATGAGCGAAGTAGTGGATCGCGGCATAGACGGAGTTTTCGTCTTGCCGGACGAATACTACTTCAAGGGCCACCATCTGCCGACGACGAACTGTCCGGCCTGCCAGAAGCGATTCAAGGAGCGCTACGGCTTCGACGACCTGCCGAAGCAGGTAGGGGACAACATCCACTATCGGAAGTGGAAGATGTTCGAATACGAGCGGCTTGCGGAGATGTTCAACGAGATCGCCGGAGGGCTGAAGAAGAAGAAACCCGAACTGGAGCTGTACTGCTCGCCGAATCTCGAGCCGCCGAGCAATACCCGGATGGAACACGGCGTAGCCCTCGACGTGATGGGAGCACAGCCGAACTTCACCGGCGTCCAGGTTTACTGCGGCGATCCCAAGCGCGCCGAAGCGGCGTTTCCGGGCAAAGTGCTGTTCGGCAGCATACAGACGTTGGGCACGACGGAGGCCGTGGACTTCCCGATCGTCTTCTATGACTACTTGATGGATCTCCTGATGAACGGCTGCACGAAGATCACCATGTACCGTTTGAACTACATGGAGCCTTACTGGAAGACGGTCATCAAGGCATCGCGGCTGGTGCGTCTCCTGGAGACCTGGGGTTTGAAAGAGAGTCGTGTCGCGGCGGAGACCTGCGTCTTGATCTCGCGTGCCTCCGAGGACTGGTGGCAGTTGGCGGCCGACTCCAAGATTCTCGACTACATCAACTCCAAAGACTCGGACCTGCGCTACATGGATCCGAGGGATCTTGCTGTAGTCTGGAGCAGGACGCGCAAGACGTTCAAACCGGACGCGCGGGTGAGGCAGTTCCAGTACGAGCGGTTTCGCGGGATGTACTCGACCCAATATATCGAGAATCTGCTGAAGCGGAACGGCATCCAGTACGATGTCCGGTACTCGGAGCGGCCGGAGACGCTCGATGTTCTCGGCAAGTACAAACTGGTGATCCTGCCGTTCAGCTACTCGATGTCGAAGGCGACGGCGGCTGCTCTGGAGAAGGCGGTGGCTGCGGGTTCGAAGCTGCTGATCTACAACCAACTGGCACCGACCGACGAGTACGGCGAGAAGCATCCGGAACCGCTGCTGAAGGTACTGATTGACCATCCGAATGTGACTTTCGTGGAGAGCGACCTGATGTGGGACTGGTCCTCCCGTTCGGCGCGGCAGGCGAACCTGGAGCTGGTGCGCAAGCTTCTCGGCTCGGAGTACTACTTCGACGCCGGGGAGACGAATGTGCGGTACTGGGTCCGCAGGGTAGCAGAGGGCGACCTCATCCTCTACTTGGGCAATCTGGAGCGGAAGCGTGCGGCGGAGCCTATTTTGGGGCTTGCACTTCCGAGTGGGAGCTACAGTCTCACCGTATGCATGCCCGAGAAGAGCGACTGCAATCCGGAGGGGATCGTACTCTACGAGGGGCGGATCGGTGGCTTAGCCGCCATTCCGTCGGAGAAGCTCAAGCGGTTCAGCGTCCCGCTCGCTCCGGGCGAAGTCAAGCTCCTGCACGTACTGCGCCAGAAGCCGTAGAATCGGACGGTAAGGAGCCGATACCGGCAGGGCGGAAGTCTGAGCGAAGCGACGAGTGGCTTGGACCTCGGACTCGGGGCGCAAATGCGAGAGGGTGCAGGAAGCGTAAGACGCCCGTAGTCGGCGAGGCGGAAACGAGCACTGTCGGAGGACAACCCGCCCCGGATAAGCCGCCTGGAAGCTCGACAGGGAGAACGGCACTGGGCGCTCGTTCCGGTGGCAGCTGCCCGCTGGGTGTCCTGGCGAACTTGTGCGATGTCTCGTAGAACTCCGGCCTGGCGAGGCCGAGCCGCAAAGCAGCCGCAAGGAGACGTCCGCTTCCCCGGCGAGAGCTACGCTCTGTCAGTCCACGTTACGCGAGTCGCCGCCTTTCTTGGTCATCGCGTCCTTCGGCGACTTCAGGGCTCCTCCTCTTTCTCGTTGTCTCCGACAGGCCAATGCCCCGTATCCCTGCCGTCCCGAATTGTGCGAGGGCTGCAAGCAAGAAGCCTGTGGACTACTCCTTCTCCAATCGGATGTTAGCGAAGTAGAGCGTCGCGTCCTGGTCGCAGACGATGAACCAGTGTGTCACGTTCTTTTTGTCGAGCTGCTTGCCGGCGTTGTTGAAGATCGTTGCTATGTCGAGTGAGATTTTGTTGAGACCAGGGGCCAGGACGAAATTCATGTCTGCCCGGTTTTCGTAGCCGGGGTTCTTGTCGCGTATGGCGAGGTAGCAGGGGGCAATGTCCTTGCCGGGGTTGAACGCGTCAAGGCAGAACTTGTGGTAGCCGTCCCAGTTTCCCCTTGGTGCAGTGGCTGCCGACCAGTAGCCGAAGCCGAACATCTGTCCCTTCTTGAAGACGACCTTCATTGTCTTTCCTCCGAGTTCCTTCGAGTACTCGTCGGAGAGCGAGACCTGGGAGTTGTGGTCGTTGGAAAGCTCGCCGGTATTGAGATCAATGAGCGGGACGGCAGCGGGCTTGCCCTCGGTCGGTGCGGCGGCAGGAGCTGAGGTTTTGCCGGGCTGGGGAGCTTCGGATGTCTTCTTTTCGTCGGACTTGTCATCGACAGAGACGACATCGAGTTCCAGACGGACCTTTCCTTCGAGGATCAGCTTCTTCCCGTGAATGTCGCCCTCCAAGCGGATCTTCGCGCCCTCGGCGGCCTTGGACTCCTCGGGCTTCTTGACTTCAGGAGTTCCGTCGGATTCCAGACGGATGTCTCCGAAGTACACGATCTCGCCCTTCTCGGGTCCTGCTATGAACCACTGGGTGATGAGCGAAGGGTCGAACTTCTTAGGGCTTTGGTTCCGCTTGAGCTGGCTGAGGTCGAGGACGATGTCGTTCGGCCCCGCGGCGAGCGAGAAGGGGATATCGGCGCGGTTGGCCCAGTCGGAGGGCTGCTCGCGATCGCGCACGGCAAGGTACAGTGCGAGCGGTTCCTTCTGGGGGTTGAAGGCATAGAACTTCATGTACCTGTAGCCGGTCCAGTCCTTCTTCTTTGGCTGGTACTGGCCGAATGCTCCGCCCCCGGCGTAGGTAACCTTGAGCATGATGTCGTCGGCGTTTCGGCCATGTTCGGCGACCAAAGCGACCTTTGCCGATGCGTCGCTCGGCATCTCGCCATTCTGGACGTTGAGGAGTGTGGCCTTCTGAGTCTGGCCAAGCAACAATCCCGACGCAAGCAGGACAAGAACTGTCGTGCGCATCTCGTATCCTCCCGGGCGGGGATTCACCCCACCATCGGAAATTGTACGGGGTGAAGGGTAGCGGATCAATAGGCCGTAGGCCGGCTTCAAGCGAGGAAGTCCCGGATCGTCCGAGTGATGGTCCTGGTGACCTCCTCGCTCTGGAGCGGCTCGATGGGGAGCGAGAGGACTTCGCGGACCATTGCCTCGGTGCGTGCCAGGCAGCCGGCCGTCTTCTGCCGCCCCCGGAATACGTTCATCCGATGGAGCGGTACGGGATAGTAGACCATCGAGGCGATGCCGGTCGCCTTTAGGTGGCTCTGAAGTCCGTCGCGCCGCCCGTCGAGGATACGAATGGTGTACTGATGGTACACGTGATAGACCTCGGGAGCAGCTCGGGGGACGACGAGGTTTGGCAGGTCTGCCAGGCCACTGGAATAGGCGTCGGCGAGGCGTCGGCGCCGCTCATTGAACTCGTCAACATAGTCCAGCTTCGCCAAGAGGACGCCGGCTTGGACGGAGTCGAGGCGCGAATTGTAGCCGATGTGGTCGGAGTTGTACTTGTCTCTGCCGCCGTGCTTTGCGAGCATCCGGACGAAATCGGCGACCACATCGTCGTTTGAGGCGACCATTCCTCCGTCGCCGAAGCCGCCGAGGTTCTTCGATGGGAAGAAGCTGAAGGCGCCCGCAGTGCCGATCGAACCCAGCTTGCGGCCTCTGTACTTGCCGCCGAAGGCCTGGGCTACGTCTTCGAGGACGAACAGACCGCGCCTATCGGCCACCTCCATGATCGGGTCCATATCGCAGGCGTGCCCGTACAGATGGACGGGGACGATCCCCACCACATTCCGGGAGTCAGCAGATTCCAGATAGGCCCGGACAGCGGGGGCACTGAGCCCAAAACTACTCTCCTCGATGTCCGCAAAAACCGGCGTTGCTCCGCTCCGGAGGATCGCACCGCCTGTGGCTGTGAACGTGAACGGCGTCGTTATGATCTCGTCGGTCCTGTCGAAGTACTCCTGTCCTTTCCGCGCCAGTGCCAGGGCCCGCAGGGAGAGAAGGAGGGCATCTGTGCCCGATGCGACGCCGATGCAGTGCTTCACGCCCAAGTAGTCCGCGACCTTGCCCTCGAGAGCCTTGACCTCCGGGCCGAGGATCCACTGCTGGTGTTCGAGACACTTCTCGAAGGCAGCGTCAATGGCTGCCTTCATGTATAAGTACTCTGCTCTCAGATCGAGCATCGGGATTGGTTTCATGCTTTTCCTCCGGGGTAACCAACTTTCTATTGCATCGCCCCTCTGATGATTGTGGTCGACTCCTTTCGAGGCGGGGGATACGATCCCATTGTGTTCACGTTCTTCCCACCCTTGGTTCGAAATCTGGAGCTACGTCGGTGCCCTCGAGGCCCCCGGTATTCGTCCAAAGCTCGGTCCGACATGCAAGTCCCCTTTTGAGCGACTGAACGATAACACTTTCGAAACGAGGTGGACTGTCTTCGAAATCGAACCTAAGGCCACCTGCTTCGCTGTGTTCTGAAAAACCGACAGTCGGTGGCTGATTACTTCTTGCGTGCCTTTGCTGCGTCCTTAGCTCGCTGCTCGGCGGCTTTGTCGGCGGCAGCTGCGAGTCTGCGGGCCTCTGCGGCTTGACGTTTCATCTCTGCGACAGTCTTTGTCCTGATGCGCGCTGCACCTTGCCACTTCCGTGTGCCAAGCCGCTTCTCGGTGGCGAGCCGCTTCTTTGCCGCCGGGATGGCGTGCTTGTACTGTGGAAGCCACTTGGCTTGTGCAACGAGCATCTCGTCCACCATCTGCCAAATCTCGTTCGGATCGCAGACGGCGGCGGTAAGCGGGTCGTGGAGAGCGGCCTGCTTGAGGAGTGTCACGTTGCCCTCGACAGCAGCCTTGACAGCCATCCGCTGGACGTTCACGCTCGCCATGAGCGTCGCGGCGCAAGCGAGCGGCAGGTCGCCGATGCGCGGTATGTTCACCCCGTTCCGATCCACATAGCCCGGCACCTCGACGATGCAGTCGTCAGGAAGGTTCGAGATGCAGCCGGAATTGCGGACGTTGAAGTGGCCGCGGTAGCAACGGCCGGTCTCGAGTCCCTCGATGATATGGCTGGCGTGCTCGTGGCCGCGGCTCTCAGGGATGATCGGCTTGTCCTTTGCCTTGAGCCAGTTCGGGAAGTCAGTCTTGAACCAGTTCCGTCCCTCGACGCAGACCCGGAGGTAGCCGCCCGTCTCGCCGTTGATCCAGCTCGATAGGTCAATCCACTTCCTGATCTCCTTCGGGCGCTTCCTATACCAGGGCACGTACTCGGAGCAGTGGCCGTTCGATTCTGTCGTGAAGTACCCGAAGCGGCGGAGCATGTCTATACGAACCTTCTCCGTCTTGCTGTAGACGGGATGCTTCTCGAAGGCCGCGAGAAGCTCCTCGCCCGTGATCTTGCGGCCCTTGTAGATGACCTGGATGTACCAGGTCTGGTGGTTGATGCCGGCACAGATGATGTCAACTTCGTCCTTGTGTTTGGCTCCGAGGACGTTCGCGATCTGCCACCAGCCGCCCTCGACACCGTGACAGAGGCCGATCGTGTTGACCTTGCCATACTCGATCGCCGCCCAGGTGTTCATCGCGTTCGGGTTCGCGTAGTTGAGGAAGAGGCAGTCTTCCTTGGCCACCTCGCGAATGTCCTTGCAGAACTCCAAGATGCAAGGGATGCTACGCTGCCCGTACATGATCCCGCCCATGCAGAGCGTATCGCCGACACATTGGTCCACGCCGTACTTGAGCGGGATGTCAATGTCGAGTTTGAATGCCTCGAGCCCGCCCACCCGGGAAACGTTTATTACATAGTCCGCCTCAGCCACGGCCCGGCGGCGGTCGAGCGTCGTTGTCAGCTTCGCCGGGAGTTTGTTCTCGCGGAGGTCCTTCTGGCAGAGCTGAGCAACCATGTCGAGGTTCCGCGGGTTGATGTCCGTGAACGCGAACTCGGTATCCCGAAGTTCCGGGACGCAGAGAATGTCCCGGAAAAGGCCCCGGGTGAATCCCACGCTTCCAGCGCCGATGAATGCAACCTTGATGGGCACAGTCGTTTCGGTCCTTTCGACCGCCTCCTTGGCCGTCTGTCCTCGTAAAGTCAGTCTCGGACCCCCGCCCGTTCCGACGGCGGCAGGGGCCCGTTAGGTGGAAGAAAGATTATACCGAAGCATCCCATGCGGGACAATCCCGATTTGAATGCACGAACACTCTTGTTAGCCGGTCGGGTGAAGCCGAGGGCGGATTCGCCCCAAAAGTCTCGTCCCCCAAGTCCCAGAAATCCCCCCAGTGCCCAGCCGTACTCAGAAACGCTGCCCTCACCTGCAAAATAGCCCCCACCTGCCGCGCCCCCTGGAAACCCCTACTTGGCCTTCACTCGGACGTTGAATTGTCTTGGGGCGCCCGCCCCCGGCACAGCTCGCCCTTGCCGTCCTTCTTATCCCACGCGGAGCTCTGCTCGCCCCGCTCATTCGTCAGTTCCATCAACCTCCGCTCGTACACCTCCACCGCGTTCGCATTCCGAATCCACACGATCGCCTCGACTCGATCATACTCGCGGTCAATCTCGTAGATGAGATCGTCACCCTCCCCTGACACCGAGCTCCCCGCACCATAGGCGACGGGATTGCTGTCGGCGACCATGATGTTCGCCGCGGCGAGGTCGAGAACCCAGAGGCGCGCGGGCAGCCAAGGGTCAGTCAACACATATAGGAGCCGGCCACGGCTTTTCTTCGCCGGTCGGTCTTCCCCAGGCGTCATAAAACCTGCGAATTCGCCTTCCGCTCTCAGTGCACCCGCCGATCCACTCAATCGAGCCGTCCTTCCGGAATACGATCTCCCGTATATCCTCCTTCCCGCGGCATCTCAACCCTCCGTACCGCCCCGGTGTCCGCGTAGAACCATGCTATGAGGATCGGCTGGCCGACCCCGTTGGCCATAGCCCAGTGCGTTGCCCGTGTCAGCTCCTCCGATGGACTAACTGTCATGTACCAATCTTTGTTGTGAGGGAAACGAAACACAACGTACCTCCTCGGCGGCAGCGTAACCAGTGTCGCGTTGTCCTGATCCGGGATCGGAAGTGCGAAAGGCCTCGCCTCGTGGCAGTACAGGATACCCGCTCTTGAAAGATAATTCCCAAGAGCGATTCCCGCTAACAAAGAAAGCAACAGCGCCAAGACGAAAGAAATGGGCTTCCGCATGGTCCCTCGTGTGGGCTGAAGCGTCTGCGTGTTTCGGACATCTTGACCTCCACTGCTGTCCATTTTACCAACTTATTCTCAGAGGCCGTTTGCCCGCTTGTCCCACTGACCTCGGCTGCCGAAGTAGCTGTCGTGCATTGTCAGCCATTCATTCGATACAACCGGCTATGACACAAAAGCGGTGTAAAATCCTGTGAGGCACTGTCTACCTTAAGCCATTGTACTCCATCCTCTCCGACGCTACAGACGTGCCATCGAGTTCGAGCTCGATCGCGTTCCTCCCCGACTCCCGTGCCGCTTCCTCCTCGTGCCGGAGCTGTTCCATCCCCAGGGGCAGCCGGTGGCGCAGCGCCTGGTTACCTCTGGTCGGCCTGGCTCTCTTCCATCACTGCGCACACGAGACTCTGCGCCGGACTGGGGTCAACGGCGTATTTGTGGATTTCCTCCCGTAGGCTGAGGGTGTGCGGGGCCGCGATGGCAACCCTACATAGCGATGATCTTGCGGATTGCCGCGGCGGTCTCTTCGAGCGGAGCGTCGCCTGGAGGGACCTCGCTGATCATAGGGCCGTCATAGCCGGCAGCGCGAAGCTCGCGGTTGATCGCCGCATAGTCAACCGTACCCTTGAGAAGCGGAGGCCAACCGCCATTGAGAGGGCCACCCTTCCAGTCCTTCATGTGGACCATACGGATGTGCTTGCCGAGGATACGTGCCCAGTGCTGCGGGAACTGGAAGATTGCCATGTTTCCCGGATCGAAGTAGAAGCCGACGTGGCTCGATCCGACCTCGTCGAGCAGGTGCCGGTACTCCAACGGGCTGAAGAGGAAGCCGCTCCAGACGAACTCGGCGGCGAGGACGACGTCGAGCTTCTCGGCGGCTTTGGCGATTTCTTTGAGCGCAGCGACGGCGTTTCGGTAGGCGTCGTCGTAGAACAGGTCGGCCCGGAGCCGGCCAAGGGTGTGCAGTGTGCAGCCGATGCCGAGCGTCCTGGCCACTTCGAGGCCTGCTATCGTCTCCTCGATGCCGGTTCTCTGGGCCTGGCCGCTGTCGAGAATGTTGCCCGTCAGCTGACAGTGAACCATGGAGACGAGGCTGAGCTTGTGCATCTTGGCAAGCTCCGCGATCCGCTTCAGGTCGTCTTTGCTCGTTTTGAGCGTCAGCTCGCCCTCTCGTCTCAGCATCAGTTCGACGACCTCATAGCCGGCTGCGGATGCTCGCTTGAAAAACTGCTCCAACGGCCAGTCTCCTGCGACCAGATGGCTTACCCCTACTTGCATAGTGATCCTCCTTTTGTCTTCGGCGCCATTACGGTCGGTTCGCTAATTGTACACTCTCGGAGCCGGGCGGCAAAGCCGGCTGACGCGGCAGGGTGCACAAACAGTCTTGCGCAGTGAGTCGGGTTCGGGGGCCCGAGGCATCCCAACCTGTCAGCCGCAAACCGGGATGCTCCTCGCAGAAAGCAACCGACCCAGCGATTCCTGCCACGAGCAGGTTCGATCATGAGAGTTGCTCCTGTGCTGCTGTGGAGTGTTGGGGAACATCAACCCAGTCATACGGGGCTCGAGAGCGCGGGAGATGATTCGGAACTCAGATCGGGTTCCGCCGGAAACTCAGGAGCCAGTAACGAGGTTTCGACCGCACTGTAGCCACAAAGAAGCATCGATCCCGGTCACCCCGATCAGCAGTGCGAGGAACCGGGTAAGACCGGGTGACTCGCGGGAGGGTTCTTTGAACGGGACGGGGGAACCAGGTATATATAGGCTTTGTTCTGGCGGATCGGGACGATTCGCCACGGAAAGGAGTGTTTGAATGGCGGATAAGGTGCTCTCGTATGAAGAGCGGCTGAAATGGTTTCACGAGGCCCGGTTCGGGATGTTCATTCACTGGGGCCTCTACGCGGTACACGGTCGCGGCGAATGGGTCATGTTCGTCGAACGGTGGCGAGCCGACGACTACGCGAAGACAGCCTGGAAGTTCAACCCCAAGAAGTTCGACGCGAACAAATGGGCGGCGATTGCGAAGGACGCGGGGATGAAGTACATGGTGCTCACGACGCGGCACCACGATGGCTTCTGCCTTTTCGACAGCAAGGTATCTGACTTCACGGCGGCGAAGACTGGGGCGGGAAGAGACCTCGTTGCTGAGTATGTCAAGGCTTGTCGCGAAGCGGGCCTCAAGGTCGGTTTCTACTACTCGCTCCTGGACTGGCGGTTCCCCGGTTACTTCGAGCCGAAGAAGTACCCCGAGAGCGCCAAGAAGATGGTCGAGCAGTACCATGCGCAGGTCAGGGAGCTGATGACCAATTACGGCAAGATAGACATCCTCTGGTACGACGGCGGCTGGATCGCTCACGATCCCAACAGCAATGTTGCCGAGTTCTGGCGGTCGGCGGAGGTGAACAAAATGGTCCGCGAGCTTCAGCCGCACATCATCATCAACAACCGCTCCGGAATCGAGGAGGACCTCGACACGCCCGAACAGCACGTGACAGCCTCGAAGCCCGGTCGCGGTTGGGAGTCGTGCATGACGATCGGCGACTCCTGCGGCTGGGGCTACGTCCACAACAATCCGAACATGAAGACCGTAACCCTGCTCCTCCAGAATCTCACGATCGCTGCGGCCGGCGAGGGGAACTATCTGTTGAACTGTGGCCCGCGACCGGACGGCCAGATTCGGAGGGAGGAACAGGTCCGGCTCCATGCGATGGGGGAGTGGCTGCGGGTGAACGGCGAGGCGATCTACGGCTCGCAGCGTTGCAGCCTGAGCGGTGGTATGCTCGGTGTCTGGACGCGCAAAGGGAACACTGCCTACTTCTGCATCCATCGCTATCCCGGCACGGGCGAGGCGATCGTCCCGCTCGTCAAGACGCGAGCGGTCTCGGCCTCGATCCTCGCAACCGGCGACAAGGTCACGATCCGACAAGAGTACAACGGGCGGCTCGTGCTTGGCGGCCTGCCGAAGAAGCCCGTCGATCCGCACATCACCGTCCTAAAGGTGGAGTTCGAATCCGTACCCGAATCTATCACCGAGACGGACAAGGCTGCCTGGCTCAGCGGGAGCGTGTAGCACCCCGGCGCCCGGACGCAGAGCACGTTCGGCAGGGGTACAGGGCACCCGTACCCCTGCTCCCTTGCCAGGGCCGGAGCCCGGTCCCGACTGGTTCCGACCAGGACGCCCCGCGTTCCCATGCCTGCCTCCGCACCGGCCCAGGAACCTGTACGAACCCGGGCCAGTGCGAAGTGGTGGCTGCGGGGGGCAAGGCTGTTCACCCCGGCTGGGGCCTCAGCGTGACCCCCTGGTCGCGGTCCTCCGAGCGCGATCGGGCAAGCGTGGGTGGAACGGGTGTGCGAACACTCTCGCATGGGGCGGGCATGATTATTGCCCGGCCTCGCAGCTCCCGGCGTCGTCACAAAGGGACGACCGTCAGTAGCCGGGACGGGATGGCCTCGACTCGGCGCGGGGGGTCGTAAGATCCAGCCTCAGTGCCGAAGGCACGGCGGGCAATAGCCCAGGAATTCATTCCTGGGGTTCCGGAGCACCGGCAGATATGAGATCACCGGAGTCCCGTAGGGACGGTGGAGGATCGGGGGGATTGGTTTTCCGTCGTCCCTACGGGACTCGGGACGAGACTACGGTGCGATCGAACCCAGGACTCCGCCTTTGGCTCCGTCCTGGGCTATTCCCCGTCGTCCCTTACGGGACTCGAGGGCCGGGCTCACCCAGCAAAACTGTTCGTGCACCCGGTGGAACGTCCGGCTTGAAGGGTTCGACCGGGTTGGTATAATCATGGACGGAAGAGGCAAGGGGTATGAAAAAGTGTTGTTGGGCTACTGTTTTGGTTTTACTCGTGGCGGCGAGCGGGCGCTGCTATACCCTCGATGTGGAACGGTACGGTGCGCTCGGTGAGGAAGAGCGATTCGACTTCGACCGGGCAGAGGCGGAGCTGAAGAAAGGGCGTTGGCTCGCCGCCAAGAACGAGTATGGCAAGTTCCTGAAGCTGTACCCCAAGAGTGTCGCTGCGCCGTATGTCCAGTTGATGATCGGTTACTGCTTGCAGCGGGACAACCAAGTTCACACTGCGATAAAAGAGTACAAATCAGTGCGGGATTATTTTCCGGGTTCTCCGGAGGCGCCGATCGCTTTGAGCTGGATAGCCTCGGCGTACGATGCCATTGGCCAGCCGGAGGACGCGATCAAGTTCTGGAGCATGATCCCGAAGGAGTATGAGGGCAAGCCGATCTGCATTCCTGCCATCTGGCGGATCGGTCAGTTCCACATCGAGCGAAAGCTGCCGGCAACGGCTGCGGAGCAATACACTATGATGATCGAGAAGTACCCGAGCTTCGATCCGCACCACGAGTACGGGGCTTGGTACAGGGCGGGCGAGTGGCTTGTGCGATATCATGCGATCGACTGCGACGACCCCGACAAGGCGATCGCCGCCTACACCAAGTTCCGAGCGAAGTACCTCCGGGAGCATCATCGCCAAGCGGAACCGGAGGCTGTGCGGAATGCGGCGAAGGAGGCGGTGACCTACGTCGCCGGCATCTACCGCGCCAGCGGCAATGCGTCCCTGGGCCAGAACAAGCTAAGCGAGGCGTCCAAGTACTTCGACCGGGCGGTGGCGCTGTACGAGAAGGCGGGCAACCTCTACGAGCAGGCCGGGATCAACCGCGAGTTCGCGAGGCAGTGCAAGGCACTCGGCTATTTGAGCGCGGCCAAGAAGTACTACGACAACGCCGTCGAGCTATACACGAAAGGCGGCTTCCTGTTGGAGGTAGCATGGTTCAACCGCGAGGTAGGCCGTCACCAGGACGCTGTTGATGCGCTCCTGCTCTACCTGGCCAAGCACGAGGAAGATGACGGAACCCGTGTCGCCTTCGGGCGATATCTCGAGGAACTCGGCAAGTGGGAGGACGCTCGCGACCAATACCTCAAGATGAAGAACAAGGTAGCCGGCCTCGTCGAAACTGCCGAGTCGTTCGTGCGACAGAGGAAGTTCAAGGAAGCGATTGACACGTTCAAGAAGATCTCGGACGAGAACATGGATCGCTACAGCTGGGCGCTGTTCCGGATGGGGGAGTGCTACGCGGACGGTTTAGGCGACCCCGAAAAGGCAATACGCTGCTTCAAGGAAAGCATGTACGGCGAGACGGCCTACCTGTATTGGATTGCAGAGTGTCTCCGTCGGCTCAAGAAGTATGAGCAGGCGCTCGACCAGCTCAAGGAGATCCTACAGTGGTTCCCCAACCAAGCTCCGCAGGCGTACTGGCGGATGGTGCCGATCCTGCACGAGCGCAACGGACCGAAGGACATGGAGAAGTGTATCGCAGTGTGTCGCCGAATCTGCCGAGCTTTCCCCGCGTCAGGCGAGTCCTCCGCCGCTCACCAGCACCTGGAGAACGCCCACAAAATCACCGTGACCGAGGGCGGCGAGAAGGGCAAGTCCGAGGAGGAGGTGATCCTCGGATTCTGAGCACGGAGCAAGCCGCGGGCGTCTGCGGCGGATGAGGGCGGCGGCGAGGCGATTGAAAAACAAATGGGAAGCGTGGGGGGCAACGTCTGGGACTCCTTCCGACATGGCGAAAGGCTTACAATTCCTGACACTTTGGTTTGATTCGATTGTGCCTTGATCCTACAATGATAGCAATGATCGAGAAAGGGGATTGTATGAAAAGGCTGTTCCTCATGCTTGTCTCAACCGGACTTGTCCTCGCCGCCTCTTGTCCGTCCTACGCGTTTCTGTTCTTTCGCATCGGGGGTGGGTCGCTGCCGGATATTCCCAACGAGACGGTGGCAAGCGATTCTGGGATGCTCCCGCGTCTTGTAGTGACGCCGGACGGAGATTGTGTGGTCGTCCACGAGTTCGGGCCTGGCACGGCGCTGAATGACTCCAGTCAGGCTGATTTCCGCAAGAGGAGCGGGCGGCTCGGGAACTCGTTCTCGGTTGCCGGGACAATGCAGATCACCGGGCAGAAGGTGAATGGTCCGTCGGTGGCCTACACCGCGGGGATGTACTTCTATTCATGGGGAGAAACACGGGTGTCCGAGGTACAGCCCCTGGACGAGGAGCGCTACCTTGTCGGCGTGGGCGTGTCGTTCGATCGCGCGGCCACAGTTCAGCTTACCGCGGACGGGGTGCCGTCCGGCTCGTGGGCATCCATTCGCCGGTCCTCTACCCCGTGTCGAACGACTTCTGCCTCCTGCAAGGGGGTCACGTTCATAGCTTTCCAGACCACAGACGAAGCGTTTGCCTCGACGCCAGTCCTCGTGACGAGCGCGGGAGCGAGGACGACGTTGAACATGGTCGAAGGCCCGTTCAACGCCCCCTACGATACGATCCCACGATTTACCGACTACCCCAAAGTTCTAACCGGCAAGACGGACAACCAGGAACTCTGGCAGATAACCGCTCAGGGGGGGCAGAAGGTTCTCGTGCAGAGTTTCATCGTGCCTGGGATGAAGCTGGCGAGGACGCCGGTGACCTACGATTTTTCGACGGGGCTGTCGTTTCGGAGCTCCGACGGATACGTCGAGTTCAAGCTCGATCCCGGAACCGCAGCGGCGCCGTTTGCATTTGCGGGCGGGGAGGTGATCTTCTTCAGGACGTACCCGGGGCGCGGTACGAACAACATGGCCTCGACCGTGGTCCTGACCAAGGCAACGCGAGGGCTTACGGCGCTGGATCCCCCGGTTGCAGGTATGCAGGATGACGACGACGGGGACGGCTACCTCGACGAAGACCCGCTCTACAGCGACATCAACGGAAAGACACAACCTCAGTTCTCGGATACGGGCGGAATCAATGACGATCCGCTGAGCGACGCACTGATTGACGAGGACGATGTGAACGACCGTGCGCTCGAAGTTGACCCCTTCGCGGGAATCAGAGTCCCCGTACAGCAGGTCAACCCTGCGGTTGCGGCAGAGGATGACGAGATCGGGAGCCCGAACAACGTCTATGTCGTCTGGCAGGACAACCGGCGGATCAACGGTCGCCACACTTGGGACATTCGATTCGCGCGGTACGACGACCGGACGAAGACGGTAACCGTACGGTCGTGGGTCAACATCAAGCGCGCACGGCGGAAGACCCCCGACGCCGTCCAACCGGCAATCGCCGTGGCGAACGTCGGACGGAAGAACCGCGCCGTCATATATGTTGCTTGGGCATCGCAGGATCGCAGTAGCGCGGCCCCCAGCAAGATCATGGTCGCCAAGTCTACAGACCTCGGCATATCCTGGAGCACCCCTGTCGAGGTGACGACGACGGGTACCTGCGACCAGCCGAGCATCGCCGTTGCTCCGTTATACACGGGCCATACACTGGCTCATCAGGCCCCACTGATATATGTGGCGTATCGCGACCGGACGGGCGGCGCCGCGAGGATCATGACCGCGCTGATGTACGATTCGAATCCGGAGAGCTCTGCGGCCTCCACGCTTCAGTTCCGCGACGTGAAGTACGCGCAGTGCGATGATGTTACCAACGCGACCGAATCCGAGGTGGAGAGTCCGACAATCGGCGCGGACAGAGTCGGCAACGCGTACGTTGCCTGGGCTACCGGGGAGGCCATCATGTTTGCCCGCAGTTACGACCTGATCCCCGGTGCGCCGAAAACGTCTGGCTCCGTTCATCTGAAGGGTTGGGAGGAGCTGTCCGATTCTGTCGTCGTTCGGCTCCAGTGGGCTTCGGCCGGTCAAGAAGACTCCAAGGGGTGGCTCCTGTACAGAGCGACGGAAAAGGATTATCAGGATGCCCTCACGCTTGCTCGAACCACTGGTATCCCATTGAACTTCGCGTCGATCGGGACGCTTCTTGGAGCTTACGACGTCGATTCCCCGATGACCCAGCCCACTTTCACGGACCAGATCGCCAAGTCCGACCTGACCGGCAGGATGACTATGTTCCGCTACGCTGCTCAGGCCATCGAGGACTCGGGGCGCGCTGGGTTCTTCTCTTCGCTCGACGGCGACGATGGCCGCATCGTGGTGGTGAACCTGCTCGACCACGTCGAGGTGAAGGAAGAGTGAGCGGACGCCGCGAATGGCTCCGCCCGGATGACGATCAGGAAACCGGGTCAGCCAGCAGTGGTAGCGGGCGAGCGGAGTCCCGGCTCTCGCACGCTCAACGGTCCCCGGAAGCTGGGGTTTGTCAGAGCGGCTCGGGGATAGGCGATTAGCTTTCGCGAGCCGCGCGCATCTCGCTGCTGTCAGGATTCGGGTTGTCGGCGGTTTCAGCTCTTCGTTCCGGTTTCTTCCAATGCGGAAGGTCGAACGAAACGGTATCATTCTTCTCGAGTTCGAGAATCTCGGTCGAGAGAGTTCCCTCGTACACGGTGTGACGACCCGCTACCGGTCGGACGGCGCCGAGTTCAATGTATCCGTCAACCTGCGGAAGGAGGGGGCGGTTCTGCGGAATCGGGTGGCTCTGTGCGAATCCCTGTCGCTGAGGCTCGAAGACTGGATCGCCGCCGAGCAGATCCACGGAGATCGCGTCGCCGTCGTCGGTAGTGCCGAGCGGGGAAGAGGTTCTCGCTATCGCAAGGACGCCGTGGGCGGAGCTGACGGCCTGATCAGTGCGGAAGCGGGACTCGTGTTGGCGACTTTTGCAGCCGACTGTCCGCTCGTCGTCCTGTACGAATCGGAGAAGCAGATCATCGGGTCCATTCATTCGGGTTGGCGCAGCACCGTTGCGGGGATCGTGCCGAAGGCGGTGACGGAGATCGAGCGGCTGGGCGGTTCGGCCGCCAGGCTCCGCGTTGGCGTGGGGCCTTGCATATGCAGGCGGTGCTTCGAGGTACGAGAGGATTTCGTCGAGCGACTTCGGGATTCCTGGCCGCGGGGGCTGGCCTTCCTCGACGGAAACCGCAAGCTCTTCCGTTTCGACCTCCGCGAAGCACTGAGGACGCAGTTGCTCGACTCGGGCGTCCGGGCGGAGAACATCGAGTTTGCCGAGTTTTGCACGTTCGAAACGGATTGGCTCTTTTCGTATCGGCGCGACGGCCCGAACGCAGGAGGGTTTGCGGCTTTCATTTGCCGGAAACAGTGAAACCGCAGGGATTGCAGAGGATGCAGAGACAGGGGAGAAGCCGTCCGGCGAGGGTGTAGGCGAATGAACGAAGTCAAGGTAAGCGATCCCCTCGACAAGGCCGAGGTGATCCAGACTGTCAAGAGACTGCTGGAAGGCCGGGAGCTTCAGGGCTTCATGGTCGGAATCCACTACGGCCCCTCCTACTCCGACGAGCAGCGCGAGACGCTCAAGAAGGGATTCCAGAAGGAACTGGCGGAGGAACTCGAAGGCGTCCTCGGCTGTGCTGCCGACTACGTCGACGGGGATATCCAGATATACCTCGACCTGGAAAGGTGCACAGTCTCGCTCCACGTCAAGTCCGTCTATATCCAGGGGCGTTACAACAAGTACGAGCGCGGGCTTGCGCAGACGATCTTCTACTGCCATGCCTGCAAGGGCAGGGGCTGCCCATCCTGCGGCTTTTCCGGGCGGAAAGGACGTACGTCCATCGAGGAGTTGCTCACGGAGCCGATGAAACGGGCGAGCGGGGCCTCCCGCGTGATACTCCATGGCCTGGGCCGAGAGGACGTCGACGTCCGTATGCTCGGCAGTGGGAGGCCGTTCGTCCTCGAACTGGCCGAGCCGTTGAAGCGGACCTTCGACCTCCCCGCTCTCGAACATGAGATCAACTCCCTCCACAAGGGCCGTATCGAGGTCACCGGCCTCCGTTTCGCAGACAGGGATGCGGTAAAGGAGGTGAAAAGCGCGGTTGTGGACAAGGTCTATGAGGCGAGGGTAGTCTGCGACGCGGGTACCGGGACCGCGAATCCTACGCTCCCATCGGCCGCTTCTCTCGAGTGGCTTGTGGGGACCACTTTTGTTATAAGACAGTTGACGCCACGCCGTGTCCTACCGCGTCGGACGGACAAGGTGCGAATGAAGCGCGGAACGGTACTCGAGCTGGAGCGCAGCTCGGCGACGGAGCTTCGGCTGAAGCTCCGAGCCGACTCCGGGCTGTACGTCAAGGAGTTCATCAGTTCGGACCTGGGGCGCACCCGCCCGAGCCTTGCCAGCCTCCTCGGAAGCGCGTGCTCGTGCGTCGAACTCGATGTCTTGGAGATTCTGAGATGAGCGAGAAGCAGCGAGAGTTGGATGTGTGGAGCTCGATCGTATTCGTGATGATAATGGCGACTCCGCTTCTGAACACGGTACCATTCACTTACCATCCGACGTACTTCAAGCTGATGGTGCAGGAGACGGCGGTGCTGGTCGTCTGGGCGTTGATCGCTATTTGGGCCTTTGCCGGAAGGGAGAGGCCGTGGCTGGATCGGCTCTTCCTCGTGGCTGCAGGATACGGGGCGTGGGGACTTGCCACTGTGCTCTGGGCGCACCGTAGGTGGCCCGTGGCGGAGCCGGAAGTCCAGCGGGTCTTTTACCTTGCGCTGGGCGTCGGTCTGGCCTACCTGCTCTCGCAGCGGCAACGACGCGAGTTTTTCGTCCTGGGCTACCTGACCGTTGCGGCCATTGCGGCGCTCCTGATGATCGTGAACTGGGGACCGCCCATCAGCCTGCCCGCAGTCGACGTCGGGTTCGGCGGGAAGGAGCTTTTCTTCGGCAACCCCGATGTCGCGTGTGGCTTTCTCCTGCTCCCCATGATGCTCGCCATGGCGATCATCAGCTCGATCAAGGACCCGTCGGAGAGCTACGGCGAGGTCCTCCTCGGTCTGGGCTGTGTAGTCCTCGGATTCATAGCCATCCTCCGGGCGAGCACGATTGCGGGGGTCATTGCACTCGTCGCCGGTACGCTCGTGGTCAATGCAGCTTTCTACTACTTCTGGCGAAAGGCTCTGAAGTGGCTCGCCGGGGCGGGCGTCGTTGCTGCACTACTCCTACTCCTCCTCCAACCGACCGTACTCAAGCAAGGCACTGTCTATCCCAGGCTGCTCACCTGGGAGGCCACGGCTAAGGCTCTCGTCTCGCCACGGGTGATCTACGGGTACGGGTTGGGCAACTTCCTGCTCGTCCACCGGGAGCACCAACTGCCCGAGTACTTCGCCCAGCCGCATAACGCCCCCGTGAGTCTCTACGCCCACAATATGCCGCTCCATGTTACCCTCGAGGAAGGGCTGATCGGCTTCGGTATTCTCGCACTCTTCCTGCTCTTGCTCGTGACTCGGGCGTGGCGCGGAGCGACCTCGGCCACGGGGGAGTACGACCGTGCGATCGGCGCAGGCGTTGCCGCCGGGGTCGTGGCAATGGTCGTGCACTCGCTCTTCGGGGTTGCCTGGTTCTCGATCGGTGCCGCGGAGAACCTGTGGATCGCTCTCGGGCTTGTCTGCGGGGCCTTCGGAGAAGGAGTCGCGGACCAGCAGCCGGCGGGCAGCGGGCCACGACTCTGGAGGCCGGCGCTGGCAACGGGCGGCATCCTCCTTGCCCTCTGCGTCGTATGGGTTTTCGGCGCGCTCCCGGCCATGCGAACGGAGATTGACCTCCACAAAGCCGCGGCGAGGATGAAGGAAAACGAACCGGACGACCTGAGGCAACCGCCTCCGCTGCCAACGATCCGTGAAAATCTGATCTACGCGCTCAACGACCTCTACAGGGCGCAGCTCGCCGGATACGAGTCTGTCGCTATGCTCACGGTTCGGGTCAAAGCAATCGCCGCGTTCACCCAGTTGGAGCTCGCGGAGACGCTCCTGAGCCGCTTCACCAGGGAGGTTCCGAATCCCGAATCCCGCTGGTTGCGCTCCGGTCTCGTGCTCTGCGACCAGATTGACGCTCTCGCGCCCAACTACGGCGAGACGAACCTGCTTCGCTCCCGCCTCGAAATGGCGCTGGGCAGGCCGGACCGCGCCTTCATAGCATATCGGAGTTTTTGCTCCAAGAACCCCTACAGCTTCGAAGCACACAAGACGTGGACCGAGGGGCTTATGAGTTTCTTCGACGCGCGAACCGCTGCCACATGGAGCAGCGCCTGGAACCTGCCGGCGTTTCCGCTGCCGCAGGAAGAGAGGGTACTCTTCTTTCGCCTCACTGCCGAAGCGATGAAACCCTGGGTGGACAGAAGTGCCGATCCGCAACTACACTACGTCCTCAGCAACTCGTACTTGCTCGCGCTCGACCGGGCGGCCGCAGAGCGCTACCGGGCCTCGACGGAAACGCTGGCCGAACAGGTACTCAGCCGGGAGCACAGAACCAGTTCGGCGTACCTCAAGGCGCTCCTGGCGCACGGATGGGCCTTGAAGGAGAAGGATGCCGTTCGCTCGGCGAAGGATTTCGAGACTGTCCTGCAACTGACTCCGAGGGACGATCCCGAGTACAATGCGCTCCTGGCAACCTCCAAGGCGGTGGCAGCGGACATTCTCGATCGGACCGTGCGTGTGTGGGTCCGAGAGCTCGCACGCTACTCGCGTCAGATCAGCCAACCGGACTTCGTACATCCGTTGGCGCTGCTCCGCGTCCCTGCGGCACAGTCGAGGGCGATCCTGCTGACACGGACGGCGGCCGAGAAGGCGAGGCCATGGGTCAGTCGCAGTTCCGACCCGGAGTTCCACTCCGCGCTGAGCGCTGCCTACCGCCAGATCGCCGACCGGGAAGCTGCGGAACTGTTCCGCGATTCGACGGCAAAGGCCGCGGCTAACGTGCTGGCCAAACGGCCCAACGATCTCGGAACGCTGCTCCTTCATGCCTGGGCCGTCATGGAAAAAGACCCGGAGGTAGCCAGGACGGACCTCGAAACCGTACTCAAGCTCGACCCGGCGAACGTGCGTGCCAAGAGCCTGCTCGCCAGGCTGGCGCGGCAACCGGAAACCAGGTAGAATCCTGCGCCTGCTGCTGCGTTCGGCCGCAATCGGACAGGATTCTCCCAGCCTCGGAGGACACCGGGACAACGGTGCGTAGATGAGCGAGCGAGTTCTCGTTGCCATGAGCGGGGGAGTGGACTCCAGCGTAGCTGCCGCACTCCTCAAGCAGCAGGGCTACGAGGTAATCGGCGCTCACATGCAGCTCGGGCGAGCGGTCGGGGGGCCGGCGCCCCGTCCGTGCTGTACCTCCCGGACCGGGCTCGACGCTTGCCGTGTCGCCGCCAAGCTCGACATCCCGTTTCATATCTTCGACCTGGAGGACGAGTTTCGCGAGATCATAAGCTACTTTTGCCGTGAGTACGACCGCGGGCGGACGCCGAATCCGTGCATACTTTGCAATCGGCAGCTCAAGTTTGGGAGGCTGTTGGTGCGTGCCGAAGAGCTGGGGTGCTCGCTCGTCGCCACCGGCCACTACGCACGCGTCGTGAAGTCCGGCGGCGCCGAGGAGGTTCGGCTCTTCCGGGCGAGCGACCGAGCGAAGGATCAGTCGTATGTCCTATTCTCGCTGAGGCGGACGCAGCTTCGACGTGCGCTTTTTCCGCTGGGCGAACTCTCGAAGAGGGAGGTGAGACTGATCGCCTCCGAGCTGGGACTGCATGTTCAGGGCAAGCCGGAAAGCCAGGACATCTGCTTCGCACCGGGCGGGGATTACCGGTTGATTCTCGACGAGTTCCTCCCCGGACGGGTTCGCCCCGGGGTAATCCTGGATTCCGACGGTAGGGAGATCGGCACTCACGAGGGCTACCAGCTCTACACGATCGGCCAGCGCCGCAAGATCGGCGCTCACGCCGCACGGCGCTACGTCGTCCGGATTGAGGCCGAAAGCAACACGCTGATCGTCGGGCCGGACGCGGAGCTTCACCACCGTGAGTTCACGGTCTCGGATGTCAACTGGATTGCATCGGCGGCCCGGGACGCCTTCGAGGCGGTCATCCAGATTCGCTCGCAACACAAAGGAGCCAGGGGGACCGTCGAACCAATGGGCGAGGGGCGTGTGCGTGTCCGTTTCGCCGAGCCGCAGCGTGCGATCACGCCCGGCCAGGCGGCGGTGTTTTACCGGGATGACGAGGTCCTTGGTGGCGGCTGGATCGAGTCGGTGGGCGCTTGATGTCCTGCTTTCCCTGCCGCTCTGCGCCATTCAAGCGCCTGGCGCTCTGCGGATCGTTAGCGTTCGCCCCCTCCGCGGACCGCAAGCCCGTAAGCCAATCCTCACAGATGAGAGTAAGATTGGAATGAGAGGTTTGGCCGCCGCTTTGGCCGGCGCATGGAAGCGAAATAGTGGCGAGGAAGTGGCTGCGACGCCTGCCGTGGTGGTTGATTTCGATCGTCCTCCACCTTTTCGCGCTTGCAGTGATGGCGCGGCTGATCGTCAGATTGGACAAGGCGGTCGAGGAGCCGTCGCTGGTCTTCTCTACCGGTCTTGCTGAGAAGCCGCTGGTGAACGAGCCGCTGGCGATAGGCCCCGATGTGCTCCAGAGCAGCAAGGCGGAGCTGGACCCGGCGACGTTGCCGTCGCCCGCGATCACGCCCCTCACGGACGCCGAGAGGACGGCGATCGGCGAGTTGGCGGAGGCCGAGGGCAAGCGAGTCATCGGGCTCGGGGGCGTCTTCTCCGGCAGGACGGGCGAGGCAAAGTTGGAGGCGCTGAGGGCTGGCGGCGGGACGGGAGCATCCGAGGGAGCCGTCGGGCACGGGCTATCTTGGCTTGCCAGACACCAGCAGTCCAGCGGGGCGTGGAGTTTCGTCCGCTTTCCCATGCGCTGCCCGCAAACACCGCACT
>Ga0272448_1002516_pt1 | contig 22884 bp, 19 predicted proteins | sample YNPCB0191_FD_202220 | JGI IMG/M metagenome (GOLD analysis project Ga0272448, IMG submission 202220) | Hot spring sediment microbial communities from Yellowstone National Park, WY, United States - YNP-CB-019-1 | ecosystem: Environmental > Aquatic > Thermal springs > Hot (42-90C) > Sediment... | reverse complement strand
GATAAAACGTGGCGACCGCGATGACCTGGAGGACGACGGTGAATGCGAATGCCGCCAGCACGATGCCCGGATGCTCGCGCATTCGCAGTGCGGCCCGGTCGACGCGCAGGAGCTTGTCGATCCCGGGAAGCCAGCGGAGCCGTTCCTCCGGCCGCAGTCGCCTCCGCAGGCCGGGCAGATAGAAGATGACCAGCCCGACCGCGATGGCCGCAAGCATCAGCAGGATCCAGGGCATCACGCGGCGAATCCGCGGGTCATCCAGGCGAAACGTCGCGGCGGCCGCCGCAAGCAGGACGATGCCGGTCAGCCCGACAATGCGGTCCAGCAGGACGGCCGTGACGGCCTCCACCTTGTGCCGCGTATGCTGGGCGACGTAATAGGCCTTGAAGATGTCTCCGCCGGTGGACCCCGGCATCGCGAAGTTGAAGAAGTTGCCCGCGTAGGTCAGCTTGATCCCGTCCCAGTAGCCGATGCGGACATCCTGCGCCCGAAGCATCCACACGAACCGAATCGAGGCGAGGACCGGCACGGGTGCGAACAGCAGGAGGCTCAATGCGAGCAGCGGCTTGTCCGCATGACGCCACACCGTCGGCACGCCGTAGTCGATCTTCGGGTCCCCCTCGGCATCGCGCGGCACCTCCGCGGGATCCAGCACGCGACGAACGCCCTGGTCGTCGAGTACTTCCACGCGGCCGTCCACGGCGGAAACCACTTGCAGCCTGCGACCGTCGGCCAGCGCGATCCAGTCGCGCCACGACAGTCCGTGCAGCGCCCACCACAGCGCGGCAATGCACACCGCCAATCGCAGGACGTGAACCAGAACACGTTTCAACGCACAATACTCCGCCCGATCCTCATACGCAGCCCCATTATGGGGCAAACGTGGGGAAAACGAAACATTGCGGAAGGCCGGCCCGGAGCGTAGGGTTTGGCGGGCGGTCCGAGATCGCAGTGGGGCTGCGCGTGGGTTGCGGTCGGGCGGGTGGGTCGTTGAGCGGCGGCGATGACAAATCGCGGAATCAGCGGATAAACGATGGGCGTGCGTGTTGACTTTCTGATCGGCTGCACCGGTTCCGGCAAGGGTGCCGTGGGCCGGGCGGTGGCGGAGCGGATCGGCGCGGAGATCGTCAGCGTCGATTCGATGAAGGTATACCGCCGCATGGATATCGGCACGGCCAAGCCGACCCGCGAGGAGCGGGCCCGCGTGCCGCATCACCTCATCGACGTCGCCGAGCCGTGGGAGAGCTTCAGCGTCGCCCGATATGTCGAGGCCGCCGATGCCGCGATTCGCGACATCACGGCTCGGGGCCGGCGTGTCCTGGTGGTGGGAGGGACGTGCCTTCATATCAAGGCCCTGTCAGAGGGCCTCTTCGAGGGCCCCGGTGCGGATCCGCGTATCCGCGCGGAGATTCGCAGGCGGGCCGAGAGCGAAGGCGCGAGCGCGTTGCACCGGGAACTTTCACGGATTGATCCCAAGGCGGCGGAGCGCATCCATCCGAACGACCTCCGCCGGATCGAGCGGGCGCTCGAGGTCTTCCAGCTCACCGGCAGGCCCATCAGCGAGCTTCAGCGGCAGTGGGACGCCCCGCAGCGGCGATACGACTGCCGCTTCGTCGGCCTGCGCCGGGAGAAGGCCGACCAGAGCCACCGGATCAACCTTCGCGTGCAGCGGATGATCGACCGGGGCCTCGTGGACGAGGTCCGTTTGCTGCTTTCCGCCCCGGGGGGGCTCAGCGACGTGGCCGCGCAGGCGGTCGGCTACGCGGAGATCATTGCGTATCTTCGCGGCGAAGACTCACTCGAGGATGCCGTCGAGCGGATCAAGATTAACACCCGGCGGCTTGCGAAGTCGCAACGGACGTGGTTTCGCCGGTGGCGCGATGTCGCGTGGGTGGATGTGGCCCCAACGGAGCCTGCGGAACAGACCGCGGAGCGGGTTCTGACGTTACTCTGAACGACCGGTCCACACGCAACGGCTTGCGGTGCGGAGCGCGGCGGGACGCCCCGGCTCTCGCAGCGCGGCGCATCGATGCCCGTGCACAGCCGAATGCCGTATGGCTTTCGCTTCGACGTCGCGGCTCGATGTTCCCCGCCCGGTATCGCGCCGCGCCTATCACCGCCGGGGCCGGAACCACGCGACACATCCGAGCGCCATGCCCAGCAGCGCGGTTTCCAGCCCGAGCGTACCGCACAGCGGAGGCAGCAAGGCTCCGTTTGTGCTCTCTGCCAACGGGATGATCTCGGTGGTCTGGCGAGGGGCCGGCGGCAACTTCGCGCGCGCCGCATCGGACGCGATCGCAAGCGAGCCGGCGAACGATTCACCCACGCCGATACCGGCCACCTTACTCACCAGGTTCGCCAGCTCGCTCAGCGGAGCGCCGAGCACCACCCCGGCGCCCCGGCCGCCGGGCCGGTTGTTCACGACAGCCTCGACCGTGGCCTTGAGGGTGAAGGTTTCACCGACGGTCGCCTCGTACTCATACGGAATCGCGACCTCGGGGATCAGGATCGCCTGGATGGCGTTGAGATCGCGTACCGCGCCGTTCAGATCAAGACGCACAAGACCGCCTTCGCCGAGGGCGCCGTTCATTTCCAGCGAGGACCGGTCGTCCGGCGTTCCCGCAAGGCTCGCGTTGGTCGTCAGCACGGTCACGGCGCCGGTGGACTGTCGATTCTGCGTGACCTCGATCCGCAGTGCCGCGTTCATGCCGCTGAGGTCGCTCACGCCGGCGCTGGTCCACAACACGGCGATCCCATCCACGAAAAAGCGGCTCCGCACGCGGATCGGCGTGCCGTCGGCCAGGCCCGTGTCGGCCGCGGTGAAGACGATCTCGCGGGTCTCCGTCGCCGTCGAGCGCGATTCGTAGGAGAGCTGCGCGTCGGAAGCATAGGCCACCGCGCTGATGCCGAACTCCTCGGGCGAGGGTTGCTCGCTCAATCGCGGGTCGCTGAAGGTTGTGATCGCACGGCCCACGGCGACGACGGTGCCGCTCGCGTCGGAGCGGGTGAAGCCGGCGTCGGTGGTCATAGGCAGGTTGCTCGTGCTGATGCCCGGGAAACTGTCGAAGGCGTAGTCGGAATCGGAGGGCGAGGGCCCCCGGAGTTCCTGCACGCGGCCCTCCACCGTCGCGGAAAACTGCCGGATCTCCGCCTGGGCGGCGGCGCAGCACCCGAGTGTGCCGACGAGTACCACGATTCCCCGTGTAATCGATCTGCTCAGCATGACTTGTCCTCCGAAGGCTCCGTGCGTGAAATCAACCGCACCGACGCGCACACACCGACGAAAGGCTTTCTGCGGCGGTTACGCCCGCCGGGTGTTCGTCTCGCACAGCCCCGCCGGCGGGGTCTCCCGGCGGCACGACGACGCGTTCCGCCGAAGCCGCCTCCAGACTGTACGCTCCGCCCGCGCGGATGTCGAGAGCGGACACCGGCCGCTCCTTTTCCGGAGGCGGCCATCACGGAAACCGCGCCGCGTGCGTCGCGGCGCGCGGCCTCCCGCGTTTGCCACGGCGGGCGTTGCGTCACACGGGCGTTTCGGCGGGCTCATGGCCGGCCTGGGGCAGGGGCCGCGCCTGGGTTCGCCCGCGTCCACTTTCCGCCGATCCGCCGTGCGCAGAGCCAGAAACTCGGCATCAGCAGCGGCCGAACGATGAACGTGTCGATCAGCATGCCCAGCGCGAAGGCGAAGCCAAGCTGGCGCAGCAATTCCAGCCCGCCGGCCCAGAGCGAGCCGAGCGTGGCCGCCATGATCAGCCCGCAGTTGCTGATGACCGATCCTGTGCGGACGACGGCCCGCTGCGTGCCCTCCTCGTCGCCGTATTCGTCGGCCTCCTGTCGAAGTCGCGTGATCAGGAAGATGTTGTAGTCCTGGCCGACGGCGACAATGATCACGAAGAGGAAGAGCTTGACCTTGTAATCCAGGCCGGCGGTCCCGAGCACGTGCGTGAAGAACTCCTGCGTGACGCCGAGCGTCGCCGCGTACGTGAGCAGCGTTGCCGCGATCATGAAGAGCGAGAGCCCGATCCGGCGAACGAGCACGGCCAGCACCAGCCAGATTACCGCCGTTGCCCCGATCCAGACACGCCATTGATCGCGTGCCATGTAGACGCGGACCTCGGCGATGTACGGGGTTGCGCCCAGAGCGAGGACCTGCGTCTGCGTGCCGAGGCCGTCGGCGGCCGATTGCGCGATCGGCTCCGCGGCGGCGCGAACGCGCTGCAGGCTCTGCATGGCCTCGATCGAGAAAGGTTCGTCGCGGAGCGTAAGTTCGAGGCGTATCGTGTGCGTCCGTCGCGAGAGGTAGAAGGGCTCGGCCGCCGTTTCGAGGAGCAGGCGCTTGAGCCCGTCCGGTCGTCCTGCCAGCAGGCCCAATGGATGGTTGAGGTCGTACACGTCCGCGACGCCGTCGATTCGTGAGACGGCCGTGGCGATCCGTGCGCTGATGCCACGCATGGCGGCGGGGTCTGTTTCCGCACGCTCGTTGTGAATCAGCAAGGTTACCGGGTACAGCTTCCCGGGCGGGAAATGCCGGCTCGCGATGGCCGCGCCGCGTTGGCTGGTGCTGCCGGCGGGAAGCTCGCTGAATGCGTTGTACCGGAAGCGGATGAACCCGGCGCGTACGGCGGGGGGAGCCAGGATGACGAAGCCGATGACCAGCACCAGGGCGGGTCTCCGCACGACGGCTGCGGCCAGCCACGGCCACAATCGTCGCTGTCCCAGCGTCGTGACGACGCCCTGGCGCCTCGGCCAGAAAACGGCGCCACCGACCAGGCATACCATCGCCGGGATCAGCGTTATCCCCGCGAGGGGGGCCCAACAGAGGACTACGCCGAGCACGCGGCCCGCATTGTGCGTGGGGATCATCTCCGTGGTGACGAGGCTGAGCAAGCCGAGGATCGTCGTGGCGGAGCTCGCCACGATGGCTGGTCCGACGCGGCGGGTGGTCTCGGCGGCGGCCGCCCGCCCGTTCGTCTCGGGAAACCGGTCGCATTCCTCGCGGTACCGGGCAAGCCAGAACATGGCGAAGTCCGTGCCGGCTCCGTACAGCAGCACGACCGTGAACATCCGCTCCAGATCGGAGAAGGTCCACCCCAGCACGGCCAGCAGGTCGAGGGTGAGAAGCGCTATCGTCGTGCAGATGCCAATGCCGACGATCGGTAGCGCGGCGGCAACCGGCGAGCGGTACACCAGCAGGAGGATTACGAGCACGCACAGGATCGTGACCCATGCCGTCCGGTGGACGCCGCGTCGGGTTACGTTGCCGTAATCGCGGGCGGCGGCGGCCGTGCCCGACAACTCGACATCCAGTCCGGCCGGGCGGTTGCGGCGTGCGAGTTCCTCGATCGTGTTGACGGATTCGGCGGCGGCCGTGTTGGCATAGAACGTCGGCAGATTGACTACCAGCATCGCCGCCTCACGATCCGCGCTGAGCAGTCGCTGTCGCAGGTACTCGCTGCCCGGCGAGAGGACGGACCATTGCAGCTTGTGTGCGGCGGCGTACTGCCGGACGGCAGCGGCAAGGCTCTCCAGGTAACGCATGTCCTCCGGCTGAAGCCCGCCCGGGCGGCAGGCGATCACCGCTGCCTGGCTCTGGGCGGCCAGCGCGGGAAAGGCCTCGGACATCAGGCGCAGCGCCCGTTGCTGCTCGGAACCGTCGGGGAGGAAGGATATCGGTTCGCCCGCCTTGCGACCGGCGAAGACCCAGTTCAATGCGATCAGGACCGCTGCCGCCGCGATCCACAGCAGGATGACCGTCCACGGGCGGCGGGAGACGACGTGTCCGATCTGCCGAAACATCGTGGCCTTGTAACCGAGAGGAGAGCGCCGGTCAAAAAGCCGCTCGTCCGGCAGACGCCCCGATGCGGACGTGCGGCGGGCTCGCTCGCCGGTGATGCCGCATGTCCCGCAAATGCGCAAGGCCGGGATCCACCCTTGGCGGGCTGGTCCCGGCCTGATTGTTCGCGCCGCATGCGATCCGCACGATCGCCCGTCACGGCCCGTTTTACCAGGCGAAGTGCGCAAACGCCTTGTTGGCGTCCGCCATGCGGTGCACGTTTTCGCGGGTGGTTACCGCCGCGCCTTCGCCCTTGTAGGCGTCCATCAGTTCCGCCGCGAGCTTCTCGGCCATCGGCTTGCCCTTTTTGGCCCGTGCGGCCTCGAGAATCCAGCGGATGGCGAGGGACTGCTGACGCCGGCGATTGACCTGCATCGGAACCTGATAGTTGGATCCGCCGACGCGCTTTGATCGCACCTCGATGCCGGGCTTAACGTTGTCGATCGCCTTCTCGAAGACCTCCAGCGGCGAGGCGTCCTTGATCTTCTTGCTGATGATGTCCATCGCCGCGTAGAACGTGCGGCTGGCCACGCTCTTCTTGCCCTCGTACATGAGGCAATTCACGAACTTGCTGACCAGCTTGCTGTTGAAGCGGGGATCCGGCATCAACTGTTCTTCGGACTTCGTCCAACGCTTGTACGCCATAAAAGCTGTTTCCGTCTCGCTTTCCTGTTTCCTGCTGTCCGTCCGCTGGGCGCCCCGTCGCCGAGGTGCTTCGCCGCAGCCCTCATCGCTTGCCGGCAATCGCGGGCCGGCCACAGCCATACGACCAAGCCCGTCGAAACCAGACTCGCCATTTTGCCGCCGGCTGCTCGTGAAGTCAACCCGCGGGCCCTGTTGCATTTATCCGCAAGGGCGGCTATGCTCTCCGGAAATCCCGGGGCGTAGCTCAGCCTGGCTAGAGCGCTTGGTTCGGGACCAAGAGGTCGGTGGTTCGAATCCACTCGCCCCGATTTTGCCCGCCGTTGACACCGGTTGTCAGCGGCGTGTTTCTTTCGACGGCAACAGTACTTACGGAAGCCGACGCCAGAATGTCCGATTCGCCCGCTTTGTCAGCCGTTGCCCCTGAAACACTACGATTGCCACCAGCGAGTACAAGCGGGAGTACAAGCGTTCGCGCAGGTTCCTGATACGCCCCGGCGGTGCCTGTCGCCCTCATGCGGTCGGCTTGCGGCTCAGCGTCCAGCGGCAACGCCGGCAGCGCGTCGAGCGCTTTGGCCACGTCCAGCAACTTCGGGTCGGTGTAGACGTTGGCGGTCAAGACCGGTGTGCTATGCCGCATCGCCGCTTGAGCCGTCCGTAGCGCCACGCCGCCCTTGCTCAAGTGCGTGCCGAAGGTGTGCCGCATAGCGTGCACATCGACAGTGCGGCCCCGCTCATCGCGCTTGGGGATGCCTGCCGCCTTCAAGTCGCGGTCCAGTATCCGCACCAGCCCCGCCGGCACGTTGAACACCGGCGCGGACGGCGGCAGTCGCATCGGCACCGGCTCGCCGATCCGCAGGCGGGCGGCATCCTGTAGCGTCTTGAGCCGGTCGCTTAGGAACGCCCGAAGGTCCGCCGCAAGGTCCGCCCGCAAGGGAATGTCGGAGCCGTGCCGGTTCTTTTCGTCGGCGGCGTTGAGCGCGGCATAGGGTTGTTCGGCGTCAAGGTCCAGTTGTCCGACGGTCAGCGATGCAAGCTCGCCCTTGCGAAGCCCGGTGAGCACTAGGGCCTTGTAGATCAACGCCCGCTCCCGGCCCCGGTGCTCAAGCTCGGCGATGAAGTCCGGCCGCTTGGCCAGCCTTGCCCGGCCACGGGCGGCGGCATCGACCAGCCCGTCGAAGGTCAGCGGTGCCCGCGTCCAGTTCGCCCGCTTCGGGGTGCCGTCATCCGCTTCGGTCTTCTGCGTTGGGCGGCCGAAGTCGGCCAGCGGCCGGAGCCGCGCCACGATCAAGAGCCGCCGAAGTTCATCCTCAGTCAGCGCCCGACGTTGCCGGCGCGGATCGGCCTTTTCGTCCACCTTCGGAACCTTGGCGAACGGGTTGAAGACCATGCGGTTGGTGCTCAGGCACCAGTTGCCGAAAGACACCAGCGATTCGCGGTAAGCGTTGCGTGTCGATGCGGACATTCCTTCGGCGGTTCGGAGCACAAGCCACCTGTCCAGCGGCGCGGCCGACAGGTCCGCCAGCGTGCCGAAGCGGCAGTCCGCCGCCAAGCGGCGCAGTCGGGCGAGCGTGCTTTTCCAATGGTTTGCCGTAACGCCCTTGGCGACCAAGTGGTCGCGGTAGGCGTCGAAGTGCTTGGCAATCGGCACGGCGGCATGATCGGCGGCGGCATCCTGCGCGGCGGTCAGCACCTTTGCCTTGACCAGTTCCGCCCGGCCGCGCAGGTCGGCTAGGATGGTTTCGGCGGCGTCTTTCGTCCGACATCCGGTGCCCACCTTCCGCACCACGCCGGAGCCGTCACGGTAGCGTGCGATGTACGTACTACACGCCAAGATGATCCGGTCGGAGCCGTCGCGGCCCGTTGTCACCTTCGCCGTTCGCTTGTGCCCGTGCCGATCCGTCCAGCGGGCGAAGCGCTCACCTTGACGGGTGAACAGTTCCGCCCCGGGCGGCAGCGGCTTGGTGTAGCTTTCGCGGTAGACGGCCATCCGTCACCTTGCCTTTCGTCTTGTGCACACAATGCCGAAGTGTGCGGCGAGCTTGTCGGCCGCGTCGAGCCGCAACGTCGATTCACCGCGAAGGAACGTCGCCAGCGATTGGCGTTTGATGCCCGTCGCCCGTTGAATCGCGTTCAGGGATTCCCGGCCTTCGGCCAGCGCCGCCCGCAAAAGCTCGCTCATCGTACCTGTTCGTCTGGTCATGTAAGCAATGTTACAACACGGCCGGACGTCCGTCAAGCCGGGATTTTCCAACTTCGCACCCGTGGGGTGTGCGCCAGCACGTAACCCCACGGGTGTATGTGTACCCGTAGGGTACTGTGATACCGGCACGCCGGTGCCGTAATGAGCGGCATGGCGGTGCCGGTTAGTGAGCGGCACGGCGGTGCCGGTCATGGCACCCCCCCGGACGGCACCACAAGACGATAAACGCTCGGCCCGCCGGCCAGAGTTCCGCGCTTCAAGCGGTCAATCAGGCCATCGGCTTGAAGCCGGTGAAGCGCATACCGCACCGCCCGTTCCGCGTATCCGGTTCGGCGCGCAAGGTCGGATACCGCAACGGTGGCGGTTCCGTCCCTTTGACCATGCCGGTAGAGCACAAGCCATATCGCTACGTCAACCGCCCTAAGCCGGCGAAGCTCGCAATCGACGAACGCATTGAGCAGCGCAAACCGTCGCCGCACGGCGCCACCGCCCCGGCCGCTCGTTCGCTTCGGGCGCGGCTCGGTATCCGTCGGAGTGCGCCCATTACGTCGTGCCGGCCGCTCGCCCAGGTCCATCGGCGGGAGCACTTCGCCGGGCGGGATGATGCGCGGATCGGTCATTCATCGCCCCCGTCATCATCCGCCGCCGCGGGCGTCGAGCCCCACAACGCCCGCAGGGATGCCGTGAGCTTCCCGCGGTCCACCGGCGTTGCCGGCCCCGCCTCGGTCGGGCGGAACGATTGAAGGCACCGCTCGAATCGAAAGTTCACGTCCACCGGCTCGCCGTGCCGGTGTTTCAGACAGCGCAGTATCACGGCTTCGGGATCATCGCGGCCCGGCACCAGCACGTAAGCCGTGTCGGCCCCGTATTCAAGTTCGGAGCTTTCCCGGAAGCTCGCCAGGCCCAGCCCGTCGCCCACGTAGGACGAACGCCCGCGCTTGTCTTTCGTTCGCGCCACCGCGGACACCGCCAGCACCGCACAGCCGGCATCCGCGAATTGGCGCAAGTAGTCCATCAGGGCATCGACCGAACCGCGCTTGTCGGCGTGCTCGCCCGGCGGCCGGATGCGCTGCACGTAGTCCAACAGCAACAGGGTACCGCCGAAGTCATCGGCCGTTGCGGCAATGTTGCCCAGGTCGAACGGCGGCGCGACGAACGCCAGCCGGTCGGCCACGGATTCGAGCGTAGCAAACCCGCGCTCGATGCGGTTGGCGTGCTCGGGGCCGAGTTTGCGCTTGGCGATTGCGTCGAGCGGAACGCCCGACAGCCGGGCAAGCTGGCGGTCCAGCAGCACGGCCGCGGACATTTCGACGTTGGCGACCACGGCCCGCAGCGTCGGCACCGCCCGCAGCGCGTCGATGAGCCATTGCATCGCCAGCGCGGTTTTCCCGCCGCCCGGCAAGCCGCCGACCAGCACCACGCGCCCCGGCCCGACTTCGATACGCCCCAGCTCGCCCGCGCCCAGCGGGTAGAGCACCGGCCCCTTGCCGGTCAGCACGTCATCGCGCCAACGGTCCAGAGCGTCGGCGGCGGCGATGTAGTTGCCCTTGTTCATACCGCACCGCCTTTCACGTCGGACGGCACCGCGTCTTTCAAGCCACACTCGATTTGCCGGCGAACGTCGGTGGGCGGCAAGCCCGAATCAAGCGCCGATTCGGTCAGCAGGGCATGGGCCAGGGCCGGCGGGCATCCAAACTCGCCCAGGTTCCGCGCCGCCGAGTACAGGAGCCGGTGCCGGTTGCCGACGGCAGCCCCTTCGCGAATGAATGCCAGTGTCGCCCGATTCAGCGTCGCGGCCGTGCCGTTGGCAGCCTGCCGCTGTTGCCGGGCGGTCGCTTCGGCCACAACTTGGTGGGCGGCCTCGCTCCAGAGTTGCGCCGCCTCGTCGCTGGTTCCCGTAGGTGGTTCCCATTCAACGGGCGCGGGCGATTCGGCGAGCCTGGCAATCGCATCAACCGACAGCCCCATCAACTCGTCGTAGGTCAGCCGCCGCTTATGGTGTCCCGTCTTGGGGTGCCGGCTATTCGGTGCTCGGAACAGCCGTGCCCGGTCGTACACCGCCGAATCGATCGTCACCGGCGCCGCCGACGCGATCCGCTCGGCGAACGTCCGGGCGATGCGATGGAACGCCGGCCCCGGTGCCGGTCCCCATAGCGATGTTGGCACCCCGACGTGAAAGCCCTTCGAGCCGCTGTAGAACGTCAGCAAGGCATCGTCGGCGATCTTGAACCGGCCCGTAATCGCCCCGACAAGCCGCCGGGCGGCCTCAAGGGCGAAGCGAACGGCGTCGGGCGCGTCCAGGTCAAACCACACGAACGGTGCCCAACACGCCCCGGCAAACCCCTTCGGCGAGCCGACGGCTTCGAAGTGCCGGCGGAAGTCATCGCCGAACGTGAACGCGGACAAGTACGCTTCCCGGGCAGGCTCGGCGCGGGTATCGCTTTCAAGGTACGCCCGAAACGCGACGGCCCAGTCGATGAGCCGCCGCGGTTCCGTCGTCGGTCCGAGCACCCGGAAGCCGTATCGGAAGTCGGCCGGTTTCATGCTGCACCCCCTCGCCCTTTCAGGAAGGGGGACGGGGTAAGGATAGACGTTCATCCGTCACCCCCTGCTAAAACGGTTTCGCAACCCCGATTTCGTGTTGACCCCGTATTGGAGGCCGTCCCGACGGTTTGCGTCGATTCTAGAGGCTCCACCCCCCGTCTCAGATAGGGGTACAAAGGGCAAGTCGGGGCGGTGCACAACCGCGCTTCGGCCTCATTCCAGCCGACACACTCCAGACAGAAGCAGCGGATTGCCGCCTTTCGAGACTTCCCGCCCATTGCTTGACGGTATAGGGGTTGATACCTTGCCGGTACGTCGTTGATCGTCATTACACACCCCCCTTGGTATTCGCCCCGAACGCGAACGATGCATCGCCGAGCAGTTCCGGAGCGGCCCGGTCCTGAATCGCGGTCGAGTCGGCTTCGGGCTGAATTGCCCCGTCGCCCGCGTCCGGCACGGGGTGATTGTCCACGGGCGCAAAGGCATCCTGTTCGGGGTGGTCGATGCTGAGCACGTCGAAGGATCGAACGCGGTTGTACTCGGTCCCGTCGTCGCCGCGCCGGAGCGCCAACTTCACCACACACCGGATGCCGGGCGGCAGCGGCTGTTCCAGTTGCTCAAGCGAAGTGATGCCAAGTTTGCCCAAATCGCGCTTAGCCATCGGCATCGCGACGATAGTCAACCAGATATCATGCCAAAATTGCCGACCGGCGTACTCGCCTTCCAGCACCTTGAACGTGAGCTTGTAGCCCGGCGTGCCGCTCTTGGCGGTCGCAAGCTCTCCGCTCACGATCCGGGCAACGTAGGTGCCGGCCGGCAGTGGTGTCAGCTCGCCGGCCGCTTCGGTGTTCTTCCATGCGGACGCGATTGCATTACGCTCGCCGTTGCGTAGAATGTCAGAGAGTCTCTTACGATTCATTTATTGACTCCTTTTTGGTTACGAAAGCTCGGCGATAGCGGCCGCCGGGCCTTCGTTTTTACTGGTATCCATCGCAAATAGGTGTCTGTCGTCGGTACTCGCTACCGGATCGGGCCGGTCGGGATGCGCGGCAAGCCAAGCCAGCGCCGCGGCGCGATCGGCCAGCCGCCAAACCGATACCGGCCGGGCGTGCGCATCCGGCCGGCGCGATTCAGCGAACCCGACGCGCTCGATGATGCCCGCCCGCGCTAGCGGCCCCGGCACCACGCCCAGGCAGACAGGGTTGATTTCGTCCGGCATTTCCACCGCGTCGCGCACGTCATCGGCGGTCGCTTGGGGCGCGTCGAGCAGCCGGGCGAGCAGCGCCCGCCGCCCCCGCAGCACGTACAATTCGCGGAGAGCTTCAAGCAGCGCGAACGCCGCCGACTTGCGGCGCTCGCCCTCGGCGGTTGGACGGGTTGTTGTGGTAGTCATCGTCCGGCCCTCCCCACGGTGCGTACAGGCGGGCAGCCGGCATCAAGCCAAGCGACCAGCTCGGCGCGTCTCCACCGGCGCATCCCATTCAGCTTGAGCCCGAACGGCATTTTGCCGGCATCACAGAGCCGGTATATCGACCGGGCCGAGCACCCGCCAAGCAGCGCGCACACGTCCCGGATACCCAGCAATTCCGCGGGTACGGTCGGCCGCGGCTCCGACCCGACGGAGCGCCCGTCGGTTCCGTTTGCGAGTGTGGTATTCACGCTCGGTACTCCAAAGCGGACGGCCCCATGCCGCCCGACGTCGGCACCGAGTAAACAGGAAGTGGCGTTTCGGTGTGTGGCAGGAAAGTATCGCGATGCTACTTTCTGGCGTAGCGCGTCCAGAACGGGCACAGAATCGCTATTTCCGAAAGTAGCGGGAAAGTAGAAAGTAGCTACTTTCCGGCGTGTTTGCTGTTGCGGACAGCCGCCTTGCGGCTCTCAAGCTCGGCTTCAGACAGCCGCGGGAACCCGTCTGCATCAGCCGGCACGCGCCGTTTCACGTATGCTGTCCAGTCGCCCAAGTGAACGCTTCGGCGATTCCGCATCGGTTGGCGACTCTTGCCAAGCGGGCGAGTCCAGCGAATGCGGTTCACGTGGTAATCTTCAAGGATCGTCCCGAGTTCCTTCATCGAAACCGACAAGGCGGCCGGCGTGTGTTCCGTCAGAATGTCAGTCGCCGGCACGTACGCCGTCGGGTCCGTCGGCGATTCGACGTAACCGCGCTCGTCGGGTTCGTCGTTTTTCTTCACCTCGGCATTGACCGTGTTATCGGCCCCGGCATCGGGCTGCTGCGCACGTCGTCCCTCAAGATAACTTAGCACTTGCCGCGGACGGATTTTGCCCGACACGAACAGTTCGACGGGAATGTCGCCCCGGCCCACCAGTTCAAACCAGTCATCTTCGTCGCGCGGAAACGGAATGCCAGTAATTTTCTCCCACGATTCAGCAAGGTTGGTTGCTTCGGCCAGCTCATGAAACGCGCCAATCTCAACTTCTAGTGGCATCGCGGCCTCGCCTGCCAAACCAAGGATTCCAAGGCGTGCCAGGAATTGTTCGGGAGCGCAACCAGTAAGCTTTAAGCGAGTTTGGTTCCTGCGTTTCGACATGTGTACCTGCCTTCCATCGGGCCGGCTCGGGCGGATGCGGGAAGGCAGGTAAATCCGAACCGCAAGCCGCCCGCGCCGATTGGCCGGTCATGACCCGGCCTACCCGATTATACTTGCATTGTACCGTGCCACAGCCCGTCTCGCCAGTCGCCCGCCACTGTCGGACAAGAGCCTTAACGATCAGTCATTGAATGGAATAAATTTCCATTAATGGTCTGCCACACGGGCGTCGCAATCTCTACCAACTCCCAACCCGATCAGGTAGCAGCTCGGAACCGGCCGCAGGCTTTCGCGGTACCCGCGGAACGGACTTCTTTTGTCCCAACCGTGGTGGATCGCGGGCACAATCCAGAGCCGGTCGCTCAGCTCGACAACCCAATCCATCGGCAGCGTCGGACACTCGTAAATGGTCGCCATGATACGTTCCTTTCGCGCACGACCGGGCGGTGGGTTGATGCCGTCCTCGAAGGGGTGGGCGTCCGCCCGGTCATTGTCTTGTCCTGGTTCGGTTGTCACAGAACAGCATCAACCACATACAACTATGGCTTTCTCACCGTTCGAGGTCAAGTCCCGTACCGCCATTCCGTAAAACATACTCTGTCGGAGTTTGTGGTTGGCTCCGGCCCACCCCCGGCCGCGCCCGGGCCGGGAAGTACCTATGATCTTTCCCGGCCCCGCCCGGCCAACAGTCGCCGCACCGCCTCGGCCTTCTCTGCCGGCGACAGCGGCAGCGTCGCAATCATCGCCAGGGCAGCGGCGAAGTCCGCGTCGGCATCGCCGGTGTTGCCCGTTTCCGCGTTCGGAGTACAAGCGGGAGTACAAGCGTTCGCGGGCGGCGCCGTAAGCTCTTGTGAATGCTGCGACTTAGAATCGGCGGCCAACTGGTTCGGGACCAAGAGGTCGGTGGTTCAAATCCACTCGCCCCGATTAGGCATAACTCCAGCCGACTCCGCGAGTTGCGGAGACCCGTCTTCACGGCGGGCGGCCGTAACCTGAGGCAGAGGTGCGAGTACTACTACTCGCGCAGCCAAGGAGGAGCGGCCATGCCCGCCAAGCACTTTCGCAAAGCGCCCAAGCTCCCGCATCACAAGGCGACAGGTCAGGGGTACGTGGTCTTCAACGGCAGGGCGATCCGTCTCGGTCGATTTGACGGCCGGGTTACAAGGCGGCGCTACCACCGGCTTGTCGCCGAATGGCTCACCGAAGGGCAGCACCCCCCCGGTCGATCGACCGGCGACCGTGAACATCCGACCAGCCCCATCTTGAGCGGATTTCCTTCGGTGCGATGATGCGGCGGCCTGTTGACCTGCGGCGCGTCTATGTCGTTGCGTGGCGTTCGGCGTGTGTGTGTCGCCGTGTCAGGCCGGAGGTGCTCGGCGCGGAGCGCGGTGGCCTGAGCCCGGCCGGAAACGGATTGCTTGTGCGAGTTGGCCAGTGGTATCCTGAAGGGCGACCTGGGCGGAGGATAGGGCCCCGGTGGGAACCGACCCGAGCGCCGACCCAGGGGCCAAGACCAAAGGGTGGGCGGCAGCCAAGCTTGTGCCGCCCATCTTTCCCGTCCCCTTCGGGATTGGCACCAACGCGATAAATCCCTCGCGGCGCAGCCGCGAGCCAGCGGACCGGAAACAGCGTTCAATCCGGGAGACGGTTTCCCGGACAGGTGTATCTCAGGAAGGCTGGGTCTCCATTTCAGGCTGAACCAGGAAAGATGAAGAACGTGGCGCTAGACTCGTTCATCGTCTCGGCTACGCCCTACGAGGACCTCTGGCGGAGATACGACGACGGCAGGTGGGACCGGAAGCGCTTCGCGGAAGCGCACATCCTCTTCTTCCCTGAGCGGCATGACGACTATGACTACATAGCGGCAATCATGGCGAGGTAGCAGCTCATGCGGGCCACGATGTCGAAGCGGCGAGGAGATGACATGGTCAAGCAAGCGGCAGTAACGCAACGGGCATACACACTTCGGCTGCGAGGCGTGGACCCGCAGGATCAGTCCTGGCGCGATGCGCTCTGGGCTACGCACGAGGCTGTCAACAAGGGGGCCAAGGCGTTCGGCGACTGGCTGCTTACGCTGCGCGGGGGGTTGGACCACGCCCTGGCGGACGCTAAGGTCAAGGGTGGGAAGGGGAAGCCTGACCGTGACCCGACCGACGAAGAACGCAAGGGGCGGCGAATCTTACTGGCGCTCTCGTGGCTGTCGGTTGAATCCGAGAAGGGGGCGCCGGAAGAGTATCTCGTTCCGCATGACTTGGACAAACAATCCGGTACGCGCAGCAACTGGAAGACGGTTGACGCACTCAGGGAGATTCTAAGGGGCCGCCGCCTTGACGAGAGCGAGATTGAATCATGGGTTCGAGATTGCTCAGCCTCCCTATCGGCTGCCATTAGAGATGACGCGGTGTGGGTCAACCGCAGCAAGGCGTTCGATGACGCGGTCGAGTCAGTAAGCTCCTCGCTCACCCGTGATGAAGTTTGGGACATGTTGGAGCGCTTCTTTGGCAGCAGAGAGGCTTATCTGGCTCCGGCAAAGGGGGCTGAGGATGAATCTGCCGAAGTGGAGCAAGAGGACAAAGCGAAGGACCTCGTCCAGAAGGCAGGACAATGGCTGAGCAGCCGGTTCGGCACCGGCAAAGGCGCGGATTTCAGCCGCATGGCTACGGTCTACAAAGAGATCGCGAACTGGGCTGGCAAGGCCCAGCCGGGGATGACCGGTGACAAGGCCATTGCCGACCTTGCCGGCGCTCTCAGCGAATTCAGTCCCACATCGAACGACTTACGGGGCGTGCTCAGTCTGATCAGCGGCCCCGGTTACAAGAGCGCGACGCGCAATTTCCTCAGTCAGCTCGCCACCAGGACGGTGGTTGCTGAGTCGGACCTCCAGAGCTTGCAGAAAAGCGCGAAGCATGATGCGCAGAAATGCACGGCGAACACCGGTGCAAAGGGGCAACGTCCATATTCCCGCGTGGTCCTCGAGCAGGTTGAGTCGGCTTGTGGCTTCACTTACCTGCAGGACGGGGGCCCAGCCAGGCATTCCGAGTTTGCCGTGATGCTTGATCACGCGGCCCGTCGAGTCTCATTGGCCCACACGTGGCTCAAACGCGCCGAAGCGGAACGCCGCCGGTTCGAAGAAGACGCCGGAAGGATGGGGAATGTTCCGGCTTCTGTAAAGCAGTGGCTGGACTCGTTTTGCGCGGATCGCTCTGAAGCGTCGGGCGCGCTGGAGCCATATCGCATCCGTCGGCGGGCAGTGGACGGGTGGAAAGAGGTGGTCGCCGCATGGAGTAAGGCCGACTGCAAAACTGCCGAGGACCGAATCGCCGCGGCCCGGGCGTTGCAGGATGACCCGGAGATTCAAAAGTTCGGCGACATTCAGTTGTTCGAAGTCTTGGCCGACGATGAGGCACTCTGCGTGTGGCACAAGGATGGGGATTCCGCAAAAGCGCCTGATCCTCAACCCTTGATTGATTACGTACTCGCGACCGACGCGGAGTTCAAGAAGCGGCAGTTCAAGGTTCCAGCGTATCGCCACCCGGACGCGCTATTGCACCCGGTCTTCTGCGACTTCGGGAATTCCCGCTGGGATATCAGCTTCGCCGTTCATGAGGCCGGGAAGAGTACAGTTCGCAAGAAGAAGGGCCAGTGGCAGAACAGCGATCCCCACGCGCTTTCCATGACGCTGTGGACCGGAAGCACGGTTGAACCTCGACGGCTCCGCTGGCAGTCCAAGAGGCTCACCCGTGATCTGGCTTTCAAAGAAGGCAAGCAAAACGGCAACGCTCCAACAGTCGGTCGCGCCGACCGGCTGGGTCGGGCCGCAGCGGGTGTGCCCGAACATGGTGCGGTCAGCATCGCCGGCATCTTCGAACTGGAGGACTGGAACGGCCGTCTCCAGGCACCCCGAGCCCAGTTGAACGCCATCGCAGCACGGGTCGCCAGGCATGACTGGGATGCCAAAGCCAAACAGATGCGCGACCATCTGCGTTGGCTGATCACGTTTTCGGCCAAGCTCCAACCGTCCGGTCCCTGGCTTGAGTATGCGGCCGCATTCCCTGACGATGCGCCCGCCAAACCTTTCGTATCCCGCAAGGGCGACTATGCCGTGAGGCACCAGGGCAACGACGCACGAGAGGGCCACGCCAAACTTATCCTCTCCCGTCTTCCCGGCCTCCGTGTGCTCTCGGTCGACCTGGGCCATCGCTACGCCGCCGCGTGCGCGGTGTGGGAGACCTTGAGCGCTAAACAGGTCAAGGCAGCCTGCCAGGCCGCGGGACATGAGCCGCCAAAAGACAGCGACGTCTACCTGCATCTCACTAAGAAAGTGAAGAAACAGAAGAAGGGCAAGGAAGTCGAGGTCGAGGAAACGACCATCTACCGCCGCATCGGCGCGGACACATTGCCTGACGGAAAGCCCCATCCTGCCCCTTGGGCGCGGCTGGACCGCCAGTTCCTCATCAAGCTCCAGGGGGAGGAGGAAGGCGCTCGCGAGGCATCGAACCAGGAAATATGGGCGGTGCATCAGATGGAGACCGTCCTTGGCCTATCTGTGCCCTTCATCGACCGGCTGATCGCGGCCGGGTGGGGATGCACGGAAAAGCAGAAATCGCGACTTGAAGAACTGAAGAAGATCGGTTGGACGCCTGCGCCGAAAGCCGAATCATCCGGCGTACAGAAAGAAAACGAAGAGGTGGATGTCTGTAAGCCGTCTCTGGCCGTTGATGAACTGATGTCTGGGGCAGTTCGTACCGTGCGCCTCGCGCTTCAGCGGCACGGGCGCCGCGCTCGCATTGCCTTCAACCTGACGGCGAGCAAGAAGCTCTTGTCTGGCGGCCGGGAAGAAGGGCTGACAGACGAGGGGCGCGTCGAACTGCTGGCCGATACGCTGGCAGACTGGTACGCCCTCTTCACAGGCAAAGGGTGGACCGACGAGTGGGCCAGGCAGCAGTGGGAGACGCACGTTACGCCCTTGCTGCAAGGCGCGGCCTTGCCCAAAATCCCCGAAGATGCCGAGGCTGCGCCCAAGGCGCGCAAGGAATACCGGGCTGACCTGACAGAGCACCTCAAGCCCGTCGCCGAGACGCTGGCCAAAGACGAATCCTTGTGCGCCAGGCTGCACTGCCTGTGGGCCACGCGCTGGCGCGAGAATGACGTTGCATTGCGGAAGCGTTTGCGCTGGCTCCGGGATTGGATTCTACCGCGAGGCAGGAAGGCCGAGGCCGACCGCGCGATCCGCCGTGTCGGAGGCCTTTCACTCACCCGCATCGCCACCATCAAGTCGCTTTATCAGGTCCAGAAGGCCTTCCACATGCGGCCTGAGCCGGAAGACCTGCGAAAGAACATCCCGTCCAAGGGCGACGACGCCCTTCTTGATTTCGGTCGAAGCATCCTCGACGTGATGGAGCACCTGCGAGAGCAGCGCGTCAAGCAGTTGGCGAGCCGCATCGCCGAAGCGGCGCTCGGCATCGGGCGCATGAAGCGGTTCGCGGGTGGCAAAGACCCCAAGCGCCCTCGCGAGCGCGTGGACCGGCCCTGCCATGCCGTCGTCATCGAGAACCTTACCCATTACCGGCCCGATGAGACACGCACGCGGCGGGAGAACCGCCAGCTCATGTCGTGGTCGTCGAGCAAGGTCAAGAAGTACCTGGCCGAGGCCTGTCAACTGAACGGCCTACATCTCCGTGAAGTATCAGCCAGTTACACATCGCGGCAGGACTCGCGCACGGGCGCGCCGGGCGTCCGCTGTCAGGATGTGCCCGTCAAGGAGTTCATGCAATCGCCCTTCTGGCGAAAGCAGGTCGCGCAGGCCGAGAAGAAACAGGCCAAAGGTAAGGGCGACGCGCGCGAACGGTTCCTCTGCGACCTGAACGCAAAGTGGAAAGGCCGACCCGAAGCCGACTGGGAGAAGGCTGGGGCAGTCCGCGTTCCGCTCAAGGGCGGCGAGATTTTTGTCTCGGCCGACGAGAAATCTCCCGCGGCGAAGGGCCTCCAAGCCGATCTGAACGCCGCTGCCAACATCGGACTGCGGGCGCTTACTGACCCGGACTGGCCCGGCAAGTGGTGGTACGTGCCCTGCGATCCGACGAATTTCAAGCCCGCCAAGGACAAAGTGGCCGGCTCTCCGGCCATTTGCCTCGACAAACCCCTCAAAGACACGGACGGAAAGGCTGGGGCGCGGTCCAGGGAGGTTGTCAATCTCTGGCGAGATGTTTCTTCGCAACCGATTTCGGCGAACGATGATTGGCGTGAGTTCACGCCTTACTGGAACGACGCCGAGGCAAGAGTGGTGAACATCCTGCGGCAGTCCGCGGGATTGGCCAGGGACCAAGGGGAGCGATAGCTCCCGCATTCTCAGCAGGGAGCTATCATGGACGAGAGTCTTTGGCGAGCACGCAACGTCGCCGAGTATGCTTATTGTCCCCGCCTCTTCTATTTCATGGAGGTCGAAGGCATCTTCCTACCCAGTGCCGACACGGAGAAGGGATTGGCGGTACATCGGCGAGTGGATCGGCCAAGCGCCGAGCCGTCCGACGATGAAGAGGAAGTCGACGCCGCGAAGCCCAAGTCCGTTCGGAAACTGACGCTCACCAGCAAGACGCTCGGTCTCACCGCCACTCTGGACATCGCCGAGATTTCCGGCAAGATCGCCGTGCCCGTGGAATACCGCAAGGGCCGTCCCAAGCGCACGGCGCTGGCTCCGCCCCCAGACGACCCGGGCGAGGCCGAGGAACCGCCGCTCTCCCGCCCAGAGGCCTGGCCCACCGACCGCGTGCAGGTCGGCCTGCAAGCCATCCTGCTCAAGGAATCCGGCTACGAGGTTCCCAAGGCCGTCCTCTATTACGCGGCGGAGAAGTTGCGGATGGATGTCGTGGTGGACGATGCCCTGGAATCCGAAGCCCTGTCCGTGCTGGAGGCGGCCAAGCAGTGCGCCAACGGCCCCCGGCCCCTGCCGTTGGTGAACGACGCCCGCTGTGTCCGGTGTTCGCTCCAGCCCATCTGCCTGCCTGACGAGGTGAATCAGCAGCGGTCCGTGGAACCGTCCGAGGAGATGACGCCCCGGAAGATATGGCCGCCGCGGGATGACGGCATCCACGTGGTGGCGCAACTTCAGGGCGTCAAGGTCGGCGTCAAGGGCATGGCGATGACCATCACCGACAAAGACGGCCAGCTTCTGAAGGACGTGCCCCTGGCCAACGTGGAAAGCCTCTCGCTGCTGGGATCGGTGCAGATTTCGACCCAGGCCGTTCACGCCCTTGCCGACAAGGGCATCCCCATCGCCTACCTCTCGGCGGCCGGTCGGCTCGTGGCCATGATTGACCCGATGGACTCTGTCAGTGCCGACATCCGCCGAGCACAGGTCAGGAAACTGGATGCGGAGGAATTTCGTGTCGAACTGTCCAGGTCGCTCATATCGGCCAAGATCATGAACCAGCGGACGCTTCTGATGCGCAACCACTCAGCCTTGCCCGAGAACGTGGCGACCGATCTGGTCAAGGAGGCCGAACGCGCCAGGGCTGCGGAGTCGGTCGACTCCGTGCGTGGCCATGAGGGCCAGGCAGCCGCCATCTACTTCCAGCACTTCGCCGGGATGTTCAAGGGACCATTGGCGGCGGAGTTTGATGTCAACGGCCGCCAGCGCCGACCGCCCCCTGACCCCATCAACGCGTGCATCTCACTGGCCTACTCGGTGCTCACCCACGAGTGCGTGGCGGCTCTGCGCCTCGCCCGGCTGGAGCCGTCCATCGGAGCCTACCACGTATCCAGGCCCGGTCGTCCGGCGCTCGCCTTGGACTTGATGGAGCCCTTCCGGCCCATAATAGCCGACTCCATCGCCGTCGCCGCCTTCAACCGTGGCGAGCTGACCGAGGGGCACTTCCAGAGGACCGCGGCAGGCTGCGCACTGACTGACGCCGGGAGAAAGGCGTTCTTCAACGCTTATGGCCGCAGGATGGATGTTGAGGTTACCCACCCGGTTTTTGAATATCGTTTGAGCTACAGGCGGATGCTGGTCCTGCACGCCCGGTTGATCGCCGCGTGGCTTCTGGGTGAAGTTCCAACCTTGGCCTTCCTGACCACACGATGAAAAAGAGGACCCGCCCATGCGCCGATGCTATCTGGTTTGCTACGACATTCGCAACGCCAAGCGCCTCCGGCGAGTCTTCAAGACGATGAAGGGCTACGGCGAGCACTGGCAGTTCTCGATTTTCTTCTGCGTACTCAAGGACATCGACCGCGTGAGGATGCAGACCGACCTCGAAGCCGAAATGAACCTGAAGGAAGACCAGGTGTTGGTGGTGGACCTCGGCCCCAACGAGCAGGAGGCCCGCAAGGCCGCCACCATCATCGGCCAGTCATTGCCGCAGGCGGACGCAGGCATGGTGGTAGTGTAGTTTTCGTTCTTGCATCGCCGTGCCCGGTTGCGTATACTCATGGCTGCCCTACAGGGGCAAGGAATTCTACGGAACGTGTCTCCCCCTTCAATGGGCTTGGCACCGTAGAGTCGATCAGATGCGAGCGTCGCCAGGGCGCATGCTTGCTCCTTGACAAGTGAATCGTGCCCGGTGCGAGCATGGAGGTGGTGAAGGGGAGTCCAGGGCATGCTCGGAGAGTCGAAATGGCTTCTGGCAGAGGCGGTTGCGACCGGTGTCAGGTCGGTCTACCCCTGTCGGCCGACCACGAAACCCGCCGTGCTCGGAAACGCACCCCTAAATCCTTGCTCTGCACGGTGTTGGAACGGCGGCGGCGGAGCGAGCCGGCTCGCTCCTGATCGACTGACACTGTCGATCGCGGTCCACTTCGGCTGCGCCTGCGCGCGGAGCGAGCCGGCTCGCTCCTGATCGACTGACACCGCAGCATCGAAGAGCGCAGGCCATCGCGCGAAGCCGCGGAGCGAGCCGGCTCGCTCCTGATCGACTGACACCCAAGACCGGTCTGGATGCCGGACTCGGCTTCGGGCGGCGGAGCGAGCCGGCTCGCTCCTGATCGACTGACACCGCTTGTGGTGGGGAGGCCCGCTGGGTGCGGAGCGCGGAGCGAGCCGGCTCGCTCCTGATCGACTGACACATAGCGCCCCACGCCGACTCTGATCGCGGTAGACGTGCGGAGCGAGCCGGCTCGCT
>Ga0272448_1002512_pt1 | contig 22893 bp, 20 predicted proteins | sample YNPCB0191_FD_202220 | JGI IMG/M metagenome (GOLD analysis project Ga0272448, IMG submission 202220) | Hot spring sediment microbial communities from Yellowstone National Park, WY, United States - YNP-CB-019-1 | ecosystem: Environmental > Aquatic > Thermal springs > Hot (42-90C) > Sediment... | reverse complement strand
GAAAACTTCGAATCTGATTTTGATACTTGCTTTGTCAAACCTTACAAAGGGATGGCTGATACAATGCTGTCTCTCCTACAAAAATACCTCTGGTGCATTCCCAGCGACACCACCAAAGAACCTCGAGATGTTTCTCTCGCTGACCACATGAAAGCAACCTGCGCGATTGCATCCTGCATGTATAAGTATCATGAAGAAAATGGATGGCACGAAGAAAGTGTCAAGGACGATGACCTCGTTCGTTTGAAACTTGTGTGCGGAGATATCTCAGGGATTCAGAATTACATATACGAAATCACAAAAACAGGAACTTCAGACGTCGCGAAAAGACTTCGCGCGCGGTCGTTCCGCATATCTTTACTGACAGAAGCAATTGCACTTAACTTCTTAAAGGCGCTCGACCTGCCTCAGGCCTGCAAAATAATGGCAGCAGGCGGTCAGTTCTATATCCTCGCCCCTAACACTCAAACTACAAACGAAACTCTGCGCAAACAACGTAACCTAATATCCAAATGGCTTCTCGATAATTTTATGGGCGAACTCGCTATATCCGTTGCCGATACCGAAGTAGCACCCGACGAATTGAAGCAAGGTAGGTTTGACCAGGCACTTCGCCGAATACGCTGCCTCACTGCTGAATCAAAACTTCGCAAGTTTGAGGATGCAATTACCCGCTCCGAAGTTGTGTTCGAAATGAACTACGAAGGAAGGGGAGCTTGCTCGTGTTGTGACCGCCGTCCGGCCAAGCAGAGTAGCGATTTATGTGACGTCTGCAAACAGGACGAGGCGCTGGGAAGAGAACTCGTTTCTCACACCAATGATGGATTGTGGCTTGAAATATTGGATTCGCCAGGAGGCAACATAAGTTTGCCAGGCGGTTGGTCGGCAAAAGTTATTACAACAAAACCCACTGCTCAAGCAAATACAGTCCATTTTTACAACCTGACCAGTTCCAAACTCCTAACAGGAACGCCATGCGGATTCTTCCCTTATGCTGGCTATGTGCCCCGATGGTCGCCTGAAGAGTACGAATTACTCAGTGATGAACGGAAAAAAGAGGAGCCAGACATCGAAAACGTGAGGCGTGGTACAGCCGTGAAGAGTTTCTCCGATCTTGCCGAAGCATCCGACGGCGCACCCTTGCTAGGCATTCTGAAAGCAGATGTTGATCACCTTGGTCTCATATTTACCCTTGGCACCAAGGGCACCGCTTCTATCAGCCGAATAGCCACACTAAGTAGTTTCTTACAGGACTTCTTTGCCTTTGAGTTGATCTCCATAGTCAAAGAGCACTTCCCGAACACATATGTTGTCTATTCTGGCGGTGACGATCTCATGCTTGTCGGACCATGGACGGACCTCATACAACTTGCCTATAAAATAAGAACCGAGTTCGCCGAATTCACAGGACAAAATCCAAATATTACGCTTTCCGCAGGCATCGGTACCTTTCGTCGAACAAGCCCTATCTCTCTCACCTCGCGAATCACGAGCAACATACTCGAGCAGTCTAAATCAGGAGGCAGGGACAGCCTTACAGTATTCGGGACCACCGTAAAGTGGTCTGCTTTCGAAAGTATCAACAATTGGATGACATGTCTTTATGAAGCCGCTGTGGGCGAAGAAACCGAAGACAATGAAGAAAAGAACAACAAGAAATTATCTTCGAGTTTCCTCTACCGCCTGCTTGGCTATCAAAATCTCGCAATGAGATATTTTGAAGGAGGTGATGACCTACCGGCTCGCGCTGCAATGTTCCGCCCGTACTTGGCTTACGACATAGCACGCAATCTAGACCCAGAGAAATTGAAAGACAAACCACACTTGCTTCGTCTGAGGGAACGCCTAATCCGATTAATCGAAGGCGGCAAAGAGGATTGGCAGCCCCTCGGACCAGCGCTGACTTGGTGTCTGTATCGCTTGAGAAAGGAGGATAAATGATCACTATGTACCGCATTTTCAACGATAAGAATGCTTCACTGGCTGAACTGGTAACAAAGGACGCCCGTGAACTTGCCCAGCACGTGGCCGCTGGAGACGAAACGACAAAGTCACAAATAAGACGTTTCTATCAGGAATATGTGATGCTCCGACGAAGCATACCACCCGGCGACAAAGATGCTTATAAGAAGCATGAGGTTGCCCTCAAGATGCTCATCGCCAAGGTAGAGTATGCCGCTGCACGAAAGGGCTCAAAAATCAACGAGAAGTTCAAAAAGTGGCTCAAAGAAAACCTGCAAGCGCTGAACGGCCCTGAGGACGTCCACGACTTCGGAGATTACTTCGAAGCCTTTGTCGGATACTTTTGGGGCGCGCAGCCCGATAAGGATAAGAAAGACCAGCAAAATCGCTGACTCTAATGCAAGTTGGCTAATGGAGGGAGATAAGCAATGAAACTTCTAAAGGTAAAGCACATCACAGGAAAAATTAGAGTCCTCACAGGACTGCATATCGGCGGCTCACAAGAAGCCACGCAGATAGGTGGTATGGACAACCCGATTATCAGACAGCCCAAAGACAATATGCCATATATCCCTGGTTCCAGTCTTAAAGGCAAGATGCGCTGCCTGTTGGAACTGCATTTAGGCAAAGTCGACACCAAAAACAACGGAAAGGCTCATTCTTTCCAAGACGCCTGCGCTGGCAAAGACCCATGCCCGATATGCCATATCTTTGGCATCGCCGCATCCGATAATGCACAAATTGGTCCAGCAAGACTTATTGTCCGCGATTGCCTGCTGGACACTGAAGATGAAACCGTAAAGAGGCTGATTGACGAGTCCCGGGGCTTCCCTCTGTCTGAAGAAAAAACGGAAGTCCAGATCAACCGCATCACCGGCGCGGCCTATGGCGGCAGCCTCAGAAAGACCGAGCGAGTGCCCGCTGGAGCAGTCTTCAACTTGGACATGACCTACCGTGTATTTGATCTCGGAGACGGCGATGGCGGAAAGAGAGACGAGGACCTGTTCAAGTATGTGAAGAAAGGACTTGCCCTGGTCCAAAAAGATGCTCTCGGCGGAAGCGGCAGCCGCGGTTACGGCAAGATTGCCTTTGAGAATCTCAAGGTTGATGGAGAGGAAATCACACTAGAGGAGGTTTAGGTCGTGCCCTACATCAGAGTTGTATTCAGCCTGGCTTCTTCGTACAGCACTCCGTTCCAAGCCGATACCATATTCGGTCACTTGTGCTGGTCCGCTGCGTACTTGGAAGGCGATGAAGCCTTAGCAGAATTTCTGAGCAGATTCGAGTCTGAGCCACCTCTTCTGGTATCCGATGCGTTCCCAGCGATTCGAATGCAAAACGGGGACAAGCCAATTTACTACCTGCCTCGTCCCACGGTTGCGCCCAAAGAAGATGACATAGAGGAAATCGAGAAGTTGGCAGGCAAGAACGCAGATCAAAGCCGACTGCGCTTACTTTTCACAGCACTGAAGACGATCGAGAAGAAAGCCTGGCTTTCAGAGTCTGCTCTGCTTAATCTCCGTACGCGTCTCAACTGGAAGGAATTGGTACTTGCATTCCTCCGTCTAGACATATGCCCAGCAGCATGTATTCCACGCTCACAGGTTGGCTGCCAATGCACTGATTGGACAAACTGCCCTGCTCTTGAAACAACGGAACGTTCGGACGCGTGTAAGCATCCTGTTAAGCCGCACGACATCCTTTCACCAGTGATGCACAACGTCATCAATCGGTGGTCGGGCACATCGGAGAATGTGTTTACCGACGAAGAACGGTTTCCTGGCACAGACTTTCACTTCATTGCTCGCCTGGATGGCTCGACTGTCACAGAGTCGAGGCTTAGAGCCTGGGTCGAATACATGGCTGAGTCCGGATTCGGCAGAGACGCATCCACTGGCAAAGGGGCCATGAAAGATGTAGCCTTTGAGACCTTCGATTGGACGAATGACGACGCAGATTGGTTTCTCAATATATCCTCCGCATACGTCCCAAAGAAGGGCGAACTTCCCGAAGGCAGTTATGCCGTGCATGTCAAACGAGGCAAAATCGGAGGAACCTACGTTCTATACCACAGCCCGTGGAAGAAACCAATCCTGATGATCCAGGCGGGCGCGGTTCTTCGTGGCTCTCCAGCCAAAATCTATGGACAATTAGTGCCGAGGGTGCATTACACTCTGCCACAAGTTGTTCAGTACGGCTATGCCTTCCCATTGGGGGTGATCGCTAATGTTTGAAGAATACACTCTAACTATCATACCACTTACGCCGATACACGTGGGCACTGGCGACGCCATGTGCCCTGGCCAATACTTCGTCTTCGGAAATTCACCAAACGTTGTCTACGTGTGCGACCTCGCGTCCGTACCCGACGAAGAATTAGGTCCCTGGCGAGACCTACTGCTCCGATGGGTCACTGAGAATCCGCTGACGTGGCCCGCGAATGTCGCAACGCATTCGGGGATGTCTCAATTTATCAAAAAACATGCCAGCCGCCAATGCAAAACAACTAAAGAATGCTTCGAGCAAATAACAAAACGCTGGGGGAAAGGCATGAGCGAACTCGCAATCTCCACGATATACAGGACTCTGCATGGCCCCGTCATACCCGGAAGTACAATGAAGGGCGCACTGCGCACCGCATTATTGTATGAAAGGTTCACGAAGCCATCCAAGCCCATCAAAAGAAATGATTCACGAGATGCGATGCGATGGGAGAGACAAATCTTGTTCCCCGGCTCCAGCGGCGAGATTAAGGACGACTTCATGTCTGCCCTAAAGGTGTCGGATTCGCAGGCTGTCAAAGTGACGACATGGGTAGTCCAGCCCAAGCACATAGGCATGGCAAAAGAAGCCCAGGAGATGCAGGATTACATGGAATGCCTGCCGCGTGCCAAGCGTGACAACCCTTACGGGATCCGGTTTACCGTGTCCATCGCTACTCGAGTGCTCCAACTGCGCGGGAAACCAAACATTATTACTATGGATCAATTAATGGAAGCATGCCGGCTCTTTTACGGCAAGGTGCTCGAGGAGGAGATTACTTATTGGAGTCATGCAAACACGCAATATCACAAAAATGCGCTGAAAAAATGCGAGGAGATCAAAGAAATTGCCCAGAAGCATAATGCCGGGGCTCTGATTCGACTCGGGCGAGGGTGTGGCATGAACTCCCTAAGCGTGAATATCGCCAAACCTCGGAGCAAGTTCCGAAGCCTGCGCACTGACCCAGAGTACCGATATGATCCGAGAACACGAATGCTACTAGGAGGCATGCCCCCAGGTTGGGCTTTACTAAACGTGGAGGCAACGAAGACAAATGCTAGCCGCCATTGATGTTCGCCTTTATTCGGAAAACGACTGCATACTGCCCCACCCGTGTGCTCATATGCTCCATGCGGTCGTCCTTGACATGGTGCGTAGGATGTCACCTGAAGCCGCCGAAGAACTCCACCGCGAGTCTCAGGTCAAGCCGTTTTCACTCTCCACACTTTGGCCAAGAAAAGGCGCAAAAGGCGACTCCTTGCTTATACCACCTTATACCGAATGCCGCTTCCGGCTATGTACAGCCAACCGGCAAACCTTTGAGACATTTGGAAGACCTTTGTTCGCCGCCATTGCACAAGGTGCTTCGCTTCAAATCGGACCATACGCCTTTCGCATATTATCCGGCGACATCGAGGATAGCGCAAAAGGCGCGGCTACTTACCAGGAACTTCTTGGACAGGAAAGAAATGAAGCACTACTGCGCTTTGTTTCCCCAACCACCTTCCGGCGAAGGGGCATTGCTGTGCCCATCCCCGAACCCGAACTGGTCTATGGCAGTCTTTGGCAAAGGTGGAAAGCCTTTTCCCAGATAGACATCCCCGAAGAAATATACGACCAAATGTGTTCCTCTCTTGCTGTGTCGGCATTGGATGTCCACACCCGCGCATGGAAGTATCCCCGATACGTTTTGGTAGGCTTCGTCGGGCTAGTCAAGTTCGAACTCGTGCGTCCCGTGAACTCTGATGTGCGAAGGCTCTTTTCGGCACTTTCCAGACTTGCTGGCTTTACCGGCGTCGGCTACCGCACCACCATGGGCATGGGACAGTGCAGATTAATTGATCAACAATTACCCGACGAATCAGAGGTAGATCTCGAAGACGATCAACGGAGGGATGATGACATATGAAAATCTTAATCGTTTCAGCAGTCGGTACATCACTACTGACAAACCACGCAGACGAGCAGACGCGCAGGCTCCTCGCGAAAACTGCCAACCTAAATGAAAACGAAATTCCAAAAGAGGAACTAGATTTGCTTCGCAGATGGGTAGAGGAAGTCCAGGAGTTAATGAAGGATGCCCAGCCCACGCTCTGGCGAGAGAGAAGTGCGGAGGTAAACGGCATACTTTCTTACCTTGACGAACGAAAAGACGCTAATGTCCACCACGTCTTGGTGGCAACCGACACCTGGCAGGGAAAGACCGCAGCCGCTATGGTGGAGGACTTCCTCAGGAAGTCATGCAACCACGCTGTCGAAGTTCTCACGTTTGAACGACTTTCGACTAAAAGCACATATGATTTCAATCAGGGCATGGCCCATTTCGTGAAATGGTGCCAGGGTACACTCCCCGATTACAAAAAGAAATCATGGCATGTCGTTTTCAATGTCACCGGCGGCTTCAAAAGCGTTCAGTCATATCTCACCATTCTAGGAATGCTTTACGCCGACGAGATTGTGTACACCTTTGAACCTCCGGCAGGAGGGCTGATCACCATTCCCAGGCTACCGATGCGCCTTGACGCCGAAGATGTCTGCAGGCAAAATGCTGTCGCCCTAGAGATTCTTAAAAACTGCCAGCAGATGCGCAAAGCCGACCTCGGGCAGTGCGACCTGCCAGAACTCTTTTTAGAGGAAGTGCCGCTTGACGATACTCCGTATGTCTCTCTTTCAGTCTGGGGGCGAGCAGTATGGGGCGAATACCGTAAGGATATCCTCTCTGAAAAGTTGCTGGAGTGGCCAAGGCTGGAATATGCGAATACTTTCAAAGTCAGAAACACTCCAATTCCCGAAAGGGAATTGAAACCTTATAAACCGGCTCTTGGCTGATTATCGTATAGACGGCGTCAGAAACACTCCAATTCCCGAAAGGGAATTGAAACTCTCTCATTAAGCACTCCTCTAAGTCGCTCTCTATACTTGGTCAGAAACACTCCAATTCCCGAAAGGGAATTGAAACGCATAGCCCAATTTTTGCGTTATCAGCATCACTAACTTCCGCGAGGTCAGAAACACTCCAATTCCCGAAAGGGAATTGAAACTCATCGCCACCCGCCTCCTCAATCCACTCACTTGGTCGCGTCAGAAACACTCCAATTCCCGAAAGGGAATTGAAACCAGCCTGCAAGTCGTACTCCACAGCGACGCCACTCTCAAGTCAGAAACACTCCAATTCCCGAAAGGGAATTGAAACTTTCCCCACGGGAAGTCCGCTGAAGCTGGATGCGGATGTCGCCGTCAGAAACACTCCAATTCCCGAAAGGGAATTGAAACGTATCGCAGACTGCGAGTTGAGTGGCTGGCGTCCCTGCGTCAGAAACACTCCAATTCCCGAAAGGGAATTGAAACTCGCTGAGTTGCTCAATAACCTCGTCATTCGAAACGGGTCAGAAACACTCCAATTCCCGAAAGGGAATTGAAACAAGGACAGAGTAGCGTTGAAACGATTGGAGCAATTTTTGAGCAGTCAGAAACACTCCAATTCCCGAAAGGGAATTGAAACCAGTATTGTCTGTTTTTCCGTCATTGCATTCCCTCCTTTGTCAGAAACACTCCAATTCCCGAAAGGGAATTGAAACGCATGAGTCTTATAAGGTTCGCCAGGCGTTTGAGCCACCGTCAGAAACACTCCAATTCCCGAAAGGGAATTGAAACTCTCATAATCGTACTTCTGATACTTTGCTCGTGTTGCCTTTTCCGTCAGAAACACTCCAATTCCCGAAAGGGAATTGAAACTCATAGATTGGTAGCACTCCGTCTTGCTCTACATTGTTGTCGTCAGAAACACTCCAATTCCCGAAAGGGAATTGAAACGAGTGATACCACAGTCCAGCGCTCGGGCTCAGTGGCAAGCAACCGTCAGAAACACTCCAATTCCCGAAAGGGAATTGAAACCCTCCATCACAGGCTTAATGGAGACAATTCTTTCAGCCATATGTCAGAAACACTCCAATTCCCGAAAGGGAATTGAAACATACTATATCAGTTTTTTGTCTCACCCTCTCAACCAAATCGTCAGAAACACTCCAATTCCCGAAAGGGAATTGAAACGCCATCTGCCACGATGGCAATCAAGCGGGCCTGTGGCGTTCCCTGTCAGAAACACTCCAATTCCCGAAAGGGAATTGAAACCCAACGCCTCGGCTACCATGGCTCGCACCGTCTCTTGTTGTCAGAAACACTCCAATTCCCGAAAGGGAATTGAAACGGAAGATGATGTGCCGCCCGCCTCCGCCTGTAATCTGCTCTACGGTGTGTCAGAAACACTCCAATTCCCGAAAGGGAATTGAAACCTCATCTATTAACGCTGGCGTCCAACTTGCTTGCAGTATCTGTCAGAAACACTCCAATTCCCGAAAGGGAATTGAAACTCACCCTCTTGACGCTCTCGCTTGTGGTCAGCAGCCCTACCATGTCAGAAACACTCCAATTCCCGAAAGGGAATTGAAACATAGCATATTGCTTTATCCATTGTTGTCCTCCTCTATGTCAGAAACACTCCAATTCCCGAAAGGGAATTGAAACTTAGTCGCTCATAGACGTCAGCATGTCGGTCTCGTATGTGTCAGAAACACTCCAATTCCCGAAAGGGAATTGAAACCGTTAGTGCAATTTGCACCATTTGTCCCATTTGTGCCATTTGCTGTCAGAAACACTCCAATTCCCGAAAGGGAATTGAAACGTAATCGGCTTGTGGCCCCGTCTCGCAACCTCAGCAATCGGGTCAGAAACACTCCAATTCCCGAAAGGGAATTGAAACTGTAGTCGTTCTGAACTACCTCATCGATTGGCACTATCTTGTAATGTCAGAAACACTCCAATTCCCGAAAGGGAATTGAAACGAAACTATGTACGGCACTAACCTACGAGTGCCGTCTTCCGTCAGAAACACTCCAATTCCCGAAAGGGAATTGAGGAGACTGGCACTGGGAGCCGTGATTATGCCTCGGGCGAGGCAGAGTAGGTCGGTTCGGTATGCGGATTGGTCCTGCGAACAACGCGGGAAACAAAGCGGAAAATTGTGGGTATGTGGGGACTGGGATCACTCCCACATGGGGCATAACCCGAATGAAAACATGAAGGGAAAATTACAATGGCTCGCGCCTAAGCGAGGCATGTGTGCTAATAATGCACGGCAACCTTTGCAGAGCCTCTACCCTACTTCATCCAAGTAAGGTCTTCCCGTGCGAACATAGACTCGCGGTACGCGCTTGCCAACCGTTGTTATTACCTCATCTGCAATCGTGCCCTGCAGGTCTGCAATTTCTTCAATAGAAATGAAGCCATCGCCTTGCCGCCCATACAGCACCACTTCATCGCCTATGTGCACGTCCGGCACATCGGTTACATCCAGCATCACCTGGTCCATGCATATGCGTCCAATCACAGGGACTCGGATACCATGGACAAGCACAGGTGCACGATTGGAAAGCTGGCGATTATAGCCGTCAGCGTACCCAATCGGGATGGTAGCCACTAGTGTCCTGCGTTTGGCAATGAAAGTTCGCCCATAGCTCACCGAGTCACCAACCCCAATCTCCTTCAGAAAGACGATTTTGGTCTTGAGAGTCATTGCCTGGCGAAGTTCCACATCACGCAGGATGTGCTTGGTATCATGCAGACCGTAAAGCATGATGCCAGGACGAACCATATCAAAGTAGGATTCGGGCAGATTAAGAATAGCAGAACTGTTTGCCATGTGCCGTAGCGGGAATATGACACCCGCATCACGAATTTGTGCGGTGACCCTTCGGAAAACCTCTATTTGACCCTGCGAAAAGGTGAGATCTGCGTCGCCCGACGATGGGAAGTGAGTGAACACACCTTCGATTTTAAGACCCGGCAGTTTTGAGACAGCGACTGCAAATTCGACGGCTTCGTCTGGGGAGACGCCCAGTCTGCTCATGCCAGTGTCAACTTTTATGTGAACGATCGCCACCTTCCCAGCCGCGCACGCCGCCTGTGACAAAGCCACGGCAAATTCGTGGTCGCAAACAGTCGTCCTGACATCGTATTCCACACATTCGTTCGCCTGGTCTGGAAATATGCGCTGAAGAATGAGGATGGGGGAATCTATCGCCGCATTGCGGAGTTCGATTGCCTCCTCGAGTGTGGCTACCCCCAGCATGTGGGCACCTTCATCCAATACTGTGCGGCTCACCTGGACCGCGCCGTGACCATACCCATCCGCTTTCACTGCCGGGCAAATCTTCACGCCTGGCCCCACCAGGGCTTTGATTTGGCTCAGGTTGAATGCTATGGCGTCCAGGTCAATTTCAGCGATTGTCGGGCGGCTCATGCTAAGTTGCCAACAGCGTCCCTAAATTTGGCGAGTCTACTCCGCAACCACAGGGTTCCTCAGTATCCCAATGCGCTCGATTTCCACTTCCATTATGTCGCCAGGGAAGACTGGCTTCATCCCCTCCGGCGTGCCCGTAGAAATCACATCGCCCGGAAACAGAGTGTGGTACTGGGATATCCAGTGGATGAGATAAGGTATCTTAAACATCAGGCTACGTGTGTTGTCCTTCTGCCGGACCTCACCATTCACCCGCGTCTCTATGTCCAATTCCACTGGTTCCTGGATCTCATCAGGTAGTACAATCCACGGTCCCAGGGGACAAAAAGTATCAATCCCTTTTGACCTGAGCCAAGGGCTAGATATGCTGAGGTCGTGCTTCTGGAGGTCACGGGCGGTCACGTCGTTCATAATCGTATATCCTGCGACATAGGATGGTGCTTCGCTCTCTGGTATGTCTGCACCTTTTCTTCCAATCACGACAGCCAGTTCGCCTTCAGGATCCACTCGGGTCAAGAACTTCTTGTATACCACGGGTTCCTCCGGACCGATCACGGCGGAATTTGCCTTAGCGAAAATAATCGGCTCCGTAGGGATTGCCATGCCGCTCTCCAAGGCATGCGCCATGTAATTGCGTCCCAATGCGATAATCTTAGAAGGGCGCTGGATCGGCGCGAGTAGGCGGTAATCTCTTGTCAGAAACTTATCTTTCATGCCGTGCTTCTCTGCGAAATCCAGCACACTGCGGAAGGTTTCCACGGTGAAGAGCCCCTTCTCCATCAGTTCAACTGGCGAACGCACCGGACACTCACACACCTGCCTATCAAAAAGTTGGTAAGCCTGGAAGGCAGACGTGAAGTCAAACAGCCCGTCGTCCGTGACAATGCCGATTGCTTCTGGCACATCCCGAGCAGAGAATCTAGCAACCTTCATTCCGTCCTCCACATGCAATCTCGCAGTATGTTACCACTAGGTTGGAGAACTGGTCAACAATCGGGGCTATGCGACCAGGCGCACGTCGTGGCGCCCAGTGCAAGCCATCCAGGCGCTAGCACGGCGCCAATCCTGAGTAATGCTCGGAACTCTTGGTATCCAGATCCTGAGCCAGACTGACGACGACCTGGCAGGGCAGGATGCAATGCGGGGGCACGCGAGATGCGTATGGTCGGGGTGGCCGGACTCGAACCGGCGACCTCGTGTTCCCAAAACACGCGCGCTAACCAAACTGCGCTACACCCCGAAGCATGGTAATTATAACATTTTCATCCTCTAGAATCAAGAAAAACACGAATTTGGCACATTTCTTGCAGCAAACTCCGATGTAAGGCTACGTCACAGTATGTCTTATCAAATGGGAGGTAGAGTATGACAAAGGTCCTGGCAACTTTCATAGCCTTGTTTATCATTATGTATTTCGTGGAAACGACTCAGGCCTTCTGCAATTGGTTCGCTGGTTTCTAGGGTTAGGGAGATCCACCAGAGTTTGAAGCAATCGAGCACTTATAGACACACCGCGTGACGCACGCTTTCTAAATGCCTATCATCTCAATTGCCTCGAGTTTTCGAGGCTTTTTCTTTTTTGCGTCAACAAGTTCTCCCGTGACAAGAAGCCGTCCGCAAAACCATCAAAGGGCAGCAACAGCCGCCAGGATTTTGTCCATCACGGCGGTGGCTTCTGAGTGACGGCACAAGTGATTATTGAAAATCATAGAAAAGACCAGTGGCTCTCCAGACTTGGTCGTAACATAGCCGGATAGCGAGGCAACTCGCCCTACATAACCTGTCTTTGCGCGAACATTGCCTTCAGCCGGTGTACCTTTCATGCGTTTCCGCAGAGTCCCATCCACGCCTGCGACGGGCAGAGAGTCCATAAATACTTGCCCTTTAGGGTGGCGGTACATGTACCTGAGAATCGTAACGAGATTGCGAGGAGAAACAAGGTTCAGACGCGAAAGACCCGAGCCGTCTGAGATACTAATTGCTGTCAAATCGGCGCCAATCTTCTTGAGAAACTCCATTTCAACTTCTTCACCTTTGCTAGCACTTCCATATCCCTTGCGCTCTGCACCAAGCGTCTTAAGAAGGACCTCGGCAATCAAATTATCGCTGGGTTTATTCAGCATCCGAATGATATCGGAAAGTGGCGGCGAAACGTGGGACATGACTAACCGAGCGTCTGCAGGACGCTTGCCACAAGAAGGAGTTCCCTTCACCTCAATACCCTGCGCCTTGAGCAACTCCACCAGGCGATGGGCGGTGTACAAGGCAGGCTCTTCCACTGTGATTGCTTCCTCCGGACCTGCCTGTTTGTAGTCAATGGGAATGACACCCTTAACGCGAATAACATTCTTTGCTCTCACTCGATCAATGAAAATCGCCTTTTGAGACCCGGCCTCGCTCGTCTTGCATTCGTTTTCAATGGAGACGTACGAGGTGGGGGGTTGTACCTCCACGGTCGCAAGATCGCCAACTTTTTCACCTGGTCGGACCCAAATGGAGACAACGTTCTCATCAAGATTCAAAGCACTGATTTGGGCAGAATAGTAGTACGGTTCGTCATCCCAACTCCAGCCCCAGCCCAGTCGGATACCATCGAACCAGGTATCGTCAGCGATGACGTTGCCCTCCACGGTATGGATTCCAAGTTCCTTTATCTTGGAGACCATGATACTGAGGTCATCACTCTTTAAAACGGGATCACCTCTTCCTTGGATAACGATGTCGCCATGCAGAATACCGTCTGCGGTTTGCTCCCCACGTGTGTAAAGGAATGTCTTAAAGTGGTAATCTGCCCCGAGAGTATCCAACGCACATGCTGAAACGATCAACTTGTGATTGGATGCAGGAATGAAAACAAGGTCTGCGTTTTTTTCGTACAGAATTCGACCGTCATTGAGAGACTCGATCAAGATGCCCTGGATGCCATGTGTGAGGGCAGGATCTGCAAGCGCTTCGTCCACGATTTTTGCGACCGTGGCGTCCTGTGCCCAAAGAGAGTAAGCACCAAGCGATAGTTGAACAACAAATAAGAAAACAAGGAATCGTCTTCGCAAAATCATATCTACTCCCCGAAAGGTTTAACTTATGGTTTCGCTGCTGGTTCAAAACTCGCAAAATTTGGATTGCCCAAAGGACAGGTAGCCAAAAACGACGCCCTCTAGTTGCCAACGAAAATGCACAATGATATAATCTGCTACACTTGACTTCGGAGGCACATTGAGATGCCTGAAATCTCAGAAGTTATCGCATATCCGCTTGATCTGAAACTCACAGAGCCATTTGAAACTGCAAAGGGACGCAAGACCGTCTCTCCGGCCGCCATAATTGAATTTAAACTCTCCGATGGCACCACCGCTTTCGGCTCAGCCACGCCGGTAAAGTATGTCACTGGTGAAGATGTTCAGACCGTGCTAGACGCTGTGGAGCTGTGCGCCCAAGACCTCCGCGGGACAGATCCACTACGCTACCAATATATTTTTCAAATCCTGCAGGATATCCTTCCAGAGGACCATAGTGCGCGCGCAGGGCTGGAGATAGCCACGATTGACGCCTTTTGCAAAGTCACAGGCATTTCCATGTGCCATTTTTTTGGCGGTGCTACAGACCAAGTGGAAACAGACGTGACCATTTCGATATGCCCGCCCGAAGTTGCACGCGAAAGTGCTCAGCGCGCCGCCGCACTTGGATTCCGATCCATCAAGGTCAAGGTTGGCGTCGCTGACCCCGAAGAGGACTTCGAACGAGTTCGTGCAATCCACGAAGGCGCGCCCCAATGCAACATTAGAATTGACGCAAACCAGGGATTTGTACCCACGACTGCGGTTTCTTTTGTCAATAAACTTCAGTCTGCGGGAATCCCAATCACGTTACTGGAACAACCTGTTGACAAGGCAGACACATTTGGTCTGAGATACGTCACTCAAAATACATCAATACCTGTCTTTGCTGATGAATCCGCGGTGACGCCATTTGATGCGTTCAGACTGCTGGAGCAAGACGCCGTTGACGGCATAAGCATCAAAATAATGAAGTCGGGGCTCTCAGGGGCTCTAAGCATCATCGCCATGTGCAAGGCGGCTCGCAAGGACCTGATGCTCGGCTCAATGCTCGAGTCCGGAATCGGGCTTGCGACGTCGATCCACTTCGCATGTGGGACGGGCGCATTCAAATTCTTAGATCTAGATTCTTACATGTTGGTAGCCGATCGCCCGTTTGATGGTGGCTTTGTTGCAGAGGGCGACATACTTAAAGCAGACATCAACGCCATCGGGCACGGGAGTAGCCCAATGTCTTCGATTGCTAAGCACCCATAGCCAGGAACACATAGGAGACGAACGAAACTTCGCTTCGTGATCCCTGGATTGGACATCCAGCCAGATGCAATGCACGATGTTTTTGTCCCGCGGCTCTTGAGGCTATACGGCAACACTAGAAAAACGAGAGGACAGGTCTCCTAATTCTCTGCACCCACAGTTGGTAAGATTAGGTATCGCTTAGCGGCTTCCGTCACGTCTTCTTTCGTGACACTGCGAACATCGTCTGCGTACTTCGCGTCGTACTGATAACCTCTGCCCATGACTTCGTACCAACCCAAGTAATACGCGCGGTCACGGACCCTCTCGTGTTTGATAGCGTGCGTTCCGATGAGGTATCGCTTTGCCCGCTCTAAATCTTCGTCGGTGAACCTGCCATCCCTCAACGCAGACACTTGCTCAATAACTGCGTTCTTGACTACCCCAACCATCTCAGGCGTTGTGCGATTGGCGTCTATTCCCACATATGCGACAATGTGCGAAGGTCCTCGAAGTGCTGGGTAGATACTGCCTACCTGATAACCTATGCCTAGTTCCTCGCGTATTTTCCGAAAAAGAAGCGAACTCTTGTTTGCTCCCAATAGCGTATTCGCGACACAGAGGAGCGCGTACTCGGGCGAGTTCATGTCTGCAGCGGGAAAACCAAACATCAAGTAGGTCACATAACCCACCGTCTTCTCCAAGTAAACGCTTCTTGGTGGCGGATCCTGCTTCCGCCCCTGCAAGCCCCCTGAGCAATCCATGTTTCCAAAGAGTCTAGATACTTTGCGGGACACGTCTTCCGGATTTACCTTGCCGACAATGGAAATTACGATACGATTGGGCTTGAAACACCGTTTGTAGAACGCCTCCAGGTCTTTGTGACCAATGCTCTTGATCACTTCTGGATTACCGATTAACGATCTCCTGTATGGACCAGGTGGATAGAGAGCCTTCCTCAAATCCGTACATGCCATGTCGAACGCTCGATTCTCGCCCGTCCGCATCTGGCTCAGGATAGCTGACTTTGCGTACTCGACTACGTCACTCCTAAACGCCGGCTGTTGAATCGAATCTGCTAGAAGCGTGATCGCTTCGTTGCACAACTCAGGAAGGGTAAGACCGTAGATCTCAAGGTAGTCCCACTGCCAAGACGCCTGGAAACTCCCGCCTACTTCAGAAAACAGACGCGCGTATTGACGAGCCGACCGGCTCTTTGAGCCGCCAAGGATTGAAGCAGCGAGGATGTGACCTATACCTTCTGTCATCTTGTCTTCGTCTTCCGCCCCAATTCGGACAAACACCTCAATGGCGACGACCTTAGACTGAGTCTCATTCTTCACAATCAGCGTCAGCCCGTTGCTGAGGACCGTCTTAACCACAGAATCGCCCGCTGGGTGCCCATTTCCTAAAGCCAACACTAACAGTAATACTAGCGATATGTGTTTCATCGCTAAATCCCATCCACTCCAATTGTGACCAGCGTATACCCATCTCCGGTCAGATATTTCAGGGCTACGTTGGCGATGTCTGCTTGAGTAATAGACCGCACGGTTGGAATGTAATCAAGGGCAAGGCTGTACGATGCGATTGCTTCATAGAGACCCAACGCTCTGGCGCGCCCAGAGACAGTCTCACGCTCGAAAAGGTCACTGCCCTCAATAAGCCTCTTCGCCTGTGCAAGTTCGGACGGCTCAATACCCTCAGTCGCGAGTTTGTGCATTTCGCTCAAGGCGACTTGTGCCGCACTTTGCGCATCAGTCGGGTCGGTCGCGATGAGCACGGAAAACACCGATGGGTCGCGTTGAGTCATAAAATCAACCGAAATGCTCGTGAACTTAACCTTTTTAGCCCTGAGTGCATCACATAATCTTCCACGGTACGTATCTCCCAAGACAACGGAGGCAACGTCAAGGGCACAACAATCCCTGAAGTCGGAAACGGATGGACCATGGTAACCTACGACGATGCACGACTGCGATGATGTGACGCCACCCTTCGCAATCCGGTGCGTCAACTGCGGGGGTTCAGCCTGTACTTTGACCTCTGGCGAAGTACGCCGGAAACCGCCGAACTTCTCACCAATGAGATCGAGCGCCTCTGCCTTTTTGACGTCACCCACCATCACGACAATCATGTTTTGCGGAGTGTACCGCATCTTGTAGTAGTCCAGTATGTCACTCCGAGTTAAGGCACTGATTGACTCCTTTGTGCCCATTGCAGGTAGTTTGTAGGGATGAACGGCGTATGCCGTTTGATAGAATACCCTGACGGCAAGTTGCGCCGGGTCGCTCTCCGCACGGGCAATTTCGTCGAGGATGATTCCTCTCTCTTTTTCAATCTCGTCTGGGTCAAACCGAGCGTTTAAAATCGCGTCGGCAAGCACATCCAACACGATGCCGATGTGCTCACTAGCCACCGTGGTATAGAAATGCTGCCAATCCTTCGAGGTGCCTCCATTGACTTCAGCACCAAGCCCTTCGATGATACGGTCAATTTCCCCGGGTCCATACTTGTCCGTCGCCTTAAAAATCATGTGCTCCACGAAATGGGAGACGCCATTCTTTTCGGGAGTTTCATAGACGCTTCCCGCCCGAATCCAAATGTCAATCGCAACCAGGTTAACATGATGATCTTCCGCGACAATAACTCTAAGCCCATTCGGGAGAGTGGACGAAAGGATGTCATCCGCTTCGTCGCACAAGCCTTGAGGCAGCGTCTGCAATAAAAGAACTGTGATGAATATGTACACAAATCGTATCAATTCTTCTTTTCCCTATACCTGAGTGGTCATGTGACATGCTCTGAATATAGCACTCAGGCTGGTAGCGATGCTACCAAAATGCCAACTCTATTGCAATCTACCGCCCTTTGTGGTACAATCGCCGCAGACGGGGTGTAGCTCAGGTTGGTAGAGCGCTCGGTTCGGGACCGAGAGGTCCGCCGGTTCAAGTCCGGCCACCCCGACCAGTTGTAACCGCTGCGCCGGAGACCGCTATGAGCAATGGAGTGCCACCACAAAAAGCGCGGCTCGCTCTCCTTCTTCAGATCATCGCATTTCTAATTCTGCCCCTTGCGCTCATCGCAGATGAGATGACGCCGACGGTGCGCGTTGGGCTCATCCAAAACCTCGGTAGGCTCACTTCTTTGACGCTCACCTCAACCGGTGAGTTTCAGATCAAAGATACAAGCGGCTGGTCAATTGATGTAAAGGCTGGCGACAATGTGGCGATTTCACTGAAGCCACCCGAAATCCAGATATCGGTGAACGGAACAGAGGCGACACCACCGAAGCCTCCTGTCAGGCTCGTGCCTGCAAATCAAGATCAGACATTCGAAATTCTATCACCTAATGTCCGCTACAGTCGCTACAGAGGCGTATTGGAAATAAGCAGCCGAAATCACCTGGTGATTGTAAATGAGTTAGATCTGGAGCACTACCTCTATGGTGTATTGCCTGTCGAAATTCCAGCAACATTCCAAACCGAGGCACAAAAGGCACTGGCAGTGGCTGCTCGAACATACGTGTTAAGAAACTCATTGCGACACAAAGCCGATGGATATGACGTCTGCGACTCGGTGCATTGCCAGGGATTCTGTGGAGCGAGCAGGGAATTCGATTGGGTCCGCAAGGCAGTTGATGACACACGCGGGCAAGTTCTGGTATTTGATGGAGAATTGATCCACGCGTGCTACTCTGCGGACTGCGGCGGGGCCACAATGAATGGCGAAGACTACTCACCTTCGGCAAGATTACCATACCTTCGTTCCGTCGCAGATAATCCCTCCGGCAAAGCCTCACCTGTAGCCTTGCCCGATGCACCGGCGAAAAATGACCCCAGGAGGGCACCTGCCAGCCCCTGGTTACAAACACCTGATGGAGGAAAAGAGAATCAGGTATCACGGGATTCAGAAAATGGGACTAATGCTGACTGCAATCCTCCAGGGCAACAGGATCAACCCCAAGACTATTGTGCAGGTAGCCCATGTCATGAGTGGGTCATAACATACGAGCCACAGGAGTTGGCGGTGAGACTCAAGCCCTGGGATGCAAAGATCGGCAATTTTAAATCCATGGAATTCGTCGAGTACGATGCTTCAGACAGGGTGAAGAGTGTTTTGCTAAAGGGCGAAAAGGGAGAATGCCGAATCACTGGCTCCCAACTTCGTGAGGCACTCGGTGCAAACAAGATGAAAAGCACGCGCGCCGTCATGTCTGTCTCCCCAGAGGGATGCATCGTCATCAGAGGCAAAGGATATGGTCACGGGTTGGGAATGTGCCTATACGGCGCGGAAGGGCTGGCGCGATCCAAAGAAAGCATAACCTACGTGGACATCCTAAAGCACTATTACACAGGAGTAGAAATCAAATCAATTTCCGACATTGCCAATCAATTTGTGCGTGCTTCCACTAGCAAACAGCCCTAATACTGGGTTTCCGTGCCCATTGTGGATCATCAAAAGCACGGATTTGATGTGTAATACTCTCCTTCCGCGACCCGGGTTCAGCAACTACGTTTGATTATTTCCCTGGCAGCAACCACACCCGACGCAGAGGCTTGAACCAGACCACGTGTGACTCCAGCGCCATCGCCAATTGTGAATAAATTCTGGATATCCGTTTCAAGTGAGGGTGTCAGCCTTAGCCTGGATGAGTAAAACTTGACCTCCACGCCATAAAGAAGCGTGTGCCTCGACGCAACACCTGGCGCAAGTTTATCCATTGCGTCGAGCATCTCCATAATGCCCGCAAGATACCTATATGGCAACACAAAACTCAGGTCGCCAGGAGTAGCGGTTTTCAAAGTCGGTTCGACTAGCCCCCGCTCAATCCGCGACCAGGTTGACCTTCGCCCCGCCTTTAGGTCACCTAGGCGCTGGACAATCACGCTTCCACTCAATAAGTTGGACAAAGAAGCGATATAACGCCCATATGTAATCGGCTCACGGAACGGCTCCGTGAAAGATGTAGAAACCAGAAGCGCAAAGTTTGTATTCTTTGTCTTCTTGTTTGCATAACTATGTCCATTCACGGTCGTGACATTGTCGTTATACTCCACTACAACTTCGCCATGCGGGCAAACACAAAAAGATCGCACTTTGTCATCGAATGATGGGGAATAATAGATCAATTTGGGTTCATATACGACATCTGTAATTGGTTCGAGCACAGGTGCAGGTAACTCAACCCGAACGCCGACGTCAACAGGGTTGTTAATGCATTCCAAATCTAGTCTCCGCGCCTCTTCTTGAAGCCAGTCTGCTCCCTCTCGACCTGGTGCCACAATTACATAATTACTCTCAATTATCTCGCCGGTCGTAGTCTCGACCCCTGCGGCACGACCATTACGAACCAGGATCTTGCTCACCGAGGTCTCCATCCTCACGTCTGTTGTCTTCGCTATCGCCTCGCGAAACCTTCGGAGGAGCACCGGCAATGTCTCAGTACCTACGTGCCGAATCGCCGCGGGAATGAGCCTGAGGTCCGCCAGAGTGGCCTGGCGAGCTATCCGATTCACCTCGTCTTCATTCGCACCGTAGACTCTTTCAGGCGCACCATACTCTACATAGATCTGGTCCACATACTTGATAAGACGCTCGACTTCCTCGTCAGGCATATAGGCACTCAGTTGCCCCCCGACCTCGGTCGAAAGAGTGAGTTTGCCGTCGGAGAAAGCACCGGCGCCGCCCCAGCCGACCAGCAGAGAACGGGGCTTGTTTCTTAGCCGCTTGTCTATGTCGCTTCCCTTATCCAGGATCAGCGTTTTCATGCCGCTGACCCTGGATAATTCCAGTGCAGCGAATATTCCAGCCGGACCAGCCCCAACTATGATTACGTCATATTTGTCCATGTCCCGTCCTTCCGACATCATAGTTCCACAGGACGCTCCATGCGAGCATGCGAATGCGTGGATGCTTACTCCTTCTCTGCCCTCTCCTTGAGAGCATGGAGCATATTATCAACGTTTTGCTTCATCAACTTTGCAATCAATGCCTTAATCATCGGCCCGATCAGCGGAATATCGTACTCAAAGTCAATTACAGATGTGAATCTCGTACCCCCATTAACAGGCTCAAACGTCCACCGACCAGAGTAACTCTTGAAGTCGCCCTTTACAAGTTTAAATTGGCAAGTCTTCGCCTTCTCGTCCCATTCATCCTCTTCAATCCACCTGATGGTCAGTTTGAACTGCTTGATAAACCCTACAAACTCAGAGATTGTTCGGTTGCCATCTGGGCTTCGATCGAGAATAGTAACCTTCTTCAGATCTGGCATGAACTGGGGAAAAGTTTCGATGTCCCTAGCAAGGGCAAACACCTTCTCGACACCACAATTGATAAGAACTGAACTCTCGATTCTTGGCAAAATTGAACCCCCCTGCGGTTGCAAATCATTATTGGTGGAAGTCAAGACGTCAGGTTCATGGCACGCCCGCATGGAAAGAGGAAATCAAATCTTTCGAACTAAGCCGACCACTTTCCCAATTATCACGGCGTCGTCAACAACAATCGGTTGCATTGACGAGTTTGCCGGACGAAGGCATATCTTGCCATTTTCCCGATAGAATCGCTTCACAGTTGCCTCGTTGTCTATCAGAGCCACAACCGTGTCGCCATTTTCCGCAACAGGCTGCCTCCGAACAATGACCAGGTCGCCGTCTCGGATGCCATCTTCAATCATGCTATCGCCATGAACTTCAAGCATGAAACCATCGCTGCCTGCAAGGAAATCCCGCGGAATGGGAAACATTTCCTGAATGTCTTCCTCCGCCAGAGTCGGCTTGCCAGCAGCCACCCGTCCAACCACCGGTACATTTACCACACGCCGTGCCTCTACCTTCTTGAGCGTACCAGGCAGCAGCCTGATTGCACGCGTCAGAACTGCATCCCTTTTGATGAGACCAGCCTCTTCTAAACTTTTCAGGTGGGCATGGACAGTGGAACTAGAACTTAGATTAACTGCCTCGCCAATCTCCCTAACTGTCGGAGGATACCCTCTGATTTCTATGTGCCGCAGGATATACTGCAAAATCTGCCGTTGTCTCGGTGTCAACTCCTTGCGCATATCGCACCTCCCAGATGGGGCTTCATATCATTTCTAGACCTGGACGATAAAGCACACACTTACACATCAAATATCACCTGTGCCTCCCAACCGCCGTCATTCTGGCGGACGTATAGTCCATGGTGAGTTACAGCCTTGACACTTGATCCAAGCCATTCTATGTTGCTGTCGAAGGGAACTCCACGCGCAACGCCTGTCAGTTTTCCGTCCTCCACTTTTCTCACTTCAAACTCTGTGAACAGGATTCTGTCAACCTCAAACTGATAAAGCAGTTCGGCAAGCCATGCGCGCAAGAGTTCTTCTGGCTCATCTGCTTCAACCTCAATTGTCCGGGTCAGTACCGGCTCGCAGCCCTCCAGGTCTGCCATCAAAGAGAACATTCCATATGCAGCATTTTCGCACAATTCTTCGAAAGTCGCCCCGTATGCCTTAATCCCTTTGTCAGCCGTATGTTCTAAGGCTGTAAACCGTTCCATCATTTTCACCCATCAGAAGCATCGCAGGCGTTAGATCTCACCTTGTACCATTTGATGCATTGACGTTCGGGAAAGACGCATACCACAAAATCACTGCGACTTATCGTTTGTGACCTCTTCGTCTTCCTTCCTTGCCATTATTGCTACTGATGACACCCAGTCGCCATCCTCGAGATTGATCAAACGGACACCTTGTGTACTTCTTCCGCAACAGCGAACTTCATTCAATCTGAGATGGATGCCGATCCCCTTTGCAGTCAGGACAAACGCGTTATCCTCACCGCTTACCACACGTGCACACACAACCTCGCCGCCCTTTGGCGTGATCGCCATCGTTATGAGACCCTTGCCTCCCCTGCTCTGCGGGCGATACATGGACAACGGAGTCCGCTTGCCCAAACCTTTCTCACTCACGACGAGAAGTTCACACCCTTCGCGAACGACACCCATTCCAACAACATAGTCACCTTCGGAAAGACTAATGCCACGCACACCGCCTGACGATCGGCTGGCCACGCGAAGTTGTTTTTCGGGGAA
>Ga0272448_1002510_pt1 | contig 22911 bp, 20 predicted proteins | sample YNPCB0191_FD_202220 | JGI IMG/M metagenome (GOLD analysis project Ga0272448, IMG submission 202220) | Hot spring sediment microbial communities from Yellowstone National Park, WY, United States - YNP-CB-019-1 | ecosystem: Environmental > Aquatic > Thermal springs > Hot (42-90C) > Sediment... | reverse complement strand
GTTGCACGTCCGAGAGTCGCACGGTGAAATTTTAACGTTCGCAATCGCCGTGCTGGCCAAGTTGTCCTGCTGATAACGTTCAAAGTTCAAATGCCCCATCGTATTTGAAATAAGGGGACAGACACGAGATTTGGCCCGACCGGTGCCAGCGGGCTGATCAGGCCAAAGGGATGGGGAAAAAGGGGACAGACACTGATCAGGCCAAAGGGATGGGGAAAAAGGGGACAGACACGGAGTTTCACCATGTGCGGACGACCGGACTGTTGACCGCCGGACCTGGCCAAGCGCCGGTCGCGCGGTCCGAGCCGGCGGGGCGCTCAGATATGGGGACAGACACGGAATTTGGGCGACCGAACCTTTGGCCCGGCAGAGCTGCCAAAGTACCGGTCGATTGGTCGAGGCTGGCTGCGGCACCCAGATATGGGGACAGACACGATGTCCGATGTACCGATCAGGAACGTTGAACGTCCAACGTTCAACTCTCAACTCTCAACGGGGTGACCGAAAGGGCGCATGGTGGCCGGGATCCGGGTAGAGCCGGCAGTTTCCCACCGGCTCCCCCACAGACCCGTGCGAGCGGTTTTCCCGCACACGGTTCCTCCAGTCACCGATTCCACCGCCCCGTTATCCGACCTCGTTCCGTGTACACGATTCAGGACCACTGTGTGTCCGGCGTGTGCCCGAGTGTCGGCCCCGTAACCGTGTCTGCCCCTTCCCTACTCCCCGGCTCCAAGCGGCACAGTTCGCCGGCTTTCATCCAGTACTATGATCAGACTAAGTACACCTGTTCATAAATAATGTGACGTACTGTATTGCTCCTTGACGCGCTGTGGCGTATGCTTTGCTCACTCACAACAGCACGCATATGCCCAGAAAAAGCCCATATACGATCACACTCAGCCCCGAGGAATTCCAAACCCTGCAAAGTGCGGCCCGTAAATATACGTCACCGTATAAAGAAGTAGTTCGCGCCAAAGTAATTCTCTTGGCAGCTCAGGGACTTGATAACAACCAAATAGGCGCCAGTCTGTCACTGCCCCGGCAGATCGTCAGCAAATGGCGAAAGCGGTTTTTCCAAGACCGCCTGACCGGTCTGATTGACCAACCGCGAAGAGGGCGTCCGCCCCTTTTCCCCCCCAGAACTGGTGGTGGCAGTGAAGGCTCTGGCTTGTGAGTTGCCAGCAACCACTGGCCTACCCCTGTCGCGGTTTAGTCGGAACGATCTGGTCGCTGAAGTGGTCAACAGGGGACTTGTGGCTCAGATCAGCGGCACCACCCTGTGGAGGTGGCTCAACCAAGATGCAATCCGTCCATGGCACAACCGCAGTTGGATATTTCCCCGCGATCCAGACTTTGAGTTCAAAGCTGGACGGGTTCTGGACCTCTACCAGGGCGTTTGGGAAGGAGAACCGCTTGGACCTGGACGCGATATGGGGACAGACACGGAATTTGAGCGCCCGAGTTTTTGACTGGCCGGACCTGGCCAAGCGCCGGTCGGGCGGCCGAAGATGGCTGTGGCGCCCAGATATGGGGACAGACACGATGTCCGGTATGCCGATCAGGAACGTTGAACGTCCAACGCTCAACTCTCAACTTTCAACGGGGTGATCGAAAGGGCGCATGATGGGCTGGATGTGGGGACAGACACGATATTTGGCCCGACTCGATGCTGCTGGCCGGATCAGTCCAGACCACGCTTATACTGACAAATCGATCAATATTTGCGAAGATTTTCAGACTCAGGTCGCCTGAGACTCACCGCGTTCTTCGGGCGATAAAGATAGTGAGGTCTTTCGGCCTTGGGAAACACCGCGCCAAGGCAATAGAATCCGGATTCGCGGGACTGACGTTGTGCGTGGCTGGTCTGAACCTGGACTTGGGTTTACTTGTTGGTAGCACCAACTCCGGCGCGGCCACAACGCTAATCGACCATATTAGCTGTGCTTATAGCATGAACGTCGCGTAGAAGTTGTCGTTGTTCAATACAGGTGCCTTCCCACTATCAACCCCGTACCACAGACCAGCCGTCCCCCAAAGCCAGCCCCACAATCTTATGGCCGTCTCCCTGACCCTGCCCCGCCACGAGCTTTGAGCCAGATCATGATCATCCCAAGATCAGATGGCGACACGCCCGAAATCCGCGATGCCTGCCCCAATGTCTGCGGCCGGATCCGCTTCAGTTTCTGTCGCGATTCAGTCTTCAAACCAAGAATTGCGTCGTAATCCACCCAATCCGGAATCACCATGCCTTCCATCTGACGCATGCGCTCGACCTCGGCCTGTTGTCGCTCAATGTAACCTGCGTACTTGACAATAACCTCGACCTCTGTGGCAACGTCATCAGGCACAGCGTGTTCTGGCTGCGGCAGGTCGCCATGCCGGACGTCCGGCCTCTTCAGAATCTGCTCTAAAGTCAGCGACCCATCCTTTGTCGAACGCAAACGTTCGAGCTCCGCGTTGATCGCAGCTTCCTTGGCTAGGAACTTCTCGTAACGCCGCTTCGGCAGCAGCCCAAGTTCATATCCTATCCGGCACAGCCGCAGGTCGGCATTGTCTTGGCGGAGCAAAAGCCTGTACTCCGCCCGCGAGGTGAACATCCGATACGGTTCGTTGGTCCCTTTGGTCACCAAGTCGTCGATCAAGACACCGATGTAAGCTTGGTCTCGACCAAGGACGAGCGGTGAAAGCCCTTTGACACGCAACGCCGCATTAATCCCAGCCATGATCCCTTGCCCGGCCGCTTCCTCGTAACCACTTGTCCCGTTGATCTGACCGGCCAAGAACAGGTTGCTGCAGACTTTGGTTTCGAGCCACGGGCTTAGTTGAGTAGGGTCAGCGTAGTCATACTCAACCGCATAGGCGGGCCGCATGATCTCTGCGTTTTCACAGCCGATGACTGATCGGACCAAAGCGACTTGGACTTCGTACGGCATACTTGTCGAGAGGCCGTTGATGTAGATTTCCTCGGTATTTATGCCTTCGGGTTCCAAGAACAACTGATGTCGCTGCTTGTCAGCGAACCGAACAATCTTATCCTCGATCGAGGGGCAGTACCTTGGGCCGACGCCTTTGATCACTCCAGCGTAAAGCGGTGACTTGTGAAGGTTTGCTCGAACGATCTCGGCTGTTTTGCTGGTGGTATAGGTTATGTGACAAGGGACTTGGCCGCCAGCCTGCGCCAAGACCGAGTTCGGCGGATAAGCCGACGACCTGTGTCCATGGTCCGTTATTGATTTTTCTTGTTCCACGTGGAACAATTCGTCTGTCCAATGGCTGAAATATGGCACAGGTTCGTCCCCGTCCTGGCGTTCAGTCCTCGAAAAATCGATCGTCCGCCGCAAGAGCCGTGGTGGTGTGCCAGTCTTAAGCCGGCCCAGCGTCAATCCAATGGCTCTTAAAGAGTCACTTAGCTTTGACGCCGCTGCCTCGCCCGCACGTCCGCCTTCAATCCTCGTCATCCCGAAATGCAACAGCCCGCGCAAAAATGTGCCTGTGGTGAGGATCACCGCGCGTCCCACGAACCGAACGCCCAGTGCTGTCTCGATCCCCGTCACCCTGCCCCCCTCGGTTGTTACCGCAACAACCTCGCCTTGCGCACAGGAAAGTCGCTCTTGACGTTCGCAGACCTTCTTCATCTCGAATTGGTACGCCTTCTTGTCACATTGCGCACGTGGTGCCCAGACGGCTGGTCCCTTCTTTCGGTTCAGCACTCTGAATTGGAGCCCGCTCAGGTCAGTTGCCAATCCCATCTGCCCGCCCAAAGCATCGATCTCCCGCACCAAATGACCCTTGGCAAGTCCACCTATGGCCGGGTTGCAGGACATCTGACAGATGGTGTCCAAGTTCATGGTAACCAGCAAGGTCTCGACCCCCATCCTCGCTGCGGCCAATGCCGCTTCAACGCCAGCATGGCCGCCACCCACCACAATAACATCGTACTGCTTCTTTTCTTGGACCACGCCGCGATCATACCACAAGATCACTCCGGCGACAACAGACAAACCTTTTTCATCGCCAATCAAAACGACGCTATAATTAGCGGTGCTTATTATACGTATAAGTACCTTTTGCGTTGCCCAATCGGTCGTCCTGTGATATGGTCAACAGAGCACGGCGCTGCCACAACCGAATTGAAATGACGCCTTTCCAGCGAAATGAACTGGCCGTCCGCCTCGCCAAAATGGCTCAAAACGGCGTGTTCATCGGGACTTCGTCATGGAAATATGAAGGCTGGCTCGGCCAGCTCTATACCCCAGAGCGCTATACCCACCACGGTCAATTCTCCAAGCCAGTGTTTAATCGCACGTGTCTGCAGGAGTACGCAGAGATTTTCAAGACAGTCTGCGTTGACTCCGCGTACTACAGGTTCCCCGAACCTTCTGATCTGCAATTGCTTGCGTCACAAGTGCCAGATGATTTCCTCTTCGCCATCAAGGTGACAGACCAAATCACCATCCGGCGTTTTCCGAACCTCGCAAGGTTGGGTCCTCGTGCCGGCCAAATGAACCCCGACTTCCTCAATCCTGACCTGTTCGCTTCCAAGTTCATTGCATCGTGCGAAACGATCAAGCCGAAGGTTGGTCTCCTAATCTTTGAGTTCTCGGCGTTTCACAGGTCGGAGTTCGAGCGTGGCCGAGATTTTGTTGCTGCACTGGATACATTCCTCCGTCGCATCCCGACCGGGTGGCGATACGGCGTCGAAATCCGCAACTCCACCTTCCTCGAGCCTCTCTATTTTGAAGTCCTGCGAAAGCATGACGTGACACACGTGTTCAATAGCTGGGAACGAATGCCGCCTTTGCCCGAGCAACTTAGGCGGCCCGGCGCGTTCACGAACGACAAAATGGTTGCCGCACGCCTGCTTCTCGAACCCGGGCATCCCTACGCCCTTGCTGTCAAAGAGTTTAGCCCATATGACCGGATTGTCCGTCCATGCCCGTCCGCTCGTGCAGGAGCTGTGGAGATAATTCAGAACGCGACAGCCGCACGGCCGAAGCGGGCGTTTATCTACGTCAACAATCGCTTGGAAGGCAATGCCCCACAAACAATTTGGGCAATCTTGGAGCAAGCTGGTGCCTGATACCGTGCACACAACCACCTGCGAATTCATCCCGTTACCCGCTCGCCAGCGTGCCTTGATCATCTACGAGGACAAAAACGTGCTGGTGATTGATAAGCCTGCTGATTGGTTACTCGCGCCGCGGCACTGGAAACACACTTCTCGAAACCTCCAGCGTGCTCTCGAGATCGCCATCCAAGAACGGCATACATGGGTGGCGCGACGGAACCTTCGGTTTCTTCGTTATGTCCACCGCCTTGACGCTGAGACTTCGGGCTTGCTGATTCTGGCACGCAACAGAATGGCGTTGGCACATTTCACACGCCTGTTCGAGACCGGCAGCGTGAGAAAACTTTACGTCGCAATTGTTGCCGGGCTTCCGCCGAAAACCTGGCGCTGTTCCATGCCGATCTCAGTTTGCACGGCGCCTCAACCACACGTAAAGGTCGGCAGAGCTGACGGCAAGGCAGCTTCAACAAACTTCACTTGCGTTGCAACGTACAGCCTGCTGAGTTCTGTGGACTGCTCGGTAGTTTTGGTCCAACCAGAAACCGGTCGAATGCACCAAATTCGCGCGCACCTGTCTGCGACGGGATTTCCCGTGTTGGGCGATTCCTTGTACTGGGACGAGGGCCTGAACAAAAACAAGTTCGCCGCTGGATCAAGCTACTATCCCCTGGCACTGCGCGCAGCCGGGCTCGCATACCCAGACCCCGGCACAAGAGCCACGCGTACAATTGTCGCAGATGTCTCGCATTTCCTTGCCGCATTCCGAGCACCAAAACAAGTTATCGAAACAGTCGAAAAAGCTGTGAAAAAGTGGCAAACAAAGGCTGGTCAACCGCCGAACAACGTAATTGAACAGAGTGATCCACAAGATTTTCACAATGGTTGACATTGCACAAATGCTTGAGCCAACCTTGACAACGAATGTTGTTTGACCTATTCACAGCCCTTAATAATATGACTCTGAGACGCGCAACATTGTCGTCTTAACACCGAATGAAACTGTCCATAGCAAAAGATCAGCTCAGCGATGGTCTGCAATCGATACACACCATCGTCCCTTCTCGGACAACATTGCCCATTCTCTCGAATGCGCTGGTTCGTACTGTGGAAGGCCAAGTCGAACTGACAGTGACGGATTTGGATGTGACAATATCAGCCACAGTCGAAGCCAGGGTTGAGGTTCCCGGCGCAGTGACGTTGCCAGTGAAGAAACTGGTGAGCATTGTGAGAGAACTTGCCGTTGGAGAAATCGAGATCGAGGTTGACGACAAGCTGTATGCGGCGATTAGCGCGGGCCCGTCGTTCTTCCGCATCAACGGACTTTCGGCTGATGATTTTCCTCCAATGCCGGACGTGGGTGGCGCGCCGCTTGTTACCATACCGCAGGATAGATTCAAGCGCCTGATTCAGAGAACAGCGTTTGCGGCGTCAAACGATGAGAGCCGATACGTGTTGAACGGCCTGTTCTTTTCGTTCAAGGAACACAAGCTTACAACTGTCGCCACAGACGGGCGCCGGCTCGCGCTGGCAGAGGATGAAGTCGAGCTGAGTTTGGATGGCGCCTGCGAGTTCATCGTGCCGAGCAAGTCCGTCGCGGAGATGATCCGGCTGGTGAAAGGCACAGGCGAAGTCGAGATTTGGGTGGCTCAAAACCAGGCCGCGTTCAATTTTAAGCCCGAGCAGGGCGTTCGGTCTCGTCTGGTGACGAAGCTCGTTGAAGGTGTTTACCCGAGTTACCAGCAGGTTATACCGCGCGACTCGAAGGAGCGCGTCACGCTCGTTCGCGAGGAATTTGTGCAGGCCCTGAGGCGCGCCGAGATCATGACCAGCGAGAAGAGCAACTCCGTCAAGCTCAGTTTCACAAGAGACAATCTGTTGATCACATCCAACACTCCTGACGTGGGCGAAGCGCGCGAGTCTTTGGCTTTAAACTACAAGGGAACAGACATGGTGATAGCGTTCAACCCGCGTTTTCTGCTCGACGCTCTCGAGGCTTTGGATGACGACGAGGTGTATCTCGAGTTGACCGACGAGTTGAGCCCCGGCCTTCTCAAGACAACCAGCCCGTTCTTGTACGTCATCATGCCGATGCGGCTCAACTAGTCTCCCCGTTCAGCACGGCGCGACACAGTGGTATTCCTGCAACCAGCGCAGTTGTCACAACATGAGCGTTCGGCTGCGGCTGTGCCGGCGTTGAGTACAAGCTCGGTTCGAATTGTCTGGCCAAAGACCGTTGTTGGGTCACACCTTGGATGTTGAGTGTTACCAACACCCCCTGCTGTCCGCCGCTGTAGTGGCGAACGCCAAACGTCCGCCGCACAACGCTCAACGTTCGAAGTGCAACAGGCGGCATGAAAAAGCGCATGGCGGGCCCGACGCCTGAACACTCAGCCCAACCTGGGCTGCATATCAGTCAGTTGGTGCCGCGACGGACCTGACTTGTGAGAGAGTGGCCGAAATTTTCGGTGCGAAACGATCGCTCGTCATGTAATTGAAGAGGCTGTGCCTGAACTGGCGGGCCACAGGGTTCGTGTCAAGATCGCGTTCAAGGTCGATGCTGCACACGACCAGTCTGCCTCGACCGACCTTGGCCTCGAACAGCAGACCGAGTTTCCGCGCTGTCACCCAATCGTCAATCACCTGCACCGTGGGGCGGAGTTCCGCGGGCAGTTGGTCGAGTATCATTGCACCGGATCGTGTTACAAGGTACCACCATTGCCAGTTGCTGTGGAATTCGGTCGGGAACTCCGCGAAAAGCGGATGCTCCGGTTTACAAAGTATGCCGAGTGTGTGTGGTGGCTGTCGGCCTGTCCACGCAGTGTTCCAGAATATGCTTGAGAACCCCAACTGGACCTTGCCCAACTTGGGATCGGGGCGGACACGCCCGGGTGGTAACAGCCAGAGAACGGTTTCGCCGGCTTCGAGAGCCCGGGCAATTTCATCAGTGAATTCGTGAGTAACCTTGATTGAGCTGGGCGTCGTTGTCTCCACTTGCGCTGGATACACCCAGATGTCCCAGTCGTTTGCGATTTCCCAGGTGGTTTTCTTGAGGTTCGAGGGCCGAGTTTTGTGGAGGTCAACGACGAGTTTGTAACGAGCAGGTGCGGGCGCGTTCTGGAGGTCAACGCGAATGTGGCCGAGCGGAATGGCATTGCCGGTCAGAATGATCTGGTACGGGAGTGTACCCGAGCGGGCGATCGAGCCGTTTTGGTGGACGAGGCGCCAGCGGACTTCAGCGCCGTGGATCGGGACAGGTCCGAAATTTGCGGCTTCGATATCGGCTTCCAACGCCTCATTCTGTGTAAAGACGCGTTTGTCCATGCGGGCGAGCAGGACAGTTGGGCCGCAGAACCTGCTGAATTCGCGCGCGGTGATGTAGCCTTTCTCGCCCCAGAACGGGTCAAGGACGCCGACGAGGGCTGTGCCTTGTCCGGGGAAATCGTGCAAGTCGAGCAATTGGAACCCGCCCATCCCGGGCGTGCGCAATGCGGACTCGATGTCTTCCTTGTAACAGAGCGCCTGCAATTTGCCGGATGCGAGTAGGAACTCGCGCGCTTGGTCGAGCATACCGTGTTCAGCCAGCCTGTCGCGAAAGATTTCGAAATTGCGCGGTTTGAGGTAACCGGTGTACTTGGGCATTTCATCGAAGTTGGGATATACGCACCATTGGCCGATTTCATGGCTGATGACGGGCACTTTCCGCGCGGCGACATAAGCGCGGTAATCGGTCCGTGTCTCCGGTGGCAGGGCATTTATGCGGCTTTTGAGTCCTGCTCCCCATGCCTGAATGCGCGGGTCGGGCGTGACGTGGAACTGGTCTTCCGGGAGCTGAGGCCAACCAGCGCCGCCACTGTAGAGCCGTCGTGGATCGACCTTCTTGTAGTGATCGACCCACTTTCTCAAATACGCTTCGTGTTGTCTGCCGCCGGGCTCGTTACCGTAAAGCATGAATACAAAAGACGGATGATTGCCGTAGGCGCGGAGGATGCGATCGGCTTCATCGTAAACCCATTGGTCAACGGGTTTGCCGTCACCGATCGTGGTTGATTGGTTTGCCCATGAAGCGCATTCGACATGCAAGTACATCCCGAGCTCGTCCGCCGCGTCAAACGCCGCTTCGGGCGGGCACCACGAATGAAACCTGAGATTGTTCAACCCGTGGGCTTTTGCGATGCGAATGAGGCGTCGCCATTCGCCAATCTCAGTCGGCGGATGACCGGTTTTTGGGAAAATGCAGCACTCGAGTGTTCCGCGCACAAATGTCTTACGTCCGTTGACAATGAACTGAGTCCCGTCTGTCGCGATGTCGCGGAACCCGAACGTGTCTTTGGCGATGTGGGATTGTCGTTCCGGCTCGGAACGGAGCTCGGTGGTCACCTCGTAAAGCGCCTGACTGAACTCGCTCCAGCGCTCGGCAGGGCGCTCGAGCCGCAGAACCAGAATGTTTGTCTGCTGGAGAATGGGATTTGTTTCGCCAACTCGAGTGGCGGGCGCGCACTCGAAAGCAGTTTTTACCCGCCCAAGTCTGGTGCGGGATCGTTTTTCGCGCACTTCCGTGGCCAGCGTGCCTGCGACCTTATGGGGCGCTTTTGTGTGAATGCAAACCTCGATGCGCACGGTGTTGTCACCTTCAGTGAAGATCCTTTGATGATCGATCCAGACGTTTGGCCTTGGTTCGAGTCGGATTTTTCCGACTATGCCGTTCCAGTTGCCCTGGGTGTGATCCGAAACGCTGTGTGAATTACGACCGACATCGATAACAAGCCTGTTGTCAACGCGCACTGTCAGTGTGTGAAGGCCCGGCTTGAGCGAGCCAAGATCATATTCGTGCGGAGTGGAAAGGCTGAGGTTTGAACCTTTTGGTTCGCCGTCCACCCACACTCGAGTTTCCCAATGTGGGCGTTCCAGGATGAGGAAGACCGAGTAGCCAGCCCATCGCTGTGGCACGATGATGTCCTTCTGGTACCATGCTGGGCCGGCGTAGTATTTCTCGGGCTGGAGCCAGAATGGGACTTTTACAGTGGGCGGGTGCCGGTATTTTTCATACTCAGGGGCATCGAACCATGAACGGTCCACGATGTCGCCAGTCCACGGGGTGTTGGTGGAAATCTCGTCGCCGATGCCCTGTTCCGGGAGAGAACCCGGGAGACGTATCTGGTCTGGGAAAGTCTGTTGATACCAACGCTGGTTGAGCCCGAGGTCTTGCGGGTCCAATTTGAACTTCCAGGTCCCGTCCAAGGGGAAGCCCGATGGTGCTGCGAGGCACAATGCCGAACAGGCTGCGGAAATGCAAACGGACAAGGTCCAGTGCCGGGGCAATCGAACTCTTGAAATCATGGGTCGAGGTTAAAGCGCGGCCACGCGATTTTCAAACCCGGATCAACGCAAATGGGTTTGTAATTGTTTGCAACCACCGGGCGCACTGCTATTCTTCTCTATGCTGCGAGATGCAGACCTTATGGAACCAGAGTCACAATCGCGCGTTGAACACTTGAGTGACGGGAAACTTGAAGACAAGCAAAGCGAACCAGACCACCGCAAATTGCGCATAGACAAGGTCGGTGTGCGCGGCCTTCGTTTCCCAATTCAGCTTCGGGACAAAGCACATTCGATCCAAAACACAATCGCCACAATAGGGATGTACGTGGACCTGCCAAAGGAATTCAAAGGCACGCACATGAGCCGGTTCCTCGAGGTGCTTCATGCACATGGGAACCTGATCCACGTTGACAACATCCCCGATATTCTTCGTGCGATGCAGCGCAAGCTGAAGGCCAAAACGGCGCACATTGAATTGGAGTTCCCATATTTCCTTGAAAAACGGGCCCCGGCCAGCGGGTTGGTCGGGCTGATGGATTACACAGCACGGTTCACTGCGACCGCATGCCAGAATGAAATAGACTTTGTTTTGACAGTGATTGCCAATGTTACGACCGTGTGTCCTTGTTCAAAGGCAATCAGCAGGCATGGCGCCCACAACCAACGCAGTACTGTCACATTGCAAATCCGGTCAACCAAATCGGTCTGGATCGAAGATGCTATAAGCATCATCGAAGATTCCGCCAGCGGTGAATTGTTCTCGCTCCTGAAACGCGAGGACGAAAAGTTCGTGACCGAACGCGCGTACGAGAATCCCGTGTTTGTCGAAGACCTTGTTCGGAACATCGCACTCCGACTCAACGCGCACCCGGATGTGACATGGTACAAGGTGGAAGCGGAAAACTTCGAGAGCATCCACAACCACAACGCCTACGCCTGCATCGAGAAAGGTTAGCGAAATTCCCCGCCAGTCCGATCGAGCGTCGTTTGCGCCCGCACGAACGCGTGCTACTATCCCCATTGCTGACGACTGCACCGTCGAACAAGCGGACAGCACGATCGCAAACGAAAATAACAACAAGTAACATACGAACGAGAACAAAAAGCCATGCCACACGAACTACCACCATTGCCGTACGCAAAGGACGCGCTCGAACCTTACATCGACGCTGTTACAATGGAAATCCACCATGGCAAACACCATGGCGCCTACGTTGCCAATCTCAACAAAGCCATAACCGGGCACTCGGCTCTCGAGTCAATGCCCATAGAGCGTTTGCTGGCAAACCTCAGCTCAGTGCCGGATTCCATCCGCACCACAGTTCGCAACAACGGGGGCGGCCATTGGAATCATACGTTCTTTTGGCGCATAATGGGCCCGGGTTGCGGTGGAGCGCCAACCGGCCAGCTCGCGAATGCAATCGTTTCAACTTTCGGCAGCTTTGACGCTTTCAAGGAAAAGTTTGAAGCCGCCGGCCTTGGCCGGTTCGGCAGCGGTTGGGCATGGTTGCTCTTGAACCGCGGCAAACTCGAAATCACCTCGACACCCAATCAGGATAATCCGCTCATGGGCAGGGACATCGCCGGGTGTGAAGGAATACCCATTCTGGGCGTGGACGTTTGGGAACATGCCTATTATCTCAAATACCAGAACCGCCGCGGCGATTACTTGAAAGCCTGGTGGAACGTTGTGAACTGGAGCGAGGTGGCGAAACGTTACGCCGAAGCGCTGGGTTAAAACAAATTCACATCACCATCACGAGCCGCTAACAGAGTGGCGCCCGGCCTGCCGACGAGGTTTGCGCCCCGGCTGGTTTGCCCCAGCTCGGGAATCCAGCCAGCTACGGTGCAGCGTTTGACCTGCGCCCGGCTGGGCAGTTTGACGGTTGAAGTGTTTGCTCGACGTTGTTGCCGGTGGCCGCGGACTTGAATTGCCGGGCCGCCATATATAGCCTCAGTGCTTGTGCGACGCGCCTTGCTAATAAGTCCGTGGCTGGTGGCTGGTGCGTTGCTGTGGATTGTTGGTGTACTTGCAGCCGACGGCGGCACATGGCCGTGGAACATTCAGTCGCTCGAGCAAACGCCTGACGTTGCTTGGGGGCCGGCCACGGGCAGGGTCCAGCAGGTCTTCTACAGCAGTGTGCCGTATCAAGGCCATCCCACACGCGTCTTTGCTTACTACGCCGAGCCAACCAACGATTCTGCTCCATTCCCTGCCGTGGCCTTGGTACATGGCGCTGGGCGAGGTGCGAACGCCGACTGGGCGCTGTACTGGGCTGACCGCGGTTATGTGGCGCTTTCGATGGACCTGAATGGAGATGGGCCAGATGGCAGGCTGCCCGACGGCGGGCCGGGTCTGGCCGATCGGTTCCGTTCGTTCACAGCGGAGGAAATTGACCAGCAGTGGATGTACCACGCAGTGGCTGCTGTGATACGCGGTTGTTCGCTGCTCGCGTCACGCCCGCGAGTGGATGCGACGCGCATCGGTGTTCATGGCTTGAGTCTGGGCGGTTGTGTGGCTGCCATTGCAGCGAGCATTGATCATCGCCCACAGGCTGCGGCATTGGTCTTCGGCGCCGGCTATCTTCAAGAAGGCTCTTTCGTCGCGGACCTGATCCAGTCGCTGGATTGCGAATCGCGTCGGTTCTGGGCGCGTTGCTTCGACGCCGCCAGCTATCTGACTGGCTCAACTTGCCGCTGGCTCTTCGCCAGTGGCGCTTCGGACCCATTCTTTCCACCAACAGGTTTTATCCGATCGGCTGCGCTGGTTCCCATGGGCGCCGAACTGTCGGTGCCGCCTCTTCGCGTGCACGGCTATGTCCACACAATCCCCGGCGCCGACATCGAAATCAATCGGTTCATGGATCACTGGCTCAAAGGGGGTTTGCCTTTGCCAAGGCTCGGCCCAATCGTCCGCGAAGGGGCGTGTGTTTCCGCATGGTTCATTTCCCCACTCGCAGTTGAATACGCAGCGCTCAACTACACAACCAACCTGGGAGCTTGGAACCAGCGCACATGGCAGAGTGTTCCCGCTCAGATCGCCGATGGCAACATTCGCGCCTTCCTGCCGCCAGACCGCCCGCTCAGTTTCTTTCTGAGCCTTGCCGATTCAGGCGGAGCTGTGGTGACAACGCCGATCGTGGCCGATTGGGGCGAAGAGCAGGAGCAGGTGCTGCACGTCACAGCGTGCCTCTCGCACTCGAACGGCGGACTCGAGATCCAAGGCCCGAAACCTTGGGCCCACCGCGTTGTGCTGTCGAGCACGACGAACCTGTGTCAATGGTCCGATTGGGCCACAAATGACACGAGCGACACGCGTTTTCAGTTCGCTGTCCCTGCGCCATCGACCGACGGTGTTATGTTCTATCGTGTCCGCGACATTGATTGGTAAACCAAAGTCAGCCGCGGGTTTTCGGGGGTGGAGCACAGAGCATGTTGCCGGTTGAATTACTGTAGGGTCGATACTTGCGCGGCAAAAGCGACACAATGACACACTTTGTTGCTGCGTGTCAGAGACAAATTGACTCATTTTGATGACTTTAGGGATCCGGAGGTGAAATCTAAGTACATGATTTTCAATGTATTGTGATTTTTGGATGGTTCGGCATTGTTGTTGCATGTAGATGAGTTGAAAATGCGGGTCGGCTCAGCTCGGGTGAGTTGAGCAAGATGTACCTGCTCGCCGCAAATGGAAAATGCGGACCCTTTTGCGGCGCCTGAGGTTGAACAAGTCCGCGACCAGGAAGGTCAGATATGAACGCATTGACTCGTTGGAATCCATTCAGAGAGATCGAAGAGATGCAGCGGCGGATGGCCTCTCTGTTCGATTGGAATCCTTTCCGTCGCGGCAGCCTTACCACGGAGGACGAGAACATAACGGTACCTGAATGGGCACCGTTGGTTGACATCTCCGAAGACGACGCGGAGTACCTGATCAAGGTTGAGCTCCCTGAAGTCAAGAAGGAAGATGTCAAGGTCACTGTGGAAGGTGGCACTCTGACGATCTCCGGTGAACGCAAAGCTGAGAAAGAGGAAAAGGGTCGTAAGTTCCACCGCGTCGAGCGGTACTATGGGCGGTTCGAGCGCAGCTTCGCCGTGCCTGACAATGCCGACGCAGACAATGTGAAGGCTGAGTTCAAGGACGGCGTGCTGCGGGTGCATCTGCCCAAGAACGAGAAGGCCCGACCGAAACAAATTGAAGTGAAGGTTTCTTAACAAGGTTCAGGACAGTGCCGGGTGGCGAGGCACGCTCGCCGCCCGGCTTGATGTGTATGAAGGACAGGGGGGAGGGCTTTGAGTTGCCAATTTGGGTTGCAGCGGGTTGCGACGGCGGTTGTGGACAGTGCGTGAAGTGTCGGAATAGGTGTCGAAAGGTTAGTTTTGAATAGAATCAAATTTGGTTTAACTTGGAACTGATTTATGACAAGCAAACATTCTTATTTGCAGGGGGTTCGTTTTGGCGGCTGGTTGGCGATTGCGTTGGCGGTGTTGTGGTTTTCGGGTGTTGAAGCCGGAGCGCCGCCCAAGCTCAAGGTTGATGATTCGGCGTTGCCGGCAGAGGCGCGACCGACCTTGTCGTTCAGTCACGTGGTCAAGAAGGTCGCGCCCAGCGTGGTCAATATTTACAGTAGCAAAACGGTCCGCCAGAATCCTGCGTTCTCACCCTTCTTTGATGACCCATTTTTCCGCAGGTTTTTTGGCATGCCATTCGAGAGCATCCCGCGCGAGCGGCGCGAGCAGAGCCTTGGCTCGGGTGTGATTGTGACCGAGGACGGCTACATTTTGACGAACAACCACGTGGTGGAAGGGGCAGACGAGGTCAAGGTGGCGCTTCAAGACGACAAGACGACCTACGAGGCCAAGATTGTGGGCACGGATCCTCAGACCGACATCGCCGTCCTCAAGATTGACGGAAAGAAATTTCCGGCGATTACAGTGACTGACAGCGACAAACTGGAAGTTGGGGATATTGTTCTTGCGATAGGCAATCCGTTTGGGGTTGGCCAGACAGTGACCATGGGGATCGTGAGTGCCACCGGCCGCGGCGGCATGGGGATAGTCGATTACGAGGATTTCATTCAGACGGACGCTTCGATTAACCCGGGCAATTCCGGTGGTGCACTGGTCGATGCAATGGGTCGGCTTGTCGGGATAAATCAATCGATCATCAGCCGCAGCGGCGGGAATCAGGGCATCGGATTTTCTGTGCCGATCAACCTTGCGCGGTATGTGATGGAGCGGCTTGTGACAGACGGCAAGGTTACGCGCGGGTACCTTGGGGTGGTCATTCAGCCGGTGACACCGGACCTTGCCAAGGAGTTCAAGTTGCCGGAAAACACCGGTGCGCTTGTGGGTGAAGTGACGGCTGATTCGCCGGCGCAAGAGGCCGGGCTCAAAGAAGGCGATGTCATCATCGAGTTCAACGGCAAGAAGGTTAATGACAGCAGGCATTTACGTCTGATGGCTTCACAAACCCCTCCGGGCACAAAAGTGCCGGTCAAAGTTCTGCGTGAGGGCAAAGAGCATACTTTCACTGTTAAAATGGGCGAGCTTGAACCGGAGAAGTTGGCGAAAGCCGGGCGGTCTTCGGGCGGATTGCGGCGCGAGTCGGCGGCAGACCCGTTGGATGGCGTGACTGTTGATGATCTTGATTCTCGGTCGCGGTCTCGTCTGGGCATCCCTTCCAATGTCAGGGGGGCACTGGTTGTGGAAGTTGATCCTGATTGTCCGGCTGCAGAAGCCGGCCTTCGCCCGGGTGATGTCATTATCGAAATCAACCGGCAACGTGTTACCAACGCCGACGAAGCGATTGCAGCCAGCGAGAAGGTGAAGGGCGATCGGGTGCTGTTGCGTGTGTACAGCGGCGGTGGAAGCCGGTACGTCGTCATAAACGCCGGCAAACGCCGTTGATCAGGCATCGGTCATATCCCGATGATCACCGGCCGGGTTGGCATGGCGGTGCGCCCGGCCGGAACAGCACCGACTGCCACTCCGATTGAAGAGATTATTACATGGACCTGAACAAATTCACAGAAAAGTCCCAGGAAGCGCTGGTTGAAGCCCAAAACATCGCCAGCAGAAACCAGCATCAAGCTGCTGATGTCGAGCACTTGTTGCTGGCTTTGTTGGAGCAAGAGGGCGGGTTGGTACCGCGCCTGTTCGAGAAAGCAAAGGTCTCGCCGGAGCTGCTCAAGACAAAGGTCGAGGAAGAGCTGGCCCGAATTCCGCGGGTGTCGGGCGGCGACACGACCGCACAAGGCGTTTACGTGACACAGCGGCTCAACAAGCTGTTGGTTCACGCCCTTGACCATGCCAAGAAGCTCAAGGACGAATATGTCTCCGTGGAACACCTCGTGCTGGCGATGTTCGACGAGCCGCACACGACAGGTGTCGGAAAGGTGTTTGGCAGGCTCGGAGTGCGCAAGGAGGATTTCCTCAAAGCACTGACAGAAGTGCGCGGCAACCAGCGCGTCACCAGTGCCAACCCCGAGGCAACTTACGAGGCTCTCGAAAAATACGGGCGTGATCTGACACGGCTGGCCAGCCAGAACAAACTCGATCCCGTGATCGGACGCGACATGGAAATCCGCAGGTGCATCCAGGTCCTTTCGCGCCGCACGAAGAACAATCCCGTCCTGATCGGCGAACCCGGCGTCGGCAAGACTGCGATCGTGGAAGGCCTGGCAAGGCGCATCGTCGCCGGGGATGTGCCGGACAGTTTGCGGGACAAACGAATTGTTGCGCTTGATCTTGGCGCGCTTATCGCGGGCGCCAAGTACAGGGGCGAGTTTGAAGAGCGGCTGAAGGCTGTTTTGCAGGAAGTGACCAAGGCCCAGGGGCGCATCATTCTGTTTATCGACGAAATCCACACTGTGGTCGGTGCTGGCAAGGCAGAAGGCGCGATGGATGCCGGCAACATGCTCAAACCAATGCTGGCTCGCGGGGAATTGCATTGCATCGGCGCCACAACGCTCGATGAGTACAGAAAGTACATCGAGAAAGACGCCGCTCTTGAGCGCCGTTTCCAGCCGGTAATGGTCAACGAGCCGAGTGTCGAAGACACAATCTCGATCTTGCGCGGGTTGCGCGAACGTTACGAGCTTCATCACAAGGTCCGAATACAAGATGCGGCACTTGTCGCTGCGGCTCAACTTTCGCACAGGTACATCTCCGATCGGTTCCTTCCCGACAAGGCAATAGACCTCGTGGATGAAGCAGCAGCCAAGCTCCGAACCGAGATGGAGTCGATGCCGGAAGAACTCGAACAACTCGAACGCCGCGTCACGCAGCTCGAGATCGAGCGCGAAGCACTCAAGAAAGAAAAAGACCAGGCAAGCAAAGAACGTCTTGCCGCTCTCGAGAAAGAACTTGCCAACATCAAGAACGAGCGCGATGCGCTCAAAGCTCAGTGGGAATCTGAGAAAAGCGCGGTCGAGGAAATTCAGAAACTTCGCGAGGCAATCGAGTTGGCGCGGACCGAGATGGAAAAAGCCCGGCGGCAGAACGATCTTTCGCGTGTGGCGGAGTATCAATACGGCAGAATCCCCGCACTCGAAAAGCAGCTCAAAGACCTCGAAGCCAGGGCAGCCAATGCCGCCAAGAACGGTCGCAGGCTTTTGCAGGAAGAGGTCACTGCCGAGGAAATTGCCGAGGTGATTTCGCGTTGGACCGGGATCCCGGTTGCGCGCCTCATGGAGGGCGAAAAAGAGAAACTGCTTCGCCTTGACGAGATTCTTCACCAACGGGTGATCGGGCAGGACGAGGCGGTGAAGGCCGTTGCCGACGCTGTTATTCGGGCGCGCAGCGGGTTGAAGGATCCGAAACGCCCGATTGGATCGTTCATTTTCCTCGGGCCGACGGGCGTTGGCAAAACCGAACTGGCACGCGCGCTGGCGGAAGCTCTGTTTGATACCGAAGACAACATTGTCCGGATCGACATGAGCGAATACATGGAAAAGCACGCAGTGGCGCGGCTGATTGGCGCGCCGCCGGGGTACGTCGGCTACGAGGAAGGGGGCCAGCTCACCGAGGCTGTCAGGCGCAAGCCCTACTGTGTGATTTTATTCGATGAAATAGAGAAGGCGCACCACGACGTCTTCAATGTCCTGCTGCAGATTCTCGACGACGGCCGGCTCACCGACAGCCACGGGCGAACCGTGGATTTCAAGAACACGCTGATCATCATGACCAGCAACATTGGCAGCCCGCACCTTATCGAGAATGCCAGCCAATCGGGCCAAATCGCCGACAATATCCGCAACAGGGTGTTGTCCGAGCTCAGAGCACATTTCCGACCCGAGTTCCTGAACCGCGTTGACGAAATCGTGCTATTCAAGCCGCTGACACTGGCTGAGATAGAACAGATCGTCGAACTCCAGTTGAAGCTCCTGCGGGCGCGACTTGCAGACCGGCACATCGAGCTGGTGCTGACAGAAGCTGCCAAAGAACACATCGCCCGTGAAGGGTATGATCCGGTTTACGGGGCCCGACCGCTCAAGCGGTTCATTCAACGCAACCTCGAAACCAGTCTGTCACGGAAACTGCTTGCAGGCGAGATCACAGACAACAGCCGCGTCACGGTTGATGTGCGCAAAGGCGAGCTTGTTTTCACCACCGAAAAAATCGGAAAGCAAACCAGTGCGAAGTAGAGCTCATCCGCGAAGAAACGTGATGTTTCCCAAGCCGCGTGGGCGGCATCCATGGGGCGCTATTCGAGTACCGGCGCAGTCATTGCGTTCAATTGCGGCTGCACCGTGCTGCTGCAAATCCCCATTTTCATCCCTGAAAGCCAAACGTTCTCAGCAAAGCATATGAAAACTCCACAGTTACTGATCGTGACCGATCTTGGCCTGTTGCGTGCCTACCGCCGGGAGCTCACTCCCAGGGGCACTCCAAGGCTCGAGCTGATTGAAGAAACCCGCTTCGACGATGCCCACGTGCGCGTGAAAGACAAGGTCACCGATTTCGCAGGCAGACGTGGCGCCAGCGCAGGCAGCCAGGTTGGCACGCCGCTGTCAGATTCCCACAATCTCGAACTTGAAATGCAGCGCCGGCTCATAAGAAAGATCGCGGCTCAGATCAAATCCCTGATTCAGCGCACAAATAACCTCCGAGTCTGGCTCGCTGCTCCAAAAGAGATCAATCATCTCATTCTGGACGAACTGCCCCAGAGCCTCCGCCCGCGCATCGAGGTTAACCTCGCCCGCGATCTCGCAAAGGCCGACAAGTGCGAGTTGCTCAAGAGCTTCCCGCGCCCGGAGGTCGAACTGAAGGAATTCCAAATCTCAGGTTCTCGTGTCTGAAGACCGGGTCAGCTCGCGGAACAGAGTGCTTACACCATGCGCTGGTCAATAAGAATTGCACGTGTCGCAGGCATCGACGTCAAACTGCACCTGACGTTTCTCCTGTTTCTTGCCTGGATTGGATTCAGTTACTACCAAAGGGGTGGGAGTGCTGCTGCCATTGAAGGGACTGTTTTCATCCTGGCGATATTCGGCTGTGTGCTGCTCCATGAATTCGGCCATGCGCTTGCAGCCCGGCATTTTGGGATCAAGACTCCGGACATAACTCTGCTGCCGATCGGCGGTGTGGCCAGACTGCAGCGCATGCCGGACAAACCCAATCAGGAATTGATTGTTGCAATCGCCGGCCCTCTTGTTAACGCCGTCATTGCAGCGGCCCTCATCCTTTTTCTGGGACAGGAAATCAGCTTTCGCGGCCTGCAGTATCTGAATCAACCCGGTGTTGGGCTGCTGGCAAAACTTGTCCCTATCAACCTCACATTGCTGTTTTTCAATCTCATTCCGGCCTTTCCGATGGACGGCGGGCGAATGCTGCGCGCGATACTTGCAATGAGGTTGCCGTATTCGCGTGCAACTCACATCGCGGCATCAGTTGGCCAGGCGCTGGCTTTTGTGTTCGGGTTTCTCGGGCTGCTTTACAATCCGATGCTGATTTTCATAGCTTTCTTTGTGTTCCTTGGCGCTCAACAAGAGGCCGCTGTCGCACAAATGAAGGATATCAGCACGGGATTGCCGGTGTCGGAAGCCATGATGACACATCTGATGCGGCTTGCGCCCGATGCGCGACTTGACGATGCGGTCGAGGCTCTTCTGCGGACGGCTCAGCATGAGTTCCCGGTTGTGGATGCTAATGACCAGGTGCTTGGGGTTCTCACGCGCGATGACATGATAGCCGCGCTGAAACGGTTTGGCCCACAGGCGCCTGTTTCTGATTTCATGCGCCGCGATCTGCCGGTGGTTTCGGCGTTCGATCCATTCGAGCAGGCGTTCCGGCAGATGCAGGATTGCGCGTGCCCCGCATTGCCGGTCGTGGACTCGAGCGGCAGGTTCGTCGGGTTGATCACGCCCGAGAACGTTGGCGAAATGCTCCTTGTCCGGTCGCTCCAACCCAAACTTGACGTTCCTGTTTGGAAACGCGCTGCCGCCTGACAAAAAGCTCCATCGAGACAGACCCATCATCTTGCCACAAAATGCTCCCAATCCGCGATGACATACCAAGTCGGCGTTTCCCGATAATCACAACCGCCATAATCGGGCTGAACGTCCTCGTGTTTCTCTGGGAACTGAGCCTCGGCGCAAAACTCCAGGACGCGATTCTGATGCTCGGAATCATCCCGGTCCGTTACACCGATGAGCAGGTGTCGGCGCTTTTTGGCTGGCGCGAACAAATCACCCCCTTTCTCAGTTCGATGTTCTTGCACGGCGGCTGGACACATCTGCTCGGTAACATGTGGACGCTTTGGATTTTCGGTGACAATGTCGAGGACCGATTGGGTCATGCGCGGTACCTCGTTTTTTACCTTGTTGGGGGTGTGGTTGCCGCCCTGCTCCACATCTTCACGAATCTTGGTTCGACCATTCCGACCATTGGTGCAAGCGGTGCGATTGCTGCCGTGATGGGCGCTTACTTTCGCCTCTATCCGCATGCGCGAATAGAAATGGTTGTTCCACCTTTTATTTTTGGGCCGCTTTTTGTTGTGCCGGCGGTGGTATTTCTTGGTTGGTGGTTTATTTTGCAGTTCTTCAATGGCACGCTGAGTCTTGTGGCGGTGCCGAGTACTGTGGGCGGCATCGCGTGGTGGGCGCACATCGGCGGGTTTGTGTTTGGGGCGATGCTTTGCAGCATTGTCAAGGTCAAGCGATTCTACCGTCGCCGTTACGAAGACGAAGACATGCCGTGGTGACGGCTCCCATGGCAATGTTCGTTCCGCTTCGCTGTTTGCCTTGAGGGGCAGATCGTTGGCCCGCCGGTTGAAGGCATCTGTTCTCGACTGCATTCGGCGCGCGTTCAATCTGCGCCAGAGCGCAAAGTGGCGGACTGCGCTCCCCTTTGGCATGCTTGTGTCGTCAAATAGAGTGCCAGGCTCGAAGTTCAACAGACCGAACTGTGCTTTTTGGAACAATCTGTTAGATTGGGCGGCGATGGCGAAACAACCGGAGCATTTCAAGGAGCCAGTGTTGTCTCTGGTACGAAAGGATGTGACAACACTCAGGCACGATCTCACCATCCAGCAAGCGTTGGATCTTATCCGTCGCGAAGGCGCCGGCGAAAAGATCGTCTATTTCTACGTGGTTGACGACAGCGCGCGGTTGGTCGGCGTGGTCCCCACAAGACGTTTGTTAACCGCGCCCCTCGACCAGAAGATTTCCGACGTAATGATCAGGCGTGTTGTTGCCATACCGCACACGGCAACCTTGCTGGAAGCCTGCGAAGCGTTCATCATGCACCGGTTCCTTGCCTTCCCGGTCGTTGATGACCAGAAAAAAATTCTCGGCGTTGTGGATGTCAGCCTGCTCACCGAAGAGGCCTTTGACCTCGCTGAAAGGGAGCAGACCGACGCGCTATTCGAGTCAATCGGTTTTCGGATTTCTCAGGTTCGGGGTGCCTCGCCGGTTCGGGCTTTTCGGTTCCGATTCCCGTGGCTGTTGGCGACAATCGGCAGCGGCACCATTTGCGCTTTGCTGGCCGGCGCATACGAGTTGACCCTGGCCAAGAGCCTGGTTCTTGCGTTCTTTTTGACCCTCGTATTGGGCTTGGGCGAGAGTGTGAGCATGCAATCGATGACGGTTGCCATTCAGGCCCTTCGGGCAAAGCGACCGACTCTGCGTTGGTACTTCGATTCGCTCAAACGAGAATTGGGCACGGCCGTTCTTCTTGCGACGGCTTGCAGCATCGTGGTTGGTGCGGTGGCATGGATGTGGCAGAAACACGGCGCTGCCGCGGTTACAATCGGCGGAGGGATATGGTTGTCCTTGTGTGCGGCGTGTTGTATTGGCCTGAGCGTGCCGACGTTGCTGCACGCCTTGAAGCTTGATCCCAAGATTGCAGCCGGGCCGGTTACACTCGCTCTGGCTGATATAGTCACATTGCTGGCGTATTTCGGCCTCGCCGCACGCCTCCTGTAGTACCATCTTGGACAGCTTGGATAGTTATACTGCCAAATCGCTCACATTTTCGAAGATTTTCAGCGGAAGTTCCATTGAATTCTGGGTGCGAAAATT
>Ga0272448_1002509_pt1 | contig 22913 bp, 8 predicted proteins | sample YNPCB0191_FD_202220 | JGI IMG/M metagenome (GOLD analysis project Ga0272448, IMG submission 202220) | Hot spring sediment microbial communities from Yellowstone National Park, WY, United States - YNP-CB-019-1 | ecosystem: Environmental > Aquatic > Thermal springs > Hot (42-90C) > Sediment... | reverse complement strand
CGCCCGCGGCAAACGGTGTAACGGCCACCCTCAACAACACTGCCGGCACAACTGCGACGGTGGTGGCCAACTTTGTCATCGCCGGTACAAACGTGGTTGACAGGGCGGGCAACGCAGCCGCAGCCGATATAACCATAAGCTCATATGTCGCGCCGCCTCCCGTTACGGTGACAGGCGTAGGAACGACTACACCGGACGGTTCATATGGAGCCGCCGGGACCATAAATCTGACAGTGACGTTCAGCGGAGCCGTCGATGTGACCGGAACGCCGGCGATACACCTTAATATAGCCGGATCCGCGACGCATGACGCGACATATGCGGGCGGGACGGGGACAAGTACGCTTACGTTCAACTATGTAGTCCAGCCGGGAGATACCTGCGCCGACCTTGACTATACGGCAACCAACGCGCTTGCGTTAAGCGGCGGTACGATAAAGAATGCCGGCGCGTCGGTAAACGCTGTTCTTACGCTCCCGGCAGTCGGGACATTTGCCGGAGCGCATGCGATTGTCATAGATACCACAGCGCCTACCGCAATAAATATTTCCTCTCAGAACCTTATACCGGCAAACGGCAACGTGACGCTAACCGCAGTGAACGGGCCTCTGTCGGCGGCATCGTGGAACATGATTCTTACGGAAATCAAAAACCATACCGCGGTCAGCGGCGGGGCATGGATTGCCGGGATTGCGGATACAGACCTGACAATAACCCCGGCAACCAATAAAGTGACCGCGACCCTCAACAACACGAACCTGACCTCGCCTGCAACCATAGTGGCGGACTTCCTGATACCGAAGGCCGAGGCCGTCGATCTGGCAGGGAATGTGGCTGCCTCCGACATTACCATAGATTCCTATGCCGCGGCGCCCAGGGTGACGCTCGTCAGCTCGCCTGCTGCCAACGGCCCGTACGGTGCGGGCAGGGTAGTGCCTGTAACGGTCAAGTTCGACAGCGCCGTGGTTGTGACGGGTTCGCCCACACTGACACTGGAAACCGGTACGACGGACCGTAACGCGGTTTATGCATCCGGTTCGGGTACCGACACGCTATTATTCAACTATACGGTAATGGCGGGCGATACTTCAAGCGACCTTGACTATAAGAATACAATCGCCCTTTCGCTCAACGGCGGGACCATTAAGGACGCAACGTCGGGCATGGGCGCGGTCCTGACTCTGCCGACTCCGGCGGCTCCCGGTTCGCTGGGCGACAGCAAGGACATCGTGATAGACACTTCTGCGCTGACGTTCAATGCGGCTACCGGCGCCCAGCTCGACGGCGCGACGCATACGATAGTCACCCTCACATTCAACAAGGATGTATATGACAATACGAGCGGAGGCTTAAAGGGCGAAATTTCACTGGCGACCAACGGCACAAGCTTCGCGCAGCTAGGCCCCGCCGACACCGTCAGCGTAGCTGCCGGCAAGCTGGTTATCACGTTTGCGAATGCGCTGACGACCGCAACAAACAAGATAAGGGTAAACGCAAACGCGTTAAAAGACCTTGCCGGCAACATAAAGGCAGACGCGACCACCACCAACGCCATCGACGCAACCGCCGACATCACGCCGCCCACGCTTTCAAGCGCTGTTGCCGACGGGACTGCTCCCGATACCATAGTGCTGACATACAGCGAACAGCTTTCAGGCGCCTCGGTACCTGCGGCGGGCGACTTCGTTGTCGCCGTCAACACCCTCGGAAGGCCGGTTTCCAGCGTAACGATAAACAGCTCCCAGAAGACCGTCAGCCTGAAAATGTCTGAAAATTTTGCCAGTACGGATGCCATAACCGTAACATACAATGCGGGCGCAAGCGCCCATCCGATAAAGGACCTTGCCGGGAATGCCGCATCCGGCTTCTCCAACCGGGCTGTGACCAATAGTGTGCCTGCCGGAGCAGCGGTCATGGCGGTAGGTTCAAGCGCTCCGGCCGGGACATACGGCGTGGGAAGCGTCATACCTGTGACTGTGACATTCGGCGGCCCCGTAGACGTGACCGGCATGCCCCGGATAAAGCTTGAGACAGGCGCTACGGACCATTATGCCACGTATATAAGCGGCAGCGGTACGGCAACCCTGCTGTTCGACTATACCGTCCAGCCCGGCGACACATCGAGCGACCTTAACTATTGCGATACGGATTCGCTTTTATTGAACGGAGGCACGATAAGGAATAAATCGGCCCTTGTGGATGCGGCAATCGCTTTGCCCGCGCCGGGGGCCTCAGGACTTTTGGGGCCGGGCAATCAGATTGTCGTAGACACATCCGCGCCCGCGTTTGCCGCTTCATATCCCAAGGTGAACACAACCCCCGGACTTGTAGCCATTAATAATACGATAGTGAATACGCTCGTACGCGTCAACAAGAAAGGCACTGTCTATGCCGTCGCGCTGGCTGCGGGTTCGCCGGCTCCGAGCGCCGTACAGGTGAAAGCGGGCGCCGACGCCCTGGGGAATGCCCAGGCCGTCGGCCGCAGGAGCGCATCGGGCGTGGACGCCAATACCGACTGTGCGGTCGAATTCACCGGACTCAGTCCCAATACCGGCTATGACATCTATTTTGCGGCGGAGGACGAATACGGGAACCTGCAGACAAATGCGGTCCTGCTGAAGCCGGACGGGATAACGCCGGGAACCGTCGCTACGGCATCCTCCCATGACGCTACGCCCCCGCTTTATACAACCGTCCCGACGGTTGTGAATATCACGGACACTTCGATGGATATCCAGATGACGCTGAACCATAACGGAAAGGCTTATTATATAGTGCTGCCGGCGAGCGCCAATTCGCCCGACAGGACGCAGATCATAGCCGGGACCAATTATGACGGCGCCGCGCTTGCTTCCAATATGAAGGGCGCGCTCTATCTTACCGCGGGGGTGATGGCGACAGCCACCATCAGCGGTTTGACGCCGTCGGCAAGCTACGACGTGTGCATAACCGCCGAGGATTCCTCGACTCCTTCGAATCCCGTGGCGGCGGTGACAAAGCTCACCCAGCAGACGGCCGCCGCCGATACCGCGCCGCCGACCAATGCGGACACATATCCGAAGCTCGGCACGTTTACCGATACTGCGGCAAGTCTGCTGATAAAGACCGACAAAGCGGGCAGCGCGTACTTTGTGGTGCTGCCCAGAGGCGCCGCGGCGCCTTCCCCCGCGAACGTAAAAGCCGGCAAGAACGCCTCTGGAACCGTGCTGGCTTCAAATCTGAAGGGGACCGTAGCGCTGTCGGCGAACAGGGAATCGGCGACGGGGATAACGGGACTTACGGCCTCGACCGGTTACGACATCTATGTGACGTGCGAAAGCTCAGCCGGGTACCTGCAGCCCGGAAGTTCGCCGGTGCAGCTGAACACCTCCGCGGCTGCGGACACCGCGCCTCCGACATTCGCTCCGGGCTATCCCGCTATCGGCGCCGCAGACACGTCTGCCGCGCTCACGGTGAACACAAACAAGACCGGCAAGGCATACTTCGTGGTGCTGCCCGGAAATTCGGCGGCACCGACATCCGGCCAGGTCAAGGCAGGCACAAATGCAAGCGACGCCGCGGTTGCAACAAACTTCAAGGGCACGATAAATACCGTTGCGGGTTATAATGCCGCGGCGGCCATAACAGGGCTGTCCACTTCAACCCCGTACGATATTTATGTGGTTGCCGAAAACGCCGCGGCGACACCGGTTCTGCAGGCTTATCCCACAAAGGTGCAGATCACCACAAGCCCGCTCTCGCTTGTGTCGGTCGCGGTAAACGTCGCATCCGGCGCCCTTACCGGCACAACGTCGGGAATGCAGTACAGCCTGAACTCGTCAAACGGCCTGGACGGCACATGGAGCAACTGCAGCAGCGGCACGACGTCGGGCGTACAGTTTGCGGCGGGAAGCGTGTATGTAAGGGATAAAACGCAGGTTTCGGATTACAGGCTTGTCGACGTCATAACCGCCGCCGCCCCGCCCGACCTGAGCGGCGTCGACTACAACGTGCGAAGCGGCGCGATAACGGGGACCGCCGGCATCGGCAACATGCAGTACAGGATAGCGGGGGGCGCGTGGAACAATATAGCGGCGGGAGGGACGACCAGCGGCGTGAGCTTTGTTGCCGGACTGCTGGAATTCAGGACCAAAGCGGGAATAAACACCCTCGCTTCGATGCCTGTAACGCTTACGCCGCCTGCAGTCATACAGGCCGCCGCCGCCGCGCCCGGCGTTGTGTTCGACGATGTCCTCAACACAATAAAGAAACCGGACGGCACAAGCCTTGACGACACATACGAATTCAAGATAGGCACAGGCACAAGCGGCACGTGGGTAACCGGCAGCAATGCCGGTACAACCGATTTCAGCGGGAGCAAGACGGTGCAGGTGAGAATGAGGGCCGACAGCAGGCACCTGCCGAGCGAGTATGTACAGTTCGGCTTTACCCAGAACCTCGACCTGAACGCCGTTCAGGCGGATATTCCGAACGGCAGGATCCTCGGCACCAGCGCGAGCATGGACTACAGCCTGGATTCAACCGACGGACTGGACGGCACATGGAATGCCTGCACCGCAACGGACACCATCGTTAATTTCAGCGGCGCGACAAGCGTCTATGTGCGTGCGCATGCGCAGCCCGCCAATTTCAAACAGCTTGCCGCTGTCGGCGCCGCGCCGGCGGTATCGGCTTCGGGAGCCTCCAACAACATGAGCATTACAGGCTACAACAGCACGACAATGGAATACAGCAGGGACGGAGGAAAGACCTGGACGCAGGGCGGAAGCGGCACGGGCATCGATGTGTCGAGTTCTCCCAACAACGACCTGAGGGTACGGTACAAGGCCACGGCATCGGCGCTTCCTTCACATATGACCGCATGTCTCAATCCTCTGAACGACGCGCTTTTGAACGCAGTGACACTTAATGTGGCCGGAAACGTGCTCGAAAATGTTAACGGCCCGGGCCTTGAATACAGCAATACCTCCACGAACGGGTCGGACGGCGCATGGATCGCCTGCACCAGCCCCAGCACGGTTGTCGCCTTCGCACCGGGGAAGGTATACGTGAGGCTTGCCAATCAGATTACGAACCCCAGGCTCCTGACCGCAGCCGCACCGCTTTCGGTGGCGCCTGCGCCCGCAGCGTACCTTACGCCGGCGTCAGGGCGCGGATTCACGAAGATTGAAGGACTTGCGGACGCAAGCACCTACCAGATATTCTGCGATGCAAATGCGACGGCAGCCGCCAATGCGCCAGGTTGGGCGACGGCAGCGGTTGTGACGGGCGTCGCGGCGGTGGACAATTACTCTGCGGACGCTACAAAATACGTCCACATCAGGGTGAAAGCGACCAATACCCAGCTTGCCTCAGCCATAAAGAACCTGCAGGTTCTGCCGACGGTCATAACGCCCGCGGCCGCGCCCAACGTAGTTGTAAGCGGTATGGAAAACGCCGCCGCGACCTTCAGATGGGTAAATCCGGGAGGCGTGCAGGTCGTCACGGGCGACGGGCTGGAGTACAACCTCGACGCGGGAGGCTGGCAGGATATCACCAGTACCACCACCGTCAATACGGTCGGCGTGCACACGCTTTATGTAAGGGCCAAGGCTACCGCCCAGCTGCCCGCATCAGACCTGACTCCGGGTCTTGACACGGTACCGTGACAAGGCACGCCGGGGGGGTAAGGCTGTGATATGGTAAATTTTAGAATTGGAATAAATTACAAGGATTGAAAAATTGCAAGACTTGACGCAATGTAAAACAATTGTGGTAAAATAAAGTGGGGGTAGATGAATGCGAGGGGCGAAAAGACTGCTGGCAGTCTTTGTGGTAGTATCGATATTGATGTACGCGTTCCCGCCCGGGACGGATTTCTTCGTGAAAAGCGCCAGGGCGGACGGGGCAGGCGAACTGGCCGTCGGCATAGCCAGGGACAATAACGGCGCGTATTTGCTGACCGACAGCAGTGTCACGCTGGAGTGGCCTGTCGTAACAGGCGCTATAAAATACGATATGAGCTACATTGACCATACGGGTACGCTGCAAAGCCAGTCGGACATAGCGCCTTCCGCCGATGTGCCCGGAGTCGTCCGGGCCAGCGTCACAGGACTTCAGAAGGACTACATATACGATTTTACGGTTACCGCATATATGAGCAGCGCCCAGCCGCAGACCTACGTCAGAAGGGTCCTTACGGGCACTACCTTTACGGTCACGAACCAGGTGACCGAGACGGGATGGACAAGCTCCGCCGCGGCTCTCCCGGGCGGAGGCAAGGAGGCGGGCTCAAAGCCCGCGCTGAGATTCAAGTGGAAAATACCGAAATACTGGAACGGCTATGGATGGACGCTTGCCTTTGACAACGGCCCGGCCATGGACCTGACCAAGCTCATAGACTATGACATAAACCTGGGGACCGACAGCTCCGGCACGAACAAGACGCAGCTGAAGGTCAGGTACGGGGGGAACGGCGTATCGGGCCAGTACATATGCACGATGGCTACAAGCAACTCGGTCAGGACGGTATCCGACGCGGTGCACGTCAATGACCCGGCCATGCCGGGATATATGTATTTCGACTGTTATGGGCCCGATGTCAACAATCCCTCGGAAATGACGTGGAACGTCTCCACAAACTATCCCGCGGCAGGACAGGACCCGGGCTTCAACCCCAACAACATGCCGGATTACCCGGTAAACCCCGACGGAACGATAAGCTTTACCGACCTCCGTACGGTTTACTACGACCCCGACATTACCCCGGGCACCGTATACAGGCTGAAGATACAGCCTGTCTTCAGGAACCGCTTCCTGCAGGACGTTGATCCTGGTGTTCCGGGCTCGGATCTGCTTCCCGCATACCTGCCGTCTTCCATAACGAACGGGTTCGCATACACTCCCTTGAGGTTCCAGATAACAAAGGACAGCGCGAACAACCTGCTCGTAACGGTTTTCAAGGTCAACCAGTCGGATGCCGACTCAAGCAGCCTTGCAAACTTCGCCTACATGGTCGAGTTTGCAAACAACGCCCAGTTTTACGGCTCGTACACCAGCGCGCGGCAGACGGACGAATTCTCTCCGGGCAGCACCGTCGTCATTTACCTGGAAAACAAGAACTATAACACGCCTTTTTATTACAGGGTTACCGCAAAAGCTCCAAACAGGCCTGAAATCCTGAACTCGACCAATATAGTGTATACGATTTCCCAGGATCAGTCGCTTCCGCCCCTCCCCGAGGGGTTGGAAGTCGCGAGCGTAACCCCGGTGACAGGCTCAGTGGATTACACGTTCTACGATTTCCCCGCAGGAAGCGCCCTGCCGGGCAGCGATGTAAAATCGTCTCAAGTAAAGCTCAGGTGGAAGAAGCCTTCCACTTACAACGAGATTTTAAACGGCGGCCAGCCGCTGTTTTATCATGTTTTGCTTTCAACAACACAGACGCCTGTCGCGGGAAGCCTTGAACAGGTGAGCGGCCTGTTCGGCAGCGACGCCTATTCCAAAACCTATGCGACGCCGTCGGATAACGGCGGCTACAGGGAAATCCTGAAAATAGACATGAGGTCGTGCCGGGACGACGGCAGCGGCTATCTTGAATGGACGATAGACGGTTTGAACCTTTTTAAGGCAATAACCTATCTCGATGCCGCCAATCCAAGTGTTGAGACCAGTCTGGCCAATCCTGACAGGTATCCGACCTACCTGCTGCCGAACAAGATATACTATATCAAAATGTATGCGGCAAAGGATACAATAACCCCGACTCCGCCAAAGTCGGATACGTCGCTGCCCGTGAGCTTCACGACCGGCGCCGTCCCCGAGAGGCTTCCGCCTTCTCCCGTCAATTTCAGGATGATTACAAATGAAATGCGGCAGGACGGCGCCACAGGGACGGAGAAACCCCATATCGTGCTGGAATGGCAGAAGGTCGGCATCAATCCGGCCGATTATGTGGATACCTATACGGGTCAGAGCTACGCCGTCGATTATGAATTGTACATGAGCGACAAGGGCACCGATACGGGCTCGTTCACAAAAATCGGCACTACGGAAGCATCCGGCGTCGTGAGCTTTAGCGGATTTTCAAACTCTGCAAGCCCCGTGGTGGACGCCTCGTTGAGCGACTTCACCGGCGACCCCGCCGTTCAGGGCGTTTTCGGCGACGGATTGAAGCCTGATACGACATATTACTTTATCGCGCTGACAAAACTCAGGATCGGCAATGATACGAAATTTTCCAAATACACGCAATATGTAGCGGTGACAACCTTGAAGGGCAAGATAACGCAGCCCGGGGACGAAAGCAGGATACCAAGGGCGCCGGGAGATTTCTCCATAGCGCGCGACACGCAGGGGAACCTGCTGCTTGACAGCAGCGGCGTATCACTGAAGTGGACCGAGCTGGAATCCGATGTGAAGTACACGCTTATACGCACGCCGCTGAAGATCGACGGCAATGCGGACCTGAACGGCATACGGGAATACAAGGGCTATCTGAATTATAAGGGCGAGACTTCAGGAACGGCGGATAGTGCGGATACGGGAACGCTTTCCTACGATTCCCGGTCCAAGGGTTTCCTTTTCAGTGCCAATGATTTGTTCCCGAACACCATATACTATTTCAGCATACGCGCCGAAAGGAAAATAAATGCCGGACAGCCAACCGAAACGGTTGTCGTATCGCCGTGGGTTACCGTACCGGTGACGACCGCGCTGATTGAAGCGCCGGCGTCGCTGGATGTCGTTTTAGGCTATGAGATCGGCGTATCCTGGACGGAGGACAGCATTTACGCCTCCGACGGTATTACCGTTTCTCTTAACGGGACCGCAGCCCCGGCCGGCACGGTGTTTATTTCGGAAGAGCCGAAGACCGACGGCAGCGGCAAGAGCACGTTTTATGCGAGAATTGTCTCGCTCCAGCCGAATCAGACCTATAATGCAAATATAAAGGGAACCGCAAAGGACGCCTCCGGCCTGGTGCACAGCTTCAACCTCGATATTCCGTATTCGCAGGTCGATCCGGTCACCAACACCCCGAGGGGCATCACCAGGGACCCGATGCACCAGATTGACGTGAAGTGGAAGGGAAAGGACGGCTATAGCTTCGAGCTTGCCGTGAAGGGGGAAACCGACTCCGATTATACCATCCTGCGGGAAAACAGCGGATTTGCCTATACAAGCATAGAAAAACCCGTCGACCTGGTTGGGACGGGCTATTCCATGTACTATGCGAGGATAAGCTCGTTGAAGTCGAATGCAAAATATTATATCAAGGTCAGGAGCAAGGAGCACAACAGCCTCAGCGGCGAAGACAACTACTCAAGGTATACCGTCTCTGCCTCGAGCAGGACGGAATTCAGCCAGGGCGACTATGACCAGAACGACCAGAAGGAAAAGGAAAAAGCGATTTATTCGGACAAAGCCGGGGCGCTCAAGGAATCCCTTTACTGGGTGCTGGAAAACACGGCTTCCACCTTCAAGGTAAAGATAAAGGGCGAGAAGGCTTTAAACTACATAGACAACAGTTATGGAAGCGCGTTTGTCGTCAACCTTTCCTCGCCCGCCTCGAATTCGGCGACAAGGGGGGCCGTGTACATACCTCTTGCGGTAATGCGGCATATTTTTGAAAGAAACAAAAGCCTGGACATAAGGATGCCAGGCCTGGAGTGCGTAATAAGGCCGGATACCCTGGACCTCGACAACGCGCCTGAGATAAAAAATACCAGGAACGACACGACCGTCAAGGAGATATACCTTTACATAGAGAGCAGCAGGACAAGCTCCCAGTCCTATACCTTCCCCTCAGGGATCAAGCCTGCCTCCGACGTTTACAACGTAGGCTTCCAGGTTGACGGCCTCAAGACGAATACGGACAGCGGACTCGAGAAAAAAATCCTCGATACGCTTGACTCCTATATAGCAAGCGGACTGGCGACGCTCCAGAACACGGACGGCTCTTTGAAGGACACCCCTCAAAAGCTCAACGACGTGATTAACCAGACGGTGGACTCCATAATGAAAAGCTTCCAGAGCGATATCAGGGACCTTGTGGAGAGCCCTTACTACGGATTGAAGCAAAGCGTGAGAAGCTTATCGGCATTCGCAAACCCTCTGAACATGATTATTTCGGGGAGCTTCCCCGGAAAGGGCGTAAGGTCGGGCTACATATACAAGGACAACGTCTGGAAAAAGCTGACCACCCTTGAATCGGCTTCAGGCAGCCCTTCCTATACGATCAGCTCAATGAGCCCCGGGAGCTTCATACTGCTCTCGACGCAGCCCGCGGCCTCATACTCGGTTCCGGACGGACACTGGGCGGCGGGAGATTTCAACAGGCTGGCCTCGAAATATGAGCTGCGCGATATTTTCAAGCCGGAGTCAAGCTCGAACATAGACGGCAGCGTAAGCGTATATGACACGGTCAGGCTTATAGCGAGAATACTTTCGGGCGGGGGACAGGACGCCGCCTCGGGTACCGCCTCGGATACGGCGAAAAAACTGGGGCTTCCCGGTTATTTCAACTACGGCAATTCGGGCAGGAACCTGACAAGGGAGGAGCTCGCCTCACTGGTGATGAAAGTATACCAGATGAAGCTGGGCGTGGATATCGGCGGCATGAAAACCGGAAAAGTGGTAATGATTTCCGACGGCGACGGTATAAACAAGAATTTTTATAAATCCGTGGAGCTTTGCATAGACCTCGGGATGATGAACCTCGATGAGGATTCGGATTTCAGGCCGAAGGAGGAAGCATCGTGGGCCCAGGTGTTTACGGCATATGCAAGGCTTCTGAAGCTTTTGGGAGAGCTGTAAAAATACGGGCCTCCTTTTGCGGCCGGCAGGCGTATCGGGGACATGGAGGTTGGCATGAAAACCGGAAAAGGAATATCGTACATAATAATAATGGCCGCGCTTATCGCCCAGGCAATTTTGCCGGCGTGCGCGTTTGCGGCGGGCGAATACCTGCAGCCGAAGCCGACCGGCCTGACGGTGGGAACGGACAACGGGCAGTATGCCATCCGTTTTGATTCCGCCGACTTCAAGCACAAGGTCAGGCTGGAGTGGACCCAAACGGATATGGACGCGGCAACGGCGGCGCTCGACGAGTCGGACAACGGGCCCGTTGTCCAGAGGGGCTACAAGATATATACCTCGACGGACAATGCGCATTTTAACCTCTACCCTGCCAACATTCCGTGGGGGAGCGGCTCCGGGACGGTCACGGTTTCGGCCGAGATAGACAGCGACGGCGCGAACCCGCTGAAGTCGGGTACGATATATTACGCCTACGTGGTTGCCTTCCACAGGCATTTGAAGACGACGGGCAGCGGAAGTACGGTTGAAACCGTACATGAGTCGCAGCCTTCCAATACGGCAATTTTTATGACGCTTCTGGACGTAAGGGTGACGCCGGTTTCCTCGGAGGCCATAAACATAACCTGGGACGACGTGAAATTCAACGGGATGAGGATAGACTACGATATCGCGATTTCCGAAAGCAAGGACTTCGCCCAGCCCAGGATATTCAACGTGAGGCAGCAGAACATCGGAAGCGGGGGCCCGGTTGTCCCTATAGCCGGGTCGGCAGGCCAAAACGGCCGGCTGTCGTTCGTCGCGAGGGGAGCCGACTTCGGCATGAGGGCCGGTACGGTCTATTACGTCAAGGTGAGGCCCAAGAACGTATGGGAGCAGATAAAATTCAAGCCTGAAAACGACATGCCGGCTATCGGCTACACTCAGATCATAGCGGTAATGTCGAGGCTCTCGGACCAGTGGTGGAGGATAGACTGGAACCCCGTGACGGAGTCGTCGCTCGGCTCCGATCAAAGCGTTACCTATCAGATAAAGAGGGGGAGCGTTAACGACCAGAACCCGATAATGGTAACGATAGCCGAGACCACCGACCGGAAATATCCTGTGAATGTTACGGGAGGCAACTATTTTTATATAGTTGTCGCCATTGTCAAAGACCAGTACGGGAATGAAATCCCGGACGGCATACAGTCGGGCAGGCTCACTCCCGTTGAGACTCCGGTGCCCTCGACGCCGACCGTGCCCGACCTGCGCGACGAGATAAGGACGTACTATCCGGACGGAACGCTGTTGTTCAGCTACCAGGACAACCTGGCTTCGGACAAGGCCAGCGTCGCGTGGACGCCCCCCAGGCTCGCGGACGGCGGTATAGACGCCGAAATAATATACGACATATGGCTGCTGACAAATCCCGACGACCTCAATAACGCAAGCGCAGGCAAGGCGAAGGGAAACTACCGGATAGGCTCCGACTCCGCGTCGGGCTTAATAAAGGACCAGGCCGGCAATACCGCCGGATACAGGTTCACTTTCGACAATCTGACGCCCAATACCACATACTATTTGAAAATAGTTGCGAAGAAACTCTTTACGGTAAACGAAGGCGACAGCCTGGTACAAAAATATTATGAGTCGCCCGCCGCATTGAAGGTTGTGATCACGCCTCCATCCGGGCCTATCGACCAGCCGCCGGCTCCCTTGAAGCCGCAGGTCAAGAAGGCGGACGGAAAAGACGTGATAGATAAAACAAGCGCCACGGTCGTATGGACGAACCGGTGGAGGGAATACTGGGACGGGACGCGCTGGAGTTCCGACCAGACGGTTGCAGGCCAGGTCTACAGGGATATAGAATACGACGGCGGCATAACCTTCAGGGTAGGCTGCGCAAAATACCAGGATATGGTTGACCAGAGCGGTATTGTGGACAACGATAAAATCAGGAGCACACAGTACATAAAGGCGTCCGACATACCCTGCAACGTTACCGAATACAAATTGCAGGGCCTTGAACCGAACACCGCGTACGTTGTCTGGCTCAGGGCCTACAGGCAGAGCGGGGATTTGCTTTCCGAGCCTTCCGACCCCATCGTCATCGTAACGAAGCCCGACATTCCCGTACCCGTCGAAAAGCCCCAGGTACCCGCGATTTACTATACCGGAGCCGGGGACACCTATGTCGATCTGGAGTGGAACATAACTTCGGGATACACTTATTATATAAAGTATTCGACAAGCGACAGCATCTCGTCGGCCCAAAACACTGTGAAGGCGGCGCCGGCCGACCTGATGAAATCGCCTGTCTTCAGGGTGAGCGGCCTGACTCAGAACACCGTATACTATTTCTGGATACAGGCCGACTCCACGGGGCGGAATATAGCCGATGGGCTTTCGCTCTGGAGCGATTCGACACTCGTTAAAACGCTTCCATATATAGCGCCCGAGACCCCAAAGGGCTTCGGACTTAAAAATTCCGCGGACGCGGTAGGCAAGGATTACCTGACGTTTGAATGGATACAGGTCCCTGGCCTCCAATACATACTGGAGGTAGCGTCCGATATAACCTACGCGAACTCAAAGGAATACAACGCGGGAGCGGCGGGGGAATACAAGGTTACAGGCTTAAGGTCGAATTTCAGATACGCCGTGCGCCTGTACGCTTTCGACCCGGTCAAGAATATGCGTTCGCTGCCCACGCAGAGCAATTTTATGGTGAGGACTCTCCGCAGCGGGGACGATTACGATTCAAACGCCGATACCGAAAACGTCATCACAGGGTCGTTTGTCGTGGAGACAACCGCAAACGGCGTATGGACGATGAGCGTGACGGGCGTGAACGCCGACAGGCTGATTCAAAAAGTACGGACCGACAATGCCGTGGACTACAAGTTCGACATGACAACGCCCCCCGCAAATACGAATACGAGGGTATTGGTGCTTTCGGCCGGGATATTCGGAGCGCTGACGGAGCTCAGGGAAAACATCGCAATCGATTCGGGATACAACCGGTGCATTATAAGGCCGTATGTATTTGACACCAGGCAGGTGCTGAGCTCAAGGCGCGCCAATGCCGAGGTCGATTTCAGGATAACCATGACCGATGACAACCGCGCGGGGAATACCACAAGCAACGGCCTTAAGTACAGGTCGAAGACGGCGAGCATTTCAATCGATATGATCGACGGCAACGGTTCCACGCCGCTGCTGAAGCTGAACAAACCGTTGAAAATGTCGTTCATGTATACGGACGAAAACCTGTTCAAAAGCGAAAATGCGGCCGGCTATTACTATGACCCGGATGCGGGCAGGTGGGTAAAGTGCGATACAAGCGCAAAATATGACATGACTCTCGGCAAAGGATACGCCTCGTTTGATATAAACGCCCCAGGGAAGGCGGCCGTCATGACAAAGACGGGCAGCTTCGCGGATATCCAGGATGACGGCGCGCTTGCGGAAATCAAGAGCATTGCCTCAAAATATGATTTGAAGAGCATAGACACCTCGGATTTCCGCCCGTCCGACAACATGACAAGGGGGGAAGCCGTTAAAATCATGATGGATATACTCGGATACGGATATGGCAGCGATTACGCCCTTTCAGCGGCAAAAGCCGGATTTGTGGATTCGTCCGCCGTGTCCGCGATGGGCGCGGAACTGACAAGAAAAGAGTTTCTCCGCATCGTGGACAGGCTTTATGAAAAAATGACCGGGAGCAAGGCGGAAGAAAGAGTCCCCGACCCCATAACCGACGACCAGCCGGTTACAAGGTCGGAAGCCATGGTTGAGCTGTACAATATGCTGAAGAACATTGGAGAGCTGTGATGAAGAAACATATTTGTTTTGCCGTTCTATTTATATGCGCCGCGGTTTTTACCCTGGCCGGAGCAGGAGACGTTTTTGCCCACGGAGTTGTGTATGACCAGAAGCTGGTGGGGGAGAATACGCTGAGGGTCACCCTCAGGTGGAGCGATCCCGGCCGGAAGGAGACTATTTTGATCACCTCGATGGTGCCGCGCTCCTGGAAGGACATTGATATCGGGTATGAAGTCTCAAACGGCGGTTCGGACGGCAACAACGGTTCAAATACAAGGGACATCAACCTCAATATGTTTTTAAGGCCCGTATGCATAAGGCTGTTCGACGTAAACAATTACGAAAAGCCGATTTTTAAGGATATTGGGGGCCATTATGCCGAAAGCAGCATACACCACCTGCATGACGCGGGAATTGTCAACGGAAAGTCCGACGAGCTCTTCAAACCCAAGGACACTGTGACAAGAGCCGAATTCATGGCGATGCTCGTAAGGGCCGTAAAATTTGCGGACCCCGGCAGGCTTTCGAAGGACGGGGCCGCGAGGGATGATTTTAAGGATATAAGCCGCCACTGGGCAAGGGATTATATATTGGCCGCGCTTGGCGGCGGGCTGGTATCGGGATTCGACGACGGGCACGGCGGTAAGGCGTTCCGCCCCGACAACCCGGTGACAGTTGCGGAAGCATGCACTTTTATTTCAAGGGCGTTCAATCCGAGGGAATCCAGGAACGGCCTGTATGAAAAGCTCAAGCAGGACAAATGGTACAGCGGTACCGTCAAAAGGATTTTTGACGCTGAAATTCTGAACACGAAGGATGAAATCTACTGGAATTTCAACGAAGAAGCTCCGATCAACAGGGCGGACTGCTGTGTCATGCTGAGCAGGGCGCTTTCGAAATGATGCCGGCAGGCGCTTTTTGAAATTTTTGAGGAGGTGGTGTGCGGACTTCTTAGTTGACATAAGAATCATAAATAGGAACCGTTTTTAATGTATATCCCGCATTCAAAGAGGCAATAATTTAAATGAAAACGTCGTTTGAATTTTATCGGATATGTGCCTCCGGGGGGAATTAGCATGAAAAAGTCTTCTATTTATGTTTCCATTTTGATTTTTTGCGGTTTGGCGGTTTTTGGCGCGGTTTTTTCGCCATGCTTGTTTAAAGCCGATAAAAGGCGGGAACCGGCGGAAACAATCCTTGAGAAGTCCTTTGCTTCCTCAGGCGCCAGGGTAGTGAGCAGCAGCATTTATTTGCGCGGCGCGCTGCCTGACCGTTATACCGACGCCGGAGGATTGAAGGAGCTTGCTTCAAGCCTTGCCGCGGATTTCAAGGTTTTAAAGGGCGGCAGCCGCAGCGAAAGCATCATAGACAACGATTTTATCAAAAAAGCGGAATTAAACGGTAATTCGCAGGAATATGGAATTGTAAGCATCAACGCACAGTTGAACGGTGATTTTAAAAATACCGGCGACAGGACGGTGACGGTGGGTTTTACGCAGGAACTGTCGTGTTCGGGACTTGAGAAAATAAGGAGGGATGCCCTTGCGGTTTTGAAAAAGTACGATATATACCCGAAGGTAAACAGCTGCATAACCGGCAGTTTTGAAGGCAGGCTGGACCCGAAGGGCACGGATGAAGTCCTGGCCAAGGTTTTCAAGGAAACCGGCGCACGCCGGGTAGAGGGGATGAACGACGGCGGCCTGACCAGCGTTTCGGCATATTCGCCTTTCATCGGGGACTTTATCCGGGCCGGGGGAGAGAAGATAAATCTGAACGCAGCGCTCAGGTATAACAAAAATGAGGACAGGACCTATATATGGCTTGCCGTACCGGTTATTACAACGGAGTACTAAAATACTAATGATACGAAGGGGAGAATTCCTGTGTCCAGATTGGTAATAAACGAAGCAGTGCCGCTGAAGGGAAAAGTCAGGATCAGCGGGGCAAAAAACTCGGTTCTGCCAATAATCGCAGCATCCTTACTGGCCGATGGACAGAGTGTAATTGAAGAAATACCTTATTTGAACGACGTAAAAATAATGTGCGACCTGATTGCGTCACTCGGTGCGGAAGTCGGCATATGTGAAAGCAAGGACACATTGAAGATAAACCCGGCTAATGTCAGCAAAACGATAACGCCTTACGACCTCGTAAACAAGATGAGGGCGTCATTTCTGGTAATGGGTCCGCTTCTTGCCCGGACAGGGATGGCAAAGGTCTCGCTTCCGGGAGGCTGCGCCATAGGCACCCGGCCGGTCGACCTCCACCTCAAGGGGTTCGCCGCCATGGGGGCTGAAATAATCCAGGAACACGGATACATCAGCGCGAAAACAAATTCAAGGCTCAAAGGGGCGAAAATATACCTCGACTTTCCAAGCGTCGGCGCTACCGAAAACCTTCTGATGGCCGCCGTGCTTGCGGACGGCCAGACGATAATAGAAAACGCCGCAATTGAACCCGAAATAGTCGATCTTGCTACATACCTTATTGAAATGGGCGGAGACGTAAAAGGCGCCGGAACCGATACGATAAGGATAAACGGGGTTAAAAGCCTGAAAGGCGCGGTCCACACGGTAATACCCGACCGGATCGAGGCAGGGACTTTTATGGTCGCCGCCGCAATTACAGGCGGGGACGTGACTGTCGAGAACATCGTCCCGGACCACCTGAAGCCCATCAGCGCCAAGCTGAGAGAGGCCGGAGTGGAAGTTTCGGAAGAGCTCACGAGTATCAGGGTCAGACCCAACGGGGGCGTCAGGGCCGTAGATATAAAGACGCATCCCTACCCGGGCTTCCCCACCGACATGCAGGCCCAGATGACCGCCCTTATGAGCAGGGCGGAGGGCACAAGCATGATTATCGAGACTATTTTCGAAAACAGGTTCATGCATGTCGGCGAGCTTAAAAGGATGGGCGCCAATATTAAAATAGAAGGACGCAGCGCAATCATCGAGGGGAAATCCGAGCTTACGGGGGCCGAAGTCAAGGCCACGGATCTCAGGGCAGGGGCCGCTCTCATACTGGCCGGACTCGTCGCGCACGGCACGACGGAAATTACCGATATCGAGCATATCGACAGGGGATATTCCAGAATCGACGAAAAGCTGAGAGCCCTCGGCGCCAGTATAATAAGGCTCGATTGAAAACACCAAGGCGGATACTTAGACTGCCTCGCGCGGGGCGGTCTTTTATTTTTGCGGGAATCCACCCGGTCATAAAACAGGCGGACATGAATATATTTAAAACATGAAAAAGGTTGCCTGTTATCTGGCCGTAATGTTAATAGTCGTAGTCCTCATTCCTTTCCTCGCGGTGAAGAGCTGCAGCGTGGCCCCCGAAAGGCGCGAGCGGCCCGAAAAGGAGTCCGCCGCGACGATCAGGGTTTATGTAAAAGGGGAAAACAGGGTGAGGGTAATGCCGTTTGAGGAGTACATCAAGGGGGTCGTTGCGGCCGAAATGCCGGCGGAATTTGAACCGGAAGCCCTGAAAGCCCAGGCGGTCGCGGCAAGGACCTATGCCTATGCCAGGATGAAAGGCCTGTACAGGTCTTCCGACAAGCAGCACGCCGACGCCGACATATGCACGGACCCCGGGCACTGCCAGGCGTGGATCAGCCAGGAAAAAGCCATGAAGAAGTGGAATATATTCACCCGCTACAGGAACTGGAGAAAAATCGAGAAGGCCGTGAATGACACAAGCGGTATAATAATCACCTACAACGGTGTCGTAGCGAATCCGCTTTTTCATTCCAACAGCGGGGGAAGGACTGAAAATGCCGAGGACGTATGGGACGGCGTTGACGTACCGTACCTGAAAAGCGTGCCGAGCAACGGCGAAGAGGGGAATCCGGAATTCAGGAATTCGGTGCTTGTAAAAAATTCCGACTTTATCAAGAAAATGGAATCCAGGTTTCCGGGCTTTAAAATCAAAAAGGACGACATAGCCGGAGGGATAAGGGTATTGGAATACACTGCGGGGGGAAGGGTAAAAAGGGTGCAGATTGGCAACACCGTGATGAAAGGGACGGATTTCAGGGCGTTGTTCGCCTTGAAGTCGGCGAATTTCAAGGTTGAAAGGAAGGATGGGGAGACCCTCGAAATCACCACCCTGGGCTATGGACACGGCGTGGGAATGAGCCAGTGGGGGGCGAACTACCTTGCAAAAAACGGCGGGAGCTTTGAAGAAATACTGAGGTACTATTACAAGGGCGTCGAGCTTTCCTCCATCGGAGCCTGAAAGCGTAAAATCTTAGTAAGAATACATTGCCATATATATGCCGATGTATGGGAAACGCAGTCCCCCGGCGCTATCAAAAATTACCCCGGAAGATACCGCTTTTCAAATTGGCGAAGCGGCATTAAGTGCAAATTTCCCGTTTTGTGTGTGATACGTGTATAATATTGCCATCCACGGAAACAATAATATGTGGAGGTGGAAAATGTGAACATAAAAAAACTGTTTCCTGAGAAAAGCGAGCCCAGAAAAGGCCTGCTGGAATTTCTCGATAAGAAGGGGTTCTATGTCGTACTTATACTCTGCATAGCAATAGTCGGAGCAACTGCCGTATTTGTGACGACCAGCAACATAACCTCGCCGAAATTGAACTACGATGCGCAGAAGATGGTTCCCGAAGAAGCGGATAAAGGCTCTGCGGCAAACGTTGATCAGAAGGTGTCAAACCCCTCTGCAGTCAATGCTGTGCAGGGCAAGCAGGAACAAAAGAATGCGCCCGGAAAACCGGCCGATACTGCGAAACCTCCTGCTCAAGGCAGCCCGGCGAAAGCTCAGCCGCAGAAGGACAATAAAAACGTTGATACCCCTAAGAAAGCAGCTCCCAAGGAAAGTGCCGGAACAGGCAAGGACCAGAAGTTTATCATGCCGGTACCGGGGGAGGTGTCGTTTGAATACGCGCAGGACAGACTTGTATATTCCAAGACTCTTGAGGAGTGGAGGACACACAGCGGCGTCGACCTTGCGGCGGACAGGGGTACTCCCGTAAAAGCCGCGGCCGACGGGACAGTCAGCGAGATCAAGTCGGACCCGAGGTTCGGCGTGACTATTCTCGTAGACCACCAGAACGGCATTAAGACGGTGTACGCGAACCTTGCGGCCGACGACATGGTAACTCCAAACCAGAAGGTCAAGCAGGGCGATGTTATAGGAAGCATCGGAAATTCGGCATATTTCGAATCGGCTGAGCGCCCGCACCTGCACTTTGAGGTGCTCAAGAACGATGAACCCGTGAACCCGGCCGACTACCTGCCCAAGAAGTAACTGTAGCCCCGCATTCTTATATATTTATCCAATGAAATGCGGGTTTGCAAGGACAAGAAGGTTTTGCCGGCAGGAGAAGGAATCCGGCTTTGTAATAGAAGGAATGCAAAATTACGGCAAAAAAACAAAGAGGAAGCCACAGGAGCTTCCCCTTTGTTTTTTTTTGCCGTAATTTAATTTTTTCTGTTAAACTGCGGGGGGGGAGGCGTGGAGGGCCGTCGAAAATTCAGCGCATTGTAATATATTGTCTAAAATTTTATTCCATATTTGAAGGAATTTTTAAATTAGTGTAGAAAATAGTAAAATAAATTTCATAATGCTGGAATCAAGGTGGGATTAAATGGATGCCGCAATGAATAATGGCATATATGCGCATACAAGAAATGCCAGGGGAGAATGGCATATGCTGCGGGAACACCTGCTTTCTACCGCCAATAAGGCCAAATGCTTTTCAAAGGGTTTTTATAAAGGGGCTTACATGGATTGGGTTTGGCTTATCGGTGTTCTCCATGATCTTGGCAAAATTAATCCGTTATTTCAGGAGTACCTGATACTGGCGGACCAAAAAAGAAAGGCAGCCAAAGTTCCCCATTCTCCCTGGAGCGCGGCATATATTTATAGGAGATTCCGTTCTTGGGCAAATAGGGATGATATAGCGCTTATATCGGCGGGGCATCATGCAGGCCTGAATTATGCGGAAAGTCTTAAGCTTAATTTAAGTTCAATGTATCAGGATAAAAAATTGATGATGCTGATGGATGACTTTTTTAAAAAATGCATGATTGATAATTGTCAAAAGAATTTAGCAATTAATAAGCTGGATGTTTTTCAAAGGGAATTATTGATTAGAATGATGTTTTCAGCACTTATTGACGCCGACAGGCTCGATACGGAAAAACATTTCGAGCCTGATAAAGCTGAAACGCGCGGTAAAAATGAACCTCTGGCAGATTTATTGAAAAAACTCAAGGCATCCCAAAAAGAAAAAATTTCCGAGAGCGAGCCGACAATTGTAAATAGAGTCCGCAAAGAGGTTTACATAAAATGCCTTCGCGAAGCAAACAGCAAATCCGGTTTCTTCAGATTAACCGTGCCGACCGGAGGCGGTAAAACGCGCAGTTCTCTGGCCTTTGCCCTCAGGCATGCGTTAATAAACGGACAAAAGCGGATAATCTATGCAATACCGTATACAAGCATTATTGACCAGACGGCATCGGAGTATCGGAAAATTCTTGGAGATTATGCGATCCTGGAGCATCATAGCCAGGCCTCAAACAAATTCGGCAACGAAGCTAATGATGTTACCACCCTTGAGGGGCAGGAAGAGAATATGATCCGTTTGCACTTGGCTGAAGAAAATTGGGATTCAAACATCATTATAACTACAACGGTCCAGCTATTCGAAAGTCTTTTTTCAAATAAAGCCGCCCGTTGCAGAAAACTTCACAGGCTGGCCGAGAGCGTAATTATTTTTGATGAGGCGCAAACACTTCCGCCAGAACTTTTAAAGCCAACCATGAACGTATTGAAAGATCTTGTAGAAAATTACGGCGCTTCAATCGTATTCTGCACTGCTACCCAGCCGGCTTTAAAAGGCGATTATCTTGAAGAGTTTAAAAATATCGTGATTACCGATATTATTACAGAGACGGAATATAAAAAGCATTTCGGTGAATTAAAAAGAGTAGATTATGAGATTCTGCAGAATGCAGTTTCACTGGATGAGCTCAGCCGTATCGTTGCAAAATATCCTCAGGTTTTAGTAATCATGAATACAAGGAGAGACGCCGCAGCTCTTATAGCTAAAATGGCAGAGAGTGATTGCCTGCACCTTTCCACACTGCTTTGCGGAGCGCATAGAAAAAAAGTATTGGACGAGGTGAAAAACCGCCTTGACAATAAAAAGCCTGTCCGTCTCATAAGCACACAGGTAGTGGAGGCAGGCGTTGATCTGGATTTTCCAGTTGTTTACCGGGCGCTTGGTCCGCTCGATCGTATTGTGCAGGCTGCGGGACGCTGCAATCGGAACGGAAAACCCGAGAAAGGAAAGGTAGTTGTTTTCAGGCTGGCAGATGAGCGTTCGCCGCGGGGACCTTATAAAGCCGGTATTGAAAAGACGGAGATTCTATTATGGGAAAAGGGATCATCCGATATATTGCATGATCCAAAAATATATGAAGAATATTTTTCAATGTTATACAGTTCGCTAGGTAACGACCTGGATAAAAAGAAAATCCAGATATCCCGCTCACAACTGGATTTTCCCGAAACAGCAAGTCTTTATCGTATTATCGAAAGCAATACATTACCGGTTGTGGCGCGTTATGCTGATTATATGCAGTTTTTGGATGATTGGAGATATCACCCTTCAAGGGAGACCTGGCGCAGTCTTCAGCCATATATTGTAAATGTTTTTGAATGGGAGGCGCGTGGATATTTGCAGGAAGGTATGATGGCAAGCATTTCGGACGGGCTTTATATATGGGAAGGGAGGTATGACGATGTAAAAGGAATAGAAAAAATCCAATATGATCCGAGTGATTTGATTATTTGAGGGGAGGGATATTTTGGATAATCAGTTTGGCAAATATGATATTGCAGTGAAATTGTGGGCTGACTTAGGTTGTTTTACAAGACCTGAATTCAAAGTAGAGCGGGTAACCTATCCCATAATGACGCCGGCTGCAGCCCGCGGCGCCCTGGAAGCAATCTTCTGGAAGCCTCAGATGCGATGGGAAGTAAGGGAAATATGGGTTTTAAATCCTATTAAAGAAGTTGCGGTGCTGCGCAATGAAATTGAAAACCGACAAAGCATGAATGTCCAGGGTCCGTTTACCATCGAAGAAAGGCGACAGCAACGCGCCACCTTGTTCCTCAAAGACCCCGCCTACCTTGTACTGGCTGATATCCGGCTGAAAGCGGACACTCGGGATCATAAACGGAAATATATTGAAATGGCAAACCGCCGGTTGTCACGAGGAGAATGCCATCATCAGCCTTATTTTGGGACAAGGGAATGCAGCGCTTATTTTGAA
>Ga0272448_1002507_pt1 | contig 22916 bp, 21 predicted proteins | sample YNPCB0191_FD_202220 | JGI IMG/M metagenome (GOLD analysis project Ga0272448, IMG submission 202220) | Hot spring sediment microbial communities from Yellowstone National Park, WY, United States - YNP-CB-019-1 | ecosystem: Environmental > Aquatic > Thermal springs > Hot (42-90C) > Sediment... | reverse complement strand
GGAGCCTATAATACAGGCGGCCACCGGTTTGCGGAGAGGTGCTGGAGTGGCCGAACAGGACTGCCTGCTAAGCAGTTGCCCTGGCTTAAACCGGGGCCGGGGGTTCGAATCCCCCCCTCTCCGCCAACGGCCTCCATACGAAGAAATCCCGCAAAGGACGTAGTTCTGGGGGGATTCGAAGGGCGGGGACACCCGTGGTTTTCAAGGTCCTTCGCCAACGGCTTGGCGAAGGACCGTAGAAAACGAGGGAGGGGCCCCGCCCCGGGAACCGTAGGCGGCCTTGAAACGCAGGGGCCTTAGGCCCCGAGGCTTCTAGGCCGCGTAGGTTCGAATCCCCCCCTCTCCGCCAAATCTCTCCAAGGGGGGCTCCGCCCCCCCTCGGCGCTCGCTGCCGCTCGCTGACCCCCCCGCTGGAGGTTGCGCTCCAGGCGACGTGAAGTCGCCTTCGCGCGTTTTTCTCCCGCTCGCGCATCCGCCTGCTCGCGGTCAAAGGGAGGGGCCCCGCCCCGGGAACCGTAGGCGGCCTTGAAACGCAGGGGCCTCTGGCCCCGAGGCTTCTAGGCCGTGTGGAGGGCCGAGGCCGGTTCGAGCCGGGCCGCCCGCAGGGCCGGGTAGAGGCCGAAGAGAACCCCCATGGCGTAGGAGATGCCCAGCGCCAGGGCGGTGGCGCTCCAGGGCCAGACGAGGGGCCAGCCCATGAGCCGGCAGGTGAGGAGGGTTCCCCCCACACCCAGGAGGGCCCCCACCGCTCCCCCAAGGGCGGCAAGGCCGCCCGCCTCCAGGACGAACTGAACGAGGATGTCCCGCTTGGTGGCCCCCAGGGCCCGCCGGAGGCCGATCTCCCGGGTTCTCTCGCGGATGGAGATGAGCATCACGGCCAGGATTCCCACGCCGCCGGTGAAGAGCGAGACGCCGGCCACGCTGCCCACGAGGGCGGTGAAGGCCTGGCTCGTCTCCTTCTCGGAGGCGAGGAGCTGGGTCTGGTCCTGGATGGTGAAGTCGTCCTCTTTGTCGGCGGGGAGGCGGTGGCTCCGGCGAAGGAGGCCCGCGAGGAGGTCCGGCAGGGCCGCCATGGCCTGTGGGCTCTCGGCCTCCACGAGGATGGTCTGGAGGTAGTCCACGTGGAAGAGCCGGTTCATGGCCGTGCGCAGAGGCACGTACACCACGTCGTCCTGGTCGTTGCCGCTGAGGTCCTGGCCCCGCGCCGTGGCCACCCCGACGACGGTGAAGGGCACCTGGTTGATCTCCACGACTTTGCCTACGGGGTCTTCGCCGGGGAAGGCGTTCTGGACGACGGTGGGGCCCAGGACCGCCACGCGCTTGAGGGCCCGGGCCTCCAGGGAGGTGAAGAGGCGTCCCGAGCGGGCGCCCATCTTGCGGATGTCGAAGACCTCCGGATCTACGCCGGCGACGGAGGTTCGGGTCCGGTTCCCCCGGTAGCGCAGGACCGCCGAACGCTGGACCATTCCGGCCACCCGGACGGCCTCGGGGATCCGGCGCTCGATGAGGCGCACGTCGTTCTCGGTGAGGGTGGTGAAGGTGGAGATCTGGCGGGGCCGGCCCCCGAAGGTCCGGAAGCGCCCCGCCTGGACGGTGAGGAGGTTGGTCCCGAGGGTCCGGACCTTTCCCACCACGTCCGCCTCGGCGGCCTTCCCGGCGCCCACCATGAGCACCACGGCGGCGACGCCGATGGCGATCCCGGAGCTGGAGAGGAAGGTCCTCAGCCGGTGTCCCAGCAGGACCTCCCAGGAGACGGTGGCGGCGCGAAGGAGGTTCATCGGAGGGCCGTCACCGGGTCGAGGCGCGCGGCGCGGCGGGCCGGCTGGACGCCGAAGACGGCGCCCACCAAGGACGAGAAGGCCACGGCGAAGGCGAAGGTCTTCCAGGTAACGCTCATGGGGATGGTGGGGAAGAAGGCCGGCACCAGCCAGACCGGCAGGAGGCCCAGAAGGACCCCCAGGGCCATCCCCAGGAGGCTCACGAGAACCGATTCGGCCAGAAACTCGGCGAAGATGTCCGTCTGGCGGGCGCCCAAGGCCCGCTTGAGGCCGATTTCCGGCACCCGCTCGCTCACCGAGAGGAGCAGGATGTTCATGAGGACCACCCCCCCGACGAGGAGGGCCACGGCGGCAAGGGCCGCCCCTACCAGCTGGGTGGTCCGGGACATGGACCGGATCCTCTGGGCGATGAAGTCCGGGGTCCGCACGCGGAAGTCGTCCTCCTCCGGGGGAACGATGCGGTGGCGGGTGCGGAGGAGGTCGGTCAACTCCTCCACCACCGCCGAAACCTCGTAGCCCTCCCGGACCTGGAGGCGGAGGAAGGAGAGGCTGTCCACGTGAAAGACCCGGCGCATCCCGGTGGACAGGGGGATCCAGATCCGGTCGTCCATGTCGAAGCCCATGGCGCTGGTTCCTTTGGGGGCCAGGACGCCCTTGACCCGGAACTGGACCCGGTTGAGGAGGATGCGCTGGCCCACCGGGTCCAGGTCCCCGAAGAGGTTCCGGGCGACGGTGGCCCCCAGGAGGCAGACCCGCCCGAAGGAGCGCTCGTCGTCCACGTCCAGGGGATCCCCGGAGGAGGGGTACCAGTCGAAGGCCTGGGGGTAGTTGGGATCGGCGGCCACCACGGTGGTCTGGACCGACTGGTCTCCCCACTTCACGTTGACGCCGGGCCGGAAGAGCCCCGCCGCCAGCACCGCCCGGTCAGCGAAGCGGGCCCGGACGGCGGCGGCGTCCTCGGGTTTCAGCGTGGAGGAGGAGTCGCTCCGCGGCCCTTCGATGCGTCCCCCGCCGGCGAAGACGACCACCGACCGGGGGCCGAAGGAGGCCATGATCCCCTGGATGCGCTTCTCCACCCCCTCCGAGAGGCCCACGACGGCCGTAAGAAGCATGATTCCCACCGCCGTCCCGAGCATCATGAGGAAGGCCTTCCCCTTCTGGCTCCAGAGCGCCCCCGCGGCGTGGCGGGAGAGGCGCAGGAGCCGCGCCGGCCCCACGGGGAGGGAGGGGACCCGCCCCTGCCGGAGGAGAAGAGCCGGTGCCGCCTGGGCTCGGTCCATCAGCGTCTCCTCTCGTCCTTGAAGATCCGGCCGTCCTTGAGGGTCACCACCCGGCTGGCGTGGGCGGCCACGTCGGGCTCGTGGGTGACCATGACGATGGTCCGGCCTTCGCGGTGGATGTCGTCGAAGAGGGAGAGGATCTCGGCGCTGGCCACCGAATCGAGGTTTCCGGTGGGCTCGTCGGCCAGAAGAAGGGCCGGCTCGTTGAGCAGGGCCCGGGCGATGGCGACCCGTTGCTGCTGGCCCCCGGAGAGGGCGTTGGGCCGGAAGTGGACCCGGTCGGCGAGCCCCACCCGCTCGAGGAGGGAAAGGGCACGTTCCTTGGCGTCTGGCGGGTAGGGGTCGGTGTAGAGGAGGGGGAGAAGGACGTTCTGGAGGACGCTCACCCGGGGCAGCAGGTGGAAGAGTTGGAAGACGAAGCCGATGCGCCGGTTGCGGATGACGCTCAGGGCGCCGTCGGAGAGGTCGGTCAGGTCCTGCCCCTGGAGCCGGTAGGTGCCGGAGGTGGGACGGTCCAGGAGCCCCAGAATGTTCATGAGGGTGCTCTTCCCCGTCCCCGATGGCCCCATGAGGGCGACGAACTCCCCCTCCTCCACGGTGAGGTCAATGCCGTGGAGGACCGGGGTCTCCACCCCTTGGGTGGCGTAAACCTTGGTGATGCCCTGAAGCTCGATCATCGCCATGGTGACCGCGCTCCCGTCACGGGGCCGCTTCGGCGCGAGAGGCGGCGACCAGAACCCGGTCGCCCTCGGAGAGGCCGGCCTTGACCTGGACCACGTCGCCGAACTCGCGGCCCAGGGTGACGGGCCTCGGAACGGGGCCCTTGGGGCCCGGCACCATGACGACGGTCTTGCCGTCCTGGCGCCGCACCGCCCGGGAGGGAACCACCAGAACCCCCTTCAGGGTGTCCATCGTGATGGTGACGCTGGCGGTCATCTGCGGCCGGAGGAGCCCTTCAAAGGGGTCGAGGATCTTCAGGATCACCGTGTAGTTCACCACGTTGTCCTGGATGACGGCCTGGGGGTAGATGGCCTCCACCTCCGCCTGAAAGACCTTGTCCGGGAAGGCGTCCACGGTAAAGGTGGCCTTCTGCCCGACCTTTACGCCTCCGATGTCCACCTCGTCCACGTAGGCGTCCACTTCCAGGCGCCCGAGATCAATGATGGTGACGAAGGTGGGGGCGGCGAGGCTGGCGGCCACCGTCTCGCCCTCCTGCGTGGAGACCGAGCCGACCACGCCGTCAATGGGGGAGGTGACGGTGGCGTAGGAGAGCTGGACCCGGGCGTAGTCCAGCTGGGCACGGGCGTTCTTCACGTCGGCCTGGGCCGACTCCCAGGTCTTCCGGGCGGCGTCCACCGCGTCCTGGGAGACGAAGCCCTTGGGAAGGAGTTCCTGAAGGCGCCGGTAGTTGGCCTCGGCATACCGCGCGGCGGCCTCGGCCGCCTGCAGGGACGCCTCGGAGCGGGCCACGTTGGCCCGGAGGTCCTTCTGCTCCAGGACCGCCAGGACCTGCCCCTTCTTGACCCGGTCGCCCACCTGCACGTACAGGTGTTCGAGGCGCCCGGAAACCCGGGGCCCCACCTTCACCTGGGCCCCCACCCGGGGGGTCACCGTTCCGGTGGCCTGGATCTGGGCAGGAAGGTCCATCATCTTCACGGGGACGGCGTTCCCCTGGGCCGCCGGTCCACCCCTGGGCTTCTTGCAGGCGAGGGTTCCCGGCAGGAGGGCGGCGAGAAGGAGAAGGGGGACGATTCGGCGGGCGGCGGTCTTCATGGCGAGGGATCTCCCTGGGGGGCGGAGGCGCCGTCCCCCTTCAGCGAAAGGGTGGGCTCGGGAAGGTCGAAGGCCGGCAGGAGGTTCTGGCCGGTGGCCCTCTGCCAGCGGGCGAAGGACTGGAGCACCGACAGCCGGGAGCGGACCGCCCGGAGGCGGGCGGAGGAGAGGGCCGTCGTGGCGTCCACCAGGTCCACCATGGTGGCCAGTCCTTCCCGGTACCGGCCCTCGGTGACGGCGGCGTTCTCTTCGGCGCTCCGGAGGAGGGCCTCGGAGGCCTCCACGCTGTGGAGCGCCTCTTCCAGGTCCAGCCGGGCCTGCCAGGCGTTCTTCTCGGCGGAGAGAAGGACGGCGCGGGTGTCTTCCCGGCCGGAACGGTAGTTCTCCCGGGCTTCCAGAACCTTCCAGGACTTGAAGAAGCCGGTGAAGAGGGGAACCCGGAGGAAGGCCCCCACGCTCCAACTCTTGCGATCGGGCCACCGGCCGCCGTCCAGGAGCCCCGCCGTGCCGTCCAAGGTGACGCTGGGGCGGTAGGCGGTCTCGGCCGAACGGAGGGCGAAGCGGAGGGCGCGCTCACTCGCCAAGGCCGCCTGGATCTCCGGCAGAACCGTCCGCGCACGCTCCCGGCCCTCCTGCCAGTCGGGAAGGGCGGGAAGGGGCGCATCCCGCGGAATCTCCCGGATGGAGAGGGGGGTGTCGGCGGGGAGGCCCAGGAGGACCGCCAGCGCCGCACGGCCCGACTCTACGGCGCTCCGGGCCTGGACGAGGGCCAGGCGGGCGTCGGCCTCCTGGGTGGCGGCCCTCAGAACGTCGGCGCGGGGTGCCAGGCCCACCGCCTCGCGGTTCCGGGCCATTTCCAGCTGGGTGGAGGCCAGCTCCAGCGTCTTCTGGGCCACCTCCAGGTCCCAGAGGTAGCCCTGGAGGTTCTGAAAGGCCAGGGTCACGGAGAGGGCCAGGTCCTGGGCCGAGGCGCGGTAGCGCGACGCGGCCGCCTCCGAGGAGGCGCGGCTCCCCTCCACGCCGGCCTTCCGGTTGCCGAAATCCCACAGGAGCATCTCGGTGGAAAGGGTGGCCTGGGAGCCGTTCTGGGGGGAGGACTTCAGGCGGCCCGTGCCGGCCTCGGCGTAGGAACGGCTGAGGCTGCCCGAAAGGGAGGCCGTGGGCCAATAGGAGGAGCGGCTCTCGCCGATCCGGGCCACGGCGGCCCTCCCCGCGTGCAGAAGGGCGGCGGTGTCAGGGTTGTTCTCCAGCGCCATCCGGAGGCACTCCTCCAGGGAGAGGGGGGCCGAGGGGGCCGCCGCGGGCGGCGTGGGCTCCAGGGCGGCAGCCGCCAGGGGGAGCAGGAAGAGGGCGAACCAGGCGAGGCAGAGGGGGTATCGCTTCACGGGCATTTCTCCTGGGAGTTCCGCTCCCCGGGCGGGGGGACAGCGGAAGCGTGGCGCCTCAGGGCTTCGAAGAAGGCCCGCCGCTCCTCGGGGGAAAGGAGGGCCTTGTCCTCCAGGAGGTGGCGCACGAAGAGGCGGCCCAGCTCGTCCTGGGCCTTCTGGAGGCGCAGGTGGGCGGCCTCCACGGCGGCGGGGTCGGGGGATTCGGTTTCCAGGAGGCGGAGGAGCTCCTCCCGGCCGGCCCGAATCTGCCGGCGCAGGGGTTCGGCCTCCCGTTGGAAGGCCTCGAACCGCCTTTCGAGCAAGGCCCGCTTGGCCGGTGGAAGCCCCGCTTCGGGCAGGACCTTCCGGGGGCACGGCCCGCGGCGGTTCCACCAAAAGGCGGCGGCCATCCCCGCGTTGAGCGCCAGGGAAAGAAGGAGAAGCCCTCCCAGGAGGCGGCGGCTCACGGCGCTTTCCTCCCCGCGGGGGAGGCTCCCCCCGGAGAGACGGCGCTCTGCGCCACCGACCAGGGACCCCCGTTGAGGTTCTCCCCCAGGGCCGCCACCAAGGCCGGCGTGTTTTCGGCGGGAGGGGGCGAGAGAGACCGCCCCAGAAGGAAGCCGGCGGCCAGACCCAAAAGGAGGAGGGCGGCGGCGGCCCAGCGCCAGGTGAAGACCGGCTCGGCCTCCCCCTCCAGGCGGGCGAGGATCCGTTCCCGGAGCCCCGGCGGAGCGGGAACGGCGGGAAGGCCCTCCAGCAGGTCGAGAAGCAGGAGGTGGCGCGCCGCCTCGGCGGCGCAGGGCGGACAGGCCGACAGGTGGGCCTGGAGCTCTTCCTTGCCCGCCAGGTCATCCCTTCGGGCCGCCCCGTCCACGAGGCGGCGGGCCTCGGCACACCGCACGGCGCACCTCCTTCCACCCAGGATTAACGCCGGAAAGGGGAAAATCCTTCGCCCTTAGCGGAGGAGACCGGCGAGGCGGTCCTTCAGGGCCCTCCGGGCCCGGGAGAGGAGGGACTCGGCGGCTTTGGGGGAGACCGAAAGGAGTTCCGCCGTCTCCTGGACCGACAACCCCTGGAGGTGAAAGAGAACCACCGCCATTCGCTGGGTGGGCGGGAGACCGGCCAGGGCCTCGGCCAGGGCCCGGCGGCGCTCCTCAAGAAGAAGGGCCTCCTCGGAGGCGGCACCGGCGGGGAGGGAGTCCCCCCCCTCCGGCAGGGGCTCCAGAGGGACCCGCGCGGCGCGGATTCCGTCCAGGCAAACCCGGACCGTGAGGGTCCTCAGGTAGGCTCCCAGGGGACGGAGGGGCCGGTAGCGGGGCGCCGCCCGCCAGAGGCGGAGGAAGACCTCCTGCGCCGCCTCCTCGGCCAGGGCCGGGGAGCCGAGGTAACGCCGAGCCAGGCCGTAGACGAAATCCTGGTGCCGGACGACCAGGAGGGCGAAGGCCTCCCGGTCCCCCCCCGCAGAGAGGGTCAGGAGCCGTTCGTCGGTTAGGCGGTCGAGTTCGTCCATGGGCGGTCCGGGCGGCAAGTTAACCACAGAACCGGCGAGAACCCCAGGGCTCCGGCTCCCTTTTTTGCGGGAGGGGGCTTCGGACCCGCGGCGCAGCGCCCGTCCCGCGTGGCGTATCGGAGAGCGCAGCGGATTTTCTTGGACGGGGATGCTCACGGTTCTTGAATGCGTTTCAGCCGTTCCCGGGCGAGGGCGGCCTCCTCCGAATCGGGTGCGGTCTGGATCAGAATCTTGAGGGCCGTGACCCCCTGGGCCGTCTCGTCCAGGGCGAGGTGGGCGAAGCCCAGCTTGAGCCGCGCCGCAGGCACCTTGGGGCTCGTGGGGAAGCGGTCCAGGACCGTTCGGAAGGCCTCCTTGGCCTCCCCGTACCGCTTCTGGCTGTAGAAGCACTCGCCGATCCAATACTGGGCGTTTCCGGTCCGGGCGTCGGCGGGAAAGGCCTCCAGGAACCGCTGGAACTCGCCCCGGGCCTGGTCGTAGCGGCCCTGGAGGTAATCGTGGTAGGCCTGGTTGTACAGCTCTTCGGGATTCTCCGCCGCGGGGGCGGCGGAGGCCGGGGCCGAAGGCGAGGCCGCCGGCGCAGGGGAGACCAGGGGGTTCGCCTCCGCCGCTTCGGGGGCAGGAGGCGGGGGCGCCGGCGCGGGAGAGAGGGGCCGGGCCTCCACCGACTCCAGCCGGGCCTCAAGGGCCTCCAGCCGGCGCCGGATCTCCGAGAGGTCCGCCCGGAGGTCCGCCGTCTGCGCCGACCGTTCCAGCGCCTCCACCGCGGCCTTGAGATCCGCCAGCCCCTTCTTCAGGTCGGCTGTCTGGGCTTCAAGGTTCTGGACCCGGGAGGCGAGGGAGGCGATCTCCCCTTGCATCCTCTGGATGTCCTCCCGGGTGCCGCCCCGGGGAGCCCCCGCCAGGAGGACCGTCGCCAGCCCGGCGAGGAGCAGCGCTTTCCCGTTTCTCACCGGGCGTCCATCAGGAGGAATTCGGCCCGGCGGTTCTGTTGCCAGCAGGTCTCGTCGTGGTCGGTGCAGAGGGGGCGGCCCTTTCCGTAGGAGACGGTCTGGATGCGGTCCCCCGGCACGCCGAGGCCGATGAGGTACTCCTTCACCGCGTTGGCCCGGCGCTCGCCGAGGGCCAGGTTGTAGGCCTCGGTGTTGCGCTCGTCGCAGTGCCCCTCCACGGACACCTTGAACTGCGGATGGGCGAGGAGCCACGCGGCGTTCTCCTTGAGGATCGGCCGGGCGTCGGCGCGGATCTCCCACTTGTCGGTGTCGAAGTGGATCCGCTTGAGGACCCCCTGGCGGTTGAAGGCGTCGGCGCCGCCTTCCACCTGGAGGGAGGGGGTCGGGGAAGTCTCGGGGGTCCACGTGGCCGGGGGCGGGGTGGGGGACGTGGAGCCTCCCGTCCCGGGACCGCCCGCCGCCGGGGCCTTCTTGGCGCAGGCGGAGAGGAGTCCGACCGCCAGCACCAGTGAGGCCAAGACCGCTAGCCGTTGGCAAGAGAAGCGTGCGCGCATGGGCACCTCCATTCCTCAAAAACATTTTAGTTTGGCGAAACGTCCGGTGCAAGCCCCAATCCCGCGAGGGAGGCGAGAGAGAGGGGGCAAATCCTGGGGAAGGCCCGGAAGTAGGCAGGAGGGAGAAGGAAGTAAAAAGTAAGAAGTGAAAAGTGAAGTGAAAAGTGAAAAGTGAAAAGTGAAAAGAACTCTCCCCGATCTCCCTGTTCATATCTCCGTTTTTTTCCTCATCCCCTCATCGCGTCTTCTCTTTTTCGCGGTGAAGGCTCCGCCGTCCCAGGCGCCGCCCTCGTCCGGCAGGGCTTCGAGAAAAGCCCCCGAAGGCGAGGCCCATGCAGCGCGCAAATTGGGATGCCCCTCAGGGCCGGGGAAGGTGCTTGACGAAGACGACCTTGTCGTCGCCGGGGGCGTAAAAGTCCCGGAGGCGGGCCGCTTCCTCGTACCCGGTGCGCCGGTAGAAGCGGCGGGCGGGCTCGTACCGGGGAAGGGAGGAGGTCTCGATGACCGAGAGGCGGCCTCCCCGGGCGGCCATGTCCGACTCCGCCGCACGGAGCAGGGACCCGGCGATTCCCCGGCCTTGGCGGCGGGGATGGACGGCGATCCAGTAGAGGTCGAAGGTTCCCAGGGTACATGGCGTGGGCCCCCAGCAGGCGTAGCCGGCGGCCTCTCCGTTCACCTCCGCCACGGCGAAGGCGTAGTCGGGGTGGCCGGGCCGCTCGAGGACGGCGTCCACCAGTTCCAGGGCCACGGCCACCTCGTCCTCCCGGAAGACCCCCGCGGCCCGGAGGATCTCCTCGATGGCGCTTCGGTGGTGCGGACGGAGGGGGACCAGGGTCACCGCCACGGGGGGTTCTCCTCCGCGGCGGCCAGGATGGTGAGGACCAGGTCGCCGTAGGTCCAGCCCACCGCCTGCGCCTGCTTGGCCAGTCCCGCCGACGGGGCGAGGTCGGGGTTGGGGTTGACCTCGAGGATCATGGGGCGCCCGCCGGCGTCCTCCCGGAAGTCCACCCGGGCGTAGCCGCGGAAAGCGACCGCCTCTACCGCCTCCAGGGCGAGGCGCTCCAGGCGGTTTCGAACCTCCTCCTCCACCGGCGCCGGGCAGAGGGTGGGGGTGCCCCGGTATTCCTCGCTCTCCTCGCGCCACTTGGCTTCGAAGGTGAGCACCGGCGGTCTTCCTTTGGGGAGGGACGTGTAGTCCACGAGGGAGGGCGGGAGGACGCGGGGACCCTCGCGGGTCTCCACCACCGAGCAGTTGAACTCCCGGCCGGGAAGAAAAGGCTCGGCCAGGATCCCTCCCGGGAAGCGCTCCAGAAGGGGAACCAGCCGCTCCTCCAGGTCCTCCGGCCTTTCCACCAGGTTGCCGGCGTAGATCCCGTGGCTGGCGTCCTCGGCGGCGGGCTTGAGAAAGACGGGAAAGCCGAAGGGGAGCTCCCCTCGGGCCTCGGCGGGGCGGAGAAAGAGCCTTGAGGGCGCGGTGGGAAGACCGAAGCCTTGGAGATGGCGCTTGCAGACGTCCTTGTGGAGGCCGAGGTGCAGGGCCAGGGGCGGACAGCCGGTGGCGCGGAGACCCAGGGACCTCAACCCGATGGCCAGCGCCACCTCGCTGGGGGGGTCGTCGGGGAAGCCTTCGAAGAGGTTGAGGACCGTGGAGCCCCGGGGGAGGGATTCCAGGGTCCGCAGGGCCCCGGAGAGGGGCGGAGCCAGGGGGATCCTTTCCACCGCCCGCCCCGCCGAGGCGAGAGCCTGGGCCACCGCCTCCACCGTTTCCAGGACCGCCCGTTCGGCGATGCCCTCGTCGAGCCCCGGGTCGAAGTCGTTGTAGAGGACGAAGACCGGCTTCTGGCGAAAGGTGTAGAGGCGGGGTTCTCCCGAGGTCCAGGGACGGGAAGCGGGGGCCGGAGCCGCCGAGCCTTCGGGAGAAACCGACGGCCGCGGGTCCGTCGCCGACGGCGTGCCGCTCCCGGCCCGGGCTTTCATACCAGTCCGCACCGCCGGAAGGCGGCCTCCAGGATGCGCCGGAGGAGTTCGGGGTAGGGAATCCCGTGGCCCCGGGCCAGGATGGGCAGGTCTCCGTAATCCGGGGAGAGCCCCGGAAGGGGGTTGATCTCGAGGAAGACCGGCACCCCGTCCCGCATCCGGAAGTCCACCCGGGCCGCGTCCCGGCAGCCGATGGCGCCGAAGGCCGCTACGGCGGAAGTGTACAGTGCGTGCACTTCCTCCGGGGAGAGGGGAGGCGGGACGTCGTAGGCCACCCGCCGCCGCCAGTCCCGTTTGGCCTCGATGGAGTAGACGAAGCGGGGGTCCGGTCCCTGCCGGGGCCGGATTCGCATGGCCCCCACCGCCCGGGGCGGGTCGTTGCCCACCACGCCCACGGTGTACTCGTCGCCCTCCACGAACTCTTCCAGGAGCACGGGCTGGCGGTAGGCGGCGAGGAGCGCCGGAACCCGCGCCGCGGCCTCCTCCGAACCGCCGAGGACCGAATCGTCCCGCACCCCCTTGGAGGAGCCCTCGTAAGCGGGCTTGGCGAGGCAGGGGAAGGGCAGCTCGCCCAGCCCCCGGAGGTCGGCGGGGCTGCGGACCAGAAGGTCCCGAGGGACGGAGACGCCCGCGAGGGCCACGAGCCGTTTGGTGAGGGCCTTGTCGAGGCTGAGGGAGAGGGTCAGCGGATCGGAGAGGGCGTAGGGGATCCCCAGCATCTCCAAGACGGCGGGAACCTGAGCCTCCCGGCTCCGGCCCGTGCCCTGGCCCTCGGCGATGTTGAAGACGAAGTCCACCTTCTCGTGGAGGATCCTCTCCAGAAAAGGCCGCCCCCCGCCGAGGCGGACCACCTCGTGGCCCAGCTCCCCCAGGGTCCGGGCCAGCGCCTCCACCGTTTCGGGGGGGTCGTACTCCTCGTACCGGTCGTCGGGCTCCCCCGGGGCGGGCGAGGCCCCCGGCGGCTTCAGGTCAAAGGTCAGTCCGAGGCGCATGGTCCCCTGTCCTCCCCCCTTTCACCAGCCGGGGTTTCCTCCGCCTCTCCCCCTCCTCGAAGGGAAGGGAGGGGCTCCGGCGGGACCTCCGGGGAGGGGGCGGCGCGGGGTTGCGGTACCGGAAGATGCGCCCCTCGTAGTTGCGGAGGACCAGCTCGTCCTCGGTGCAGGAGAGGAGGTAGTTGGGCGCCAGGGGCACCTTGCCGCCCCCTTCGGTGTCCACGACGAAGGTGGGGACGGCGAAGCCCGACGTGTGGCCCCGCATCTTCTCGAGGATCTCCACGCCGGTCCAGACGGAGGTCCGCAGGTGTTCGGCCCCTTGCACGGGATCGCACTGGAAGAGGTAGTAGGGTCTCACGCCGATGCGCAGGAGTCCGTGGCAGAGGGCCATCATCGTTTCGGCGCTGTCGTTGACCCCCCGGAGGAGGACCGACTGGTTGTTGAGGGGAATCCCCGCCTTCTGGAGCCGCAGGCAGGCCTCGGCCGATTCGGCGGTGATCTCCCGGGGGTGGTTGAAATGGGTGTGGACCCAGAGGGGGCGGTGGCGGGAGAGGAGCGCGGTGAGCTCCTCGGTGATCCGCTGGGGCAGCACCACCGGGTAGCGGGTCCCGATGCGGATGATCTCCACGTGGGGGATCTTCCGGAGCTCGGAGAGGCAGTAGTCCAGAACGGGCAGGGGCAGGGAGAGGGGGTCCCCCCCGGAGAAGATCACGTCCCGGATCTGGGGGCGTGCCGCCACGGCGGCGATCATGCGGTCCAGCTCCGCCCGGCTTCGGGGCCGCTCTCCCAGGTCCCACTCCCGTCGCCGGGTGCAGTGGCGGCAGTACATGGGGCACATGTTGGTGGCGATGAAGAGGGCGCGGTCGGGGTACTTGTGGACCAGACCCTCCACCACCATGTGGGGTTCCTCGGCCAGGGGGTCCCTCAGCCCCGGGTCGCTCTGGACGAACTCCTGGGAGGTGGGGACCGCCTGGCGGCGGATGGGGTCCTCCGGATCGTCGGGATCCACGAGGCTCAGGTAGTACGGAGGAATGCCGAGATGGAGCCGGGGCCCCAGAAGGGAGAGATGCCGGTACTCGGAGGCGGGGATGGGAAGGAGCCGGGCGAGGGTCTCGATGTCCCGGATCCGGTGGCGGTACTGCCAGCGCCAGTCGTTCCAGTCGGCGTCGGAGACGCCGGGGAAGAGTCGCTCCCGCGTGGAGCGGCTTTGCGGGGCGGCGTTACCGGAGAGCATGGCTCGCCCCCGAAGGGGCGCCGGCCCCGAGCCGATGGGGTGCCGGCCGGAGAACGGCCGGACCGGACCACGAAAAAGCCTCGCCCCCCAAGGGCGAGGACGGCACCGCGCTCGAGGGGTTCACAACCCCTCGGTGCCTGTGGGCACGAGCACTCCTCTCGGGTTTTTCCTTCATTCGTCCACGGAAGGCCTTCGCCTCCCGGCCTCCTCCTCCGAAGGGCGGGATGGTCCGCCGCCTCACGCTTCGGCCGTCCCGGCTTACGGGAAATATAGAGTCTCTTCGCCGGTTGTCAAGAGCCGGCGGCGAGCAAGGCGGCGCCGGCTACGGCCGCCGTGGTGCCGAGCAGCGCCCGGAGGCTCACCCGTTCCCCGAAGAAGACGCGGACCAGCGGCAGGATGAGGATGGGGACGAGGGCCATGAGGGCCGAGGCCACGCCGACCTTGGCGTGCGCCACGGCCACGAGGGAGAGCCACACGCCCAGAAAGGGTCCGGTAGTGGCCCCCAGCACCGTGGCGAGAAGGGCGCGGCGGTCCCGAAAGACGGCCCACGGGGAGACGGGAGCCGCCAGGAAGGGCGTGACGGTCCAGAGGCCCGCCGCCGCCACGACCATCCGGATGAGCGTTCCCGAGAGGGGCGGCAGGCCGCCCGCCAGTCCCTCCTTGGCGAGGACCACGCCCAGAGCCTGGCAGATGGCTCCTCCCAGGGCCAGCGCAACGCCCGGTCCCGTCTTCCCCCCGCCCTCTCCCGGCGAGGGACCGCGCCGCTCCAGCACGACCCAGGCGATGCCGGCCACCGTGAGGAGGATGCCCGCGCCCTCGCGGAAGCGAAGCCGCTCTCCGAGGAGAAGGAAGGCGAAGAGGGTGGAGAAGATGGGCCAAGAGGCCATGACCAGCATGGCCCTTCGGGGTCCCAATTCCAGCAGGGCCTTGAAGAGGAAGGTGTCGCCGAGGCTCAGGCCCACGAGTCCCGAAAGGCCCAGGTAGACCCACGCGCGCGCCGGCGCCGACAGAGGGAGAAGGTTTCCCGCCAGGAGGGCGTGGGAGGCGGAGAGGAGGACCACCGCGAAGAGGAGGCGGGTCCGGTTGACCACGAGGGCCCCCACCCGCTCTCCGGCCAGGGTGAAGAAGACGGCGGTGAAGGCCCACAGCAGGGCCGTCGCCAGGGCCGCCGCCTCGCCGATGCCGGGGACGTGCAGGATGGAGAACCTCCTTCCGGGGCCGGGCCCCACCCGAAGAGACTACGCCCGTCGTCCCGCTCGGGGAAGCGGGGGCCCCCACCCCAAATTCCGCGATGGATGGGTCTTGCCTTCGGTGAAGTCAGTGCTACACGAGGGAAAGGCTTTGTCTCTCCAAGGGGGAGGGGGCTTTTCCCCCGCGTTTCGCTGGCCAAGCCAGACGGAACGCACGGCCCACCCTTCGGGGTCCCTCCCCGCTCCACGGGCAAAGCCCGTGGAGCCTCACCCCACCCCTCACGCCTTCTTCGCCTTCGGCTCGAATGCCCCCAATCCCTTGGCCGGTGATGGGGCTGTTCTTAGAATGTGAAAGGTTTCCAAGGAGATGCACCGCCTGTTCGGTTCCCATCGCGGGATTGGGGCCTTGGGGCCCGTTCGGGGGTAGGATGAAAGGGGAGGTGACGGAGATGGGCGTGCCCCGAGCGTTGACGATCGCCGGCTCCGACTGCTCCGGCGGGGCGGGTATCCAGGCGGACCTCAAGACCTTTCACGCCTTCGGCGTCTACGGCATGAGCGCCATAACGGCCGTGGTGGCGGAGAACACCGTGGGTGTCCAGGGTTGGCGGGAGGTGGAACCGGACTTCGTCGCCGAGCAGGTCGCCTCGTGCCTCTCGGACATCGGCGCCGACGCCGCCAAGACCGGGATGCTGGTGAACGCCGCGGTGGTGGAGGCGGTGGCCGCCGTCCTTCAAAGGTACGCCGTGGCCCGCCTGGTGGTGGACCCGGTGATGCGGGCCAAGTCCGGAGACCCCCTCATCGCCCCGGAGGCGGTGTCGGCCCTCGTGGAGAAGGTCTTTCCCCTGGCCGAGGTGGTCACCCCCAACGTCCCCGAAGCCGAGGCGCTGGCGGGATTCCCGCTCCGGAGCGAAGGGGACTTCCGGCGGGCGGCCAAGGCCATCCGCGCCCTCGGTCCCCGGGTGGTGGTCCTCAAGGGGGGCCACAGCCCCCTCAACCCGCCGGGCCTTTCCCGGGACTTCGTCTGGGACGGCCGGGAGTGGGAGGTTCTGGAGGGGCCCCGGAGCCCGGACCGGAACACCCACGGCACGGGGTGCACCTTTTCCGCCGCCGTGGCGGCGGGGCTCGCCCAGGGCCTGGAGCTGGGCCTAGCCCTGCGACGGGCCAAGGCCTACGTGGGGGAGGCCATCCGCACGGCCCCCGGCCTCGGGGGAGGCCACGGCCCGGTGAACCACTGGGCCAAGACAGAACCATGAGGGGCCGGCACCGAGGTCATTTCTCGGTGGGCCCTCCCAGCGTTTTCTCGAAGAAGTCCAGGATCCGCCGGAAGAGGTCCTCCCGGTGGGAGGGCTCCCGGATGCCGTGGTTCTGCCTCGGGTAGTAGGCCATCTCGAAGGGCTTTCCGGCCTTCAGGAGGGCGTCCACCATCCGTGCGCTGTTGGCGAAGTGGACGTTGTCGTCGGAGAGCCCGTGGGCCAGCAGAAGCCGGCCCGTGAGGGCCTCGGCGGCGAAGACCGGCGAGCTCTCGCGGTACCCTTCGGCGTTGCCGGCGGGCAGGCCCAGGTAGCGCTCGGTGTAGCAGGTGTCGTAGAGCTTCCAGTCGGAGACGGGGGCCACGGCGGCGCCGGCCCGGAAGGTGCCTTCCGGCGCGTGGGTCAGGGCGTAGAGGGTCATGAAGCCTCCGTAGCTCCAGCCCCAGAGACCGATCCGGCCGCCGTCCACCCAGGGGAGGGACCTGAGGTACGCCACGCCCGCGAGCTGGTCCTCGAGCTCCACCCTTCCGAAGCGACGGAAGAGGGCCCCTTCGAAGGCGGCGCCCCTCCGGGCGGACCCCCGGTTGTCCAAGCAGAAGACGGCGAAGCCCCGCTCCAGGAAGAGGCGGTCCACCAGGTCCCACCGGGCCACGAAGCGGTCCTGGACCATCTGGGCGTGGGGGCCGCCGTACACCTGGACCACCACGGGGTACCGGCGGGAAGGGTCGAAGTCCGGAGGCTTCTGGAGCTTGCCGTAGAGGAGCGTTCCGTCGGAGGACCGCAGGGTCACCACCTCCGCCCGGCCCAGTCCGCGGGAGACCACCTCCGGCGAGGGGTTGTCGTAGAGGGGGAGGCTCCGGCCCCGCCGGAGGTCCAGCAGGGTCGCCCTGGGCGGGACGCCCAGGCGGGAGAAGAGGTCCAGGGCGAAGGCGCCGTCGGGGGAAGGGACGGCCTCGTGCCATCCCGGGAGGGGCGTGAGCTTGCGGAGGGCGCCGGTCCCCAGGTCCACTCGGAAAAGGTACTTCCGGAGGGGGTCCCCGTCGGTGCCGGCGACGAAGGCCGCCCGCTCCCCAGGATCCACGGCCAGCAGGTCATCCAGCAGGAAGGGCGGGGAGGTGAGGGGGGTACGGCGGCGGCCGTCGCGGGAGACCACCTCCATCCCCGCCGTTCCCAGCCGCTCGCTCGCCCAGAGAAACCGGCCGTCCTTCAGGAACCACGGAGGCCCCAGAAGGTTGAGCCAGGTCTCCGACCGTTCCTCCAGGAGGAGGCCGGTGGCGCCGCTCAGGACCTCCCAGTACCGGAGCTCCAACTTCTGCTGGAGCCGGTCGAGGAGCGAGAAGACGAGCCGGTCGCCCGCCGGCGTGAAGGCCGCCCGGGGGAGGTACCCCTCCCCCGACCGGGCGCCGGGGACGGGCCGGGCCTCTCCCGTGGCGGCGTCCACCCAGAGCAGGGTGACCTCGGGGTTGGGGTCTCCCGGCCGGGGATAGAACTGCATCTGGGCCGAAGGGGCCTCGGCGGTGGGGTCCACCATCGGGTAGGCGGGCACGCTTCCTTCGTCGAAGCGCCAGACGGCGAGGTGGCGGGAGTCGGGGGCCCAGAGGAAGCCCCGGCTCATGTCCAGCTCCTCGCCGTAGAGCCAGTCGGGCCGTCCCACGATGACCGACGGCTGGGAGGCGGCGAGGAGCCGTGGCGGTTCCGGCGGCTCGGCCACAAAGAGCCCCTGTTCGTTGGCGAAGGCCACCCGGCGCCCGTCGGGGGACCAGTCCCAGGACTCCACTTCCGTCCCGGGGGGCAAGAAGGGCTCCAGGGCGCCGCTCTGGAGGTCCAGGATCCAGGTGCGCATTCCCTGGAGAAGGGCCCGGCTGCCATCGGGGGAGGGCAGGAAGGAGGCGAGGGGCCGCCGGGTCCCGTCGGCCTTCTGGAACTCCTCCTGGCGAAGGACCGTCCGGCGGGCGCCGGTGTGGGGATCGAGGGCCACCAGGTCCCCGGCCTCCCCGCCGGGGGCCGGTTCGAAGAAGAGAAGAAATCTTCCCGCCCAGCGCGGCCCGTGGGGAATCTGGCCGCCGAAGGCGGCGGGCCGAAGGGCCTCCTTCACCGTGAGGGGCGGGGGCCCTCCGGCGGAGGGGGGGAGGGCGGCGGCGAAGGCCAGGGCGAGGACGGCGGCGAGACGTTTCATGGGGTCTTGACCTCCAGGCGCCCATTTTAGCAACCGGCCGGGACGCCCGTGGTATGCTTCCGCCGGAAGGGATGGAGGTGCCGGAGATGAAAGCGGCCATCGTCGTGGGGGCCAGTTCGGGAATCGGCCGGGAGCTGGCCCGCCTGCTCGCCGGAGACGGCTGGCGGCTGGGCCTCGCCAGCCGCGGCCTGGAAGCCCTGGAGGCCCTCCGAAAGGACCTGGGTCCGGGCCACGAAGCGGCGGCGCTGGACGTGAGGGACACGGACACCGTGCCCGCCCGGCTGGACGAACTGGTCCAGCGGCTGGGAGGGGAGGTGGACCTCGTGGTGCTCTCCTCGGGGATCGGCATCGAGAACCACCGGCTGGCCTGGGAACCGGAGGAGAAAACCATCCGGACCAACGTCCTGGGCTTCGCCGCCTGCGCCGCCTGGGCCGGCCGGTACTTTCTGGCGCGGCAGCGGGGCCATCTGGTGGCCACCTCCTCGGTGGCGGGCCACCGGGGAAGCCCCTTCAACCCCGCCTACAACGCCTCCAAGGCCTTCGTCTCCAACTACCTGGAGGGGCTCCGCCTCAACCTCGGCCGCTACCCCATCACCGTCACCGACGTCCGGCCGGGCTACGTGGACACCCCCATGACCCGGGGCCAGCGGGGGATGTTCTGGGTGGCCGACGTCGGGACCGCCGCCCGCCAAATCCACAGGGCCATCCAGAAGCGGAAGAAGGTCGTCTACGTCACCCGGCGCTGGCGGCTCGTCGCCCTCCTCATGCGCGCGGCACCTGACCCACTGTACCGGAAATTCTCCAACTGAAGGGTTTTCCCGCCGCCGCCGGTGCTATACTTCCCCGGGGCCGCCCGGGGGCGGGCCCGGGGAGGCACCATGGCATCGCGCTGGAAGACCTTCGAAGAGATGGCCGGGAACCTGCACGACCTCATGGAGGTCCAGCAGCTCCTGGAGTGGGACCAGCAGGTCACCATGCCCCGGAAGGGGGGCGCCCAGCGGGCCCTCCAGCAGGCGGCCATGGCGCGGGTGGTCCACGAACGGCTCACCGACCGCCGGTGGGTGGACCTCCTCGGCGAGCTGGAAGGCGAGGACGCCACGGAGGAACAGGCGGCCGACCTTCGGGAGGCCCGCCGCATGACCGACCGGGCCTGCAAGCTCCCCGCGTCGCTGGTGGCCGAACGGGCCGAGGCGGTCTCGCTGGCCCAGGGCGCCTGGGAGGAGGCCAAGCCGCGCGGGGACTTCGCCGCCTTCCTTCCCCACCTCGAGCGGGTCCTCCGCCTCACCCGGGAGACGGCCCTCTGCCTCGACTCCGGCGCCCCCTACGACGCCCTCCTGGAAGACTACGAGCCGGGAATGACCGAAGGGGAGCTCCAGCGGGTCTTCGAGGACCTCAAGGGGCGGCTCCGGCCCTTCCTGGACCGCCTGCGGGGGGCACCCCATCCTCCCGACGGCTCGGTGATGGAGCGGCACTACCCCGTCGCCGCCCAGGAGGCCCTCTGCCGGGCCCTGGCGCAGGAGGTGGGCTTTGACTTCGAGGCGGGGCGGCTGGACCGCTCGGCCCACCCCTTCACCAACGGCACCTTCCGCGACGTCCGCATCACCACCCGATACAACGAGCGCCGGCTGAACACCGCCCTCTTCGGAACCCTCCACGAGGCCGGCCACGCCCTCTACGAGCAAGGTCTCGACCCGGAGCGGTACCGGATGCCCGCCGGCCAGGCCTGCTCCCTCGGCATCCACGAGTCCCAGTCCCGCTTCTGGGAGAACGTGGTGGGAAGGTCCCAGGGCTTCTGGATCCGGACCCTTCCGCGTCTGAAGGAGTCCTTCCCCGGCGTGCTGGACGACGTGGACGCCGGCACCTTCTTCCGGGCCGCCAACGTGGTGAATCCCTCCTTCATCCGGGTGGAGGCCGACGAGGTCACCTACAACCTCCACATCGTCCTGCGCTTCGAGTTGGAGAGCGCCCTCCTCCGGGGCGACCTCCGGCCGGCGGACCTTCCCGCCGCCTGGAACGGGAAGATGGAGAGCCACCTGGGCCTGAGGCCCCCCACGGACCGGGAGGGGGTCCTGCAGGACGTCCACTGGTCGGCGGGCCTCATCGGGTACTTCCCCACCTACGCGCTGGGGAACCTCTACGCCGCCCAGTTTGCCGAGGCCATGGAGAAGGACCTTGGACCGCTGGAGGAACGGGCCGCCGGGGGCGATTTTGGCTCCCTGCGGGAGTGGCTGCGGGAGAAGATCCACCGCCACGGCCGGAAGGACCTGGCCCCGGAACTTTGCCGCAAGGTCACGGGAAAGGCCCTCTCCGCCGAACCGCTCATGGCCTATCTGGAACGGAAATTCGGCGCCGTCTACGGCCTCTGAGGCCCGGGCGCCCCCTTCTTTGAGGAAACCGACGATGCGCCGGAACCTGCCCCCCGTGGATCCATCCAAAGCCCGAATCGAGAAGGACAGCCTGGGCGAGGTACGGGTGCCCGCGGAAGCCTACTACGGGTGCCAGACCCAGAGGGCGGTGGAGAACTTCCGCCTCACCGGGGTGACCCTCGCCAACTTTCCCTCCTTCATCAAAGCCCTGGCCCAAGTGAAGAAGGCGGCGGCCCTAGCCAACCGGGACCTGGGGCTTCTCGCTCCCCCGGTGGCCGAGGCCATGGCCCGGGCCTGCGACGAGATCGCCGAGGGACGCCTCCACGACCAGTTCGTCGTGGACATGATGCAGGGCGGGGCGGGGACCTCCACCAACATGAACGCCAACGAGGTCATCGCCAACCGGGCCCTGGAAATCCTGGGGAAGCGCAAGGGCGAGTACGCCCACTGCCACCCCAACGACCACGCCAACATGTCCCAGTCCACCAACGACGTCATCCCCACCGCCATCAAGGTGGCGGCCCTGTACGGCCTCAAGGACCTTCGGGAAGAGCTGGGCCGCCTCTGCGACGCCTTCGCGCAGAAGGGCGCCGAGTTCGCCGACGTGCTCAAGATCGGGCGCACGGAGATGCAGGACGCGGTCCCCATGACGCTGGGGCAGGAGTTCGAGGCCTACGCCACCATGATCCGGGAGAGCCGGGACGCCCTTCTTCGGGCGGAGGCGCTCATGGCGGAGATCTCCATGGGGGCCACAGCCGTGGGAACGGGCCTCAACACCGACCCCCGGTACGCCGGTATGGTCTGCGACCGCCTCCGGGAAATCACCGGCTTTCCGCTGGTCACCGCCTCCAACCTGGTGGAGGCCACCCAGGACAGCGGAGACTTCGCCGAGGTCTCGGGGATCCTCAAGCGGATCGCCATCCAGCTCTCCAAGATCGCCCACGACCTTCGGCTCCTCTCCTCCGGCCCCCGCGCCGGCTTCGCGGAGATCCACCTCCCGGCGCTCCAGCCGGGTTCCTCCATCATGCCGGGGAAGGTAAACCCCGTGATCCCCGAGGCGGTGAGCCAGGTGGCCTACCAGGTCATCGGCAACGACGTGGCCGTCTCCATGGCGGCCGAGGCCAGCCAGCTCGAGCTCAACCCCTTCGAGCCGCTCATCGCCTACAACCTCTTCATGTCCATCGGCATGCTGCGGGCGGCGGCGGAGATGTTCCGGATCCGCTGCATCGAAGGGATCAAAGCCGACCGGGAACGGTGCCGGCGGCTGGTGGAGCGCAGCGTGACGCTGGTGACGGCCCTGGTGCCCTACATCGGTTACGAGGCGGCGGGGGAGGTGGCCAAGGAGGCGCTGGCCACCCAGAAGCCCGTCCGGCAGATCGTCCTCGACCGCGGGCTCCTGTCGGAGGAGCGGCTCCAGGAGATTCTGGACCCCGCCAAGATGACCCACCCCCGGGCCATCGTGTAGCGAAAGCCGGGGTCTACTGACAGCGCCGCTGCTTTCCCTCGGGCCACGTGGTGAAGCCGCTGTTGGCCCACACGATGTCGTTCTCGAAGCAGGCGGTGATCGCCGGCGCGGCGGCCAGGACCGCCGTGAGGTCCTCCCCGTCGTCGCTTCCGCCCTTCCCCAGGGACCGGATGGCGAAGTCCTGGTAGGAATCGGTGCAGGCGTACTGGTACTTGGTTCCCCACGGGTCGGGGTTGGGGACCTCCTTGATGTAGAAGGGGGCCAGCTCCCCGATGGGGATCACCACGTCGGTGTTCTGCCACGACGTGTTCCCGTGGGGGTAGTCGTTGGTGTCGGTGCTGTAGGAGTTGCAGGCGGTGGCCAGCCCCCGGACCTCGGCCATGGCCCGCTTCTGCTTGGCCCGCTGGATGGCCTGGATGAGGTTGGGGATGGCGATGGCGGCCAGGAGCCCGATGATGGCCACCACGATCAGGAGTTCGATGAGCGTGAAGCCCCGGTTCCGCTCCATGGCGCCCTCCCTCTGGCCCAAAAAGACAGCAATAACGGTGCCATTCTGGAAGTGCCGGCCCGGTGCAAAGGGCCGCCGCCCCTGCCCAAAAGTGTTAACCCTTTCCGTCAGGGAGTGGCACCTTTGGGTTCCAGCACGAAGAGGACCACCTCCCCCCGGCGGAAGAGGCGCATGGGGGGGCCCCAGGTGCCCGTGCCCCGGCAGACGTACAGCGAGAGGGGGCCCACGGCGTAGGCCCCCGCGAGGCGCGGGTAAAAGAGACGGACCACCAGGCCGAAGGGCCAGATCTGGCCGCCGTGGGTGTGGCCCGAGAGCATGGCCAAAGCCCCGCGGCCGGAGGCCTCCTCGGCCCCAAGCGGGCTGTGGCTGAGAAGGATGCACGGGCGGCCCGGCGGGACGGACCGGAGGGCCTCCGCCAGCGGGTCGCCGGCGAGGCGGAACTGGCGGCGGGCGGTGAGGTCGTCCACCCCCGCCAGGAAGAGGCCCGGCGCCGCCTCCACCGCCTCCTGCCTCAGGACCCGAAAGCCGGCCCGGCCGAGAAGG
>Ga0272448_1002505_pt1 | contig 22926 bp, 20 predicted proteins | sample YNPCB0191_FD_202220 | JGI IMG/M metagenome (GOLD analysis project Ga0272448, IMG submission 202220) | Hot spring sediment microbial communities from Yellowstone National Park, WY, United States - YNP-CB-019-1 | ecosystem: Environmental > Aquatic > Thermal springs > Hot (42-90C) > Sediment... | reverse complement strand
CGACCTGTCAGGGCTTTGATACCTGGCATGGGCGTACCCTCCTTTTGTGAGTTGACTACTTGCGAAGGGAAGGATACGCCTCTTCTGTTCCTAGGTCAAGCCATTTTACACACTCTATGATACACTACCTATTTCATCGTGCCTGTCTTACTGCGTTGCCGTCGCAGCTCCCAATGTCACCGAGATGTCCATCTGCCGGCCGTTGCGCAGAATGGTCAGCGTCACCTTCTGGCCCGGCTGGGCGTTGCTCAGCGCCGAACGTAGATCCTGCAAGCCTGTGATTGTCTTGCCATTAAAGGCAATAATCACATCGCCGCCAACCGTAAACGTCTGGCCGCCGATGGTTACCGACCGCGAGCCACCCCGCAGGCCTGCGCTGGCAGCCGGTGTGCCCCGCGTCACGCTCACAATCAAGACGCCGGTCTGGTCGGCAGGCAGGTTCATCGCCTGGGCAATACTGCTATTCATGTCCATGCCCTGGATGCCCAGGTAGGCAGCACCCGTCGGGCTCGGCTGTGCCCCTTGCCCCTGGTTCGGCGTAGATTGGAACGGAACCACCTGGCCGCTTGCCTGTGGCGGCGTGGCTGGCCGCAGCCCCAACGTCACGGTGACCGTCTGCTGCTTACCATTGCGCAGAATCGTGAGATTGACCTTCTGGCCGACCTCTGTCGAAACAGCCAGATAAGCCACCAGGTCGTTAAAGGTCTTGATCGGCTGACCGTCAATGGCGATGATCACATCGCCGCCAACGGGAACCTGCCGGCCGTTGATCGTCGCCGTGTTCTTCGATCCCTGAATGCCCGCCGCTGCCGCCGGGCCTCCGGCTGTAACATCCACAACCAGCGCGCCGCGTTGATCGGCCGGCAGCCCCATGGCCTTGGCCAGGTCAGGCGTCAAATCTGTGCCGCTGATACCCAGGTAACTGTGGTCAAAGTGCCCTGTGCTGATCAGGGCCGGCACAACCTTCTTGACAACCTCGGCCGGAATGGCGAAGCCAATGCCGGCGCTTGCCCGCACAGGAGACTCGATAGCCGATGTGACGCCGATCACTTCACCCTGCACGTTGAGCAGCACGCCCCCTGAGTTGCCAGGGTTGATCGGTGCATCTGTTTGAATGACATCGGGAATGGTGTACGTCGGCCCGGTCGTATTCTGGTCAACCGGCAGGAAGCGTCCCAGAGCGCTGATGATGCCTGTCGTCATGGTGTTTTGCTCACCGAAGGGGTTGCCGATGGCAATGGCGATCTGTCCGACCTTGACCGCATTCGAGTCACCCATACGCACCGGCTTAAGCTGGCTTGCCGGCACGTTCACTTTAACCACGGCCAGGTCGCTCTGGGGATCTGTGCCAACCACGGTCGCCGCGGCCGTCGAGCCATCGCTGAAGACGACGGTGATTTGCGTTGCGCCGTCTACCACGTGGTTATTGGTGACAATGTGCCCCTGTGTGTCCCACACAAATCCGGACCCCAGCCCTTGCTGGATCTGCGGCCCCTGAAAGCCGAACGGGCTGCGCAAAGTCGAGCCCGATGACTGGGAGACCACCTGCAGCGTCACGACCGATGGACTGACCTCGTTGTAGATCTGCTCAAATGTGGCTTGCAGGGCAGCCACAACGCCGGTGAGCGGCTGATCAGGGTTGGGTGTTACCGTGGCTGCCGGTGCAGCAGCAAAACTGGTGTTGGCCAGCGGCGCCTTGCTGGTCGGCGTATTCGCCGGCGACTTTGGTGCACCACCGGCGAGACTGAAGCCACACCCGGCTATAACCAGAGCTGCAATAATAAACAGGATGACCAATGTGTACCGTTTCATAGGTCTCTCTCCTCCGACTCCGTTGTCCAATAGATGCTCTGTAATCATGAACCGATGACAGGTTGGCGGCCGCCGTCATGCTGATTGATGGCCGCCTAGAGCCGCCATCACAATGTTCCTCGGCAGACGTGTCTGCGTGAGGACTCTTTTTGATTGCACATATATTCTGCAAGAGATACATTAGATTTTCATTAGATGCATATTAAAGTATCATTAAACCTGCGGCGTCAGCGGGCAAGCGCGCCTGGCAAAAAAGCCCTCGCCTGAGCGCAAAGCGCGGCGAGGGCCGGCAAGGCAGAGCGGGCCTATACCCATTGGGTGTGGAAGACGCCATCCTTGTCGACACGGCGATAGGTATGCGCACCGAAGTAATCGCGCTGGGCCTGCGTCAGATTGGCCGGCAAGCGCTCGCTGCGATAGGCGTCGAAGTAAGCCAGCGAGGCGCTATGGGCCAGCACCGGAATACCCATGCCAACGGCTGTCTGCACGACAAAACGCAACGACTCCTGGCGGCTCTCTACAGCGGAACGGAAGGCGTCGTCAAGGAGCAGGTTGACCAGCGAACCGTTGCGCCGGTAGGCAGCGGTAATGTCATTCAGCAGCGAGGCACGGATGATGCAGCCGGCACGCCAGATTCTGGCAATTTCGCCCAGGTTGAGGTTATACCCGTACTCTACAGAAGCCATCTTGAGCAGTCCCAGTCCCTGGGCATAGGAGATAATTTTGCTGGCATACAGGGCATCGCGAGCGGCATTGATCAGCCTGGTGCGATCGCCGCTGTAGCGGGGCTGTGGCCCATGCAGCACCCTGCTTGCTTGCACCCGCTCGGCCTTGATGGCCGAGATGATGCGGCTCTCGACTGCGGCGTTGATGGTGGGAATAGGGGCGCCAATGTCCAGCGCATTCTGGCTCGCCCACTTACCGGTGCCTTTCTGCTGGGCTTCGTCTAGAATCACATCAACGATGGGCTTGCCGGTGTCACTATCAACTTTGGCGAAAATAGTGGCGGTAATCTCAATGAGATAAGACCTGAGCTCGCCTGTGTTCCACTCGGCAAAAACCTCATGCAGCTCGCGCGCCGACAATCCCAGCCCACGATGGAGGAGATCATAGGTTTCGGCAATCAGTTGCATGTCGCCATATTCGATGCCGTTGTGGACCATTTTGACATAGTGGCCGGCGCCACGGGGCCCCATATAGGCGACGCACGGCTCGCCATCCTCAGCCTTGGCAGCAATAGCGCGGAAGATATCTTTCGTTGCCTCCCACGCCTCTTTCTGCCCACCCGGCATGAGGCTTGGCCCCCACAAGGCCCCTTCCTCGCCACCGGAAACGCCGGTACCCATGAAGTTGAACCCTTGGGCCTCGAGTTCCTTGCTGCGCCGTTCGGTATCCATGAAGAATGAATTGCCACCGTCAATCAGGATATCACCAGCCTGTAGGTGCTTCTTGAGATGCTCGATGGCACTGTCTACTGCCGGCCCGGCCGGCACCATCATCAAGATACGACGCGGCTTCTCCAGAGCGTCCATCAGCGCTTCGGGCGAGGCGACCCCGGCAATCTTCTTCCCTTTGGCCGGGCCGTCCAGAAACGCCTTCGTCTTGCTCATGTCCAGATCGTAGCCGGCAACCGGAAAACCGTTACGTTCCATGTTCAAGGCCAGATTGTGGCCCATCACACCCAGACCGACAACACCAATCTTGTATTTCATGGCAGTATCCTCGTTATGATGCTAGAAAGCACTCCCAGTCCAGACCACCGGCACGATTGGCCCATCATCTCCTACCTCTTCCAGGGCGGAAGCGCCGGCAATGTCTTCTCGAACTCGGCGATCAGCTCTGCTTCGTAGCTGCCGGCATATGTGCCGGCCAGAAAGCGAGACAGGCCTTCTTTATAGAATCGCTCCCACGATGCTTCTTCATGGCCGGGGTTGATGGGGAAGAAGAGCGCTCCATTGGCTCGCGCTGCCTCCATATCGCCGGGAGCGTCGCCGATCATCAGAATGTGATCTGACGGATACTTGCCCCTGGCAGCCAGGGCCAGATGCTGCTTTTTGCTCCCCATCTCCTGCCCGGCGATGACTCGTGCGTACCGGGCGATATCGTGCTCTTGCCACTCGCGCACCAGCGCCTCGCCCGGTGTCGCGCTGACAACGATAATGTCTGCCTGACGTTGCAACGCCTCCAGGCTTTCGCGCACATAGGGGAAAGGGGGAACGCCGTGCACCATATCGGCAATGGCCGCATTGACGGCGGTGGTCCAAGCCCACGCCTTGTCGAGCTCTGGATCTGGGTGCGCAGACATAAACGTTTTCAACCCCTCGTTGCTCAAAGGCAGACCAGAGGCGATGAACTCACGCAACCTGGTGGCCTGGGTGATCGTGACATGGCGGGCGATAACCTCGGGCCGTTCGCGTAGCAGGTCGAAGACCATAACCAGCGCCGGCCACCGGTTGATGCCGCGCCATTTGGAGTAGAGGTTGACGAACTCCACCGCTTCGCGAGCATACTTGGAAACGGGTTGGAGATCCCAATACTTGATGGTGTTGGGACAGAAGCATTCTTTGTGCTTGATCTCCATTGTGTCAAAGGCGCAACCATCCGAATCAATGCCGACGAAGAAATCGTGTTGCGGCTGCATCTCGGCTAACGGTTGGGCCGCGGCAGGGTAGGTACTCACGATTGATTCTCCTCTATGTGTGATGACGGCAATCCTGGTCTCGTAGGCACACACAGATTACACGCGCCGCAGGCTTTTGTCAAGTCTTGTGTTCTGTGTAACTGTTCACGTTTACCCTGGAAGCAAGTGCATCGGCATGTCTATACCCTCCTGCAGGTTACCCAAACCTGCGGGAGGGTATGGAGAACGCTGCCAGCAACCCGTGTTCCGTGCCATCTGCGCCTGCATCCGTGGCCAGCTCGCTCCGCTTTCCACCTTCCCTTACCCTAACGGTGAACAGTTACGGCCGAGGGGAGGTGAGCCGTCGCAACGGTTTTGTGGTATAATAGCCGTGCAGATCACCGTTGGGAGGCAAAAGGTGGGCCTTGAGGGAAAAGTGGCGCTCGTCACGGGGAGCGGGCGCGGCATTGGCAGAGCGATTGCCGTTCGGCTCGCTCAGGATGGCGCAGATATTGTCGTCAACTACTTCCGTAACCGACCAACCGCCGAAGAAACGGCCGCTCTCGTCCAGGCAACAGGGCGTAAGGCTCTGGTCGTCAAGGCACATGTGGGCGATGTCGAGCAATTGCAGCACCTGTTCGAGACGATCAGACAAGAGTTCGGCTATCTGGACATCTTCGTTGCCAATGCCGCATCAGGTATCCCGAAGAACATCATTGATGTTGACGTAAAGGGCTGGGAGTGGACGATGAACATCAATGCCCGGTCTCTCTTGCTTGGGGCCAGGGAGGCCGTCAAGCTGATGAACGGGCGGCCAAACGGGCGCATCATCGCGATCACCAGCCTGGGATCGACGCGCGTCTTGCCCAATTACGGAGTCATCGGCGTATCCAAAGCGGCCATTGATGCCCTGGTGCGCTACCTGGGCGTAGACTTGATTGCTCGCGGTATCACGGTCAACGCCATTGCTCCTGGCGTTGTCGCCACCCACGCTCTCACCTTCTTCCCTCAGCACGATCGCATCATAGAGGAAGCCATCAAACGGACTCCGGCGGGCCGGCTGTGTACACCCGAAGAGGTCGCCGCCGTTGCCTCATTCCTGTGTAGCGAAAGCGCAGCCATGATCGTTGGCCAGGTCATTACCATTGATGGCGGCGCATCGCTGCCGTTTGGCATGGGCTAGCGGCGCCGGCCCGGTGTTGCGGCTGTGGTCAAGCCCTTTCATTGCGATGACAGACGATGAAGCCTGGGCGAGTTAGAATCCTCAATATCGCCGTTGATGATGTAACGATGGATGAAGCTGTGGCGCGCCTGATGGAGTTGGCCACATCCGGGTCATTCCACCATGTCGTCACCGTGAACCCTGAGTTCATCATGACTGCCCGGCAGGACGCGGCCTTTGCCGCCGTTTTGAATGCGGCAGACCTGGCCGTACCCGATGGCATCGGCCTGATCTGGGCGTCGCGCCTGCGCGGCCGCCCTTTGCGCGAGCGTGTGGCCGGCGTTGACCTGGTTGAGCGCACCGCTGCCGGGGCCGCACAGCTCGGACTGCGGCTCTATCTGCTGGGGGCCCGCCCCGGCGTGGCCGATGAGGCAGCAGCCAGGCTGATCGAGCGCTACCCCGGTCTAACCATAGCGGGAGCCTATGCCGGTTCGCCCCTGCCTGTTGAGGAGGACACCATCATCGCTCGTATCCAACAGGCGTCGCCGCACATCCTCTTTGTCGCCTACGGCGCGCCCCAGCAAGATCTGTGGATCCACCGCAACAGGCAGCGGCTTGGCGTGGGAGTGGCAATGGGTGTGGGTGGGGCATTTGATTTCATCTCCGGGCGCAGCCGGCGTGCTCCCCGGTCGGTGCAGCGTCTGGGCCTGGAGTGGCTCTATCGCCTCTATCATGAACCGTGGCGTTGGCGGCGTATGCTGGCTCTGCCGCGTTTTGCTTGGGCCGTTCTCAGAGAGCCTGCAGAGCGCGGGTGATGTGGCTGAGCCCTTGCAACCCTAAAGCAATCCACCCAAAGGCTGCAACCCTCTGGCACGACAGTCAGAAACGGAAAAAGGAGTTAGGAGCATGAACGACATCAAGGACATGGCTACCCTGCGTGGCGTTGTGACCAAACACATCAACGAGACGCCCGTGCTCGACATTCACACCCACATCTATTCGGCAGCCTTCGGCGATTTACTGCTGCGCGGGCCGGAAGCGCTCATCACCTACCACTATCTGCAAGCCGAGACCAACCGTGTGCTCGAAGACATGACGCCGGCGGAGTGGATGGCTCTGACGACGCCACAACAGGCGCGCCTCGTCTGGCAGAAGCTGTTCGTCGAGCGCTCTCCCATCTCTGAAGCGGCGCGTGGTGTTGTCACTGCCTGGAAGCGGCTGGGCGTACCATCGGTACGCGATTACGACGGCGTCCTCAAGCACTTTGCCGGGCTGAGCGCCTCGCAGATGATTGATCTGGTGTTCAAGACGGCCAACGTCTCCGGCGTTGTCATGACCAACGACCCCTTCAATCCTGCCGAGCAGGCCGTGTGGTTCGGTGGCCAACAACGCGATCAACGCTTCCGTGCTGCCCTGCGCATTGATGCAATCATCCTCGACTGGGCGGCAACCTGGCAAAAGGTGCAACAGATGGGCTACAACGTCAGCCGCGACCTGCCAGAATCCACCTATCCTGAGATCACACGTTTCCTCAAGGATTGGGCGGCCAGAATGCACCCGGTCTACATGGCTGCCTCTCTGCCGCCGAGTTTCATGATGCCCGATGACTCGCCAAGCGGCCGCATTCTGGCGCAAGCCGTGCTCCCCGCGTGCCGCGACCTCGGCATACCATTTGCCATGATGATCGGTGTCAAGAAGCGCATCATGCCCGAGCTTGGCGATGCCGGCGACGGCGAAGGGCTGGCCAACCTCGATTCGGTTAGCCACCTCTGCCGGGCATACCCGCATAACAAGTTTCTCCTCACCGTCTTGGCGCGCGAGAACCACCACGAGGCCATCGTTCTGGCACGCAAGTTCCGCAACCTGCATGTTTTCGGTTGCTGGTGGTTCAATAACAATCCCAGCATCGTCGAGGAGATCACCCGTGAGCGCGTCGAGATGCTGGGGCTGAGCATGACACCGCAGCACTCCGACGCCCGCATCCTCGATCAACTTGTCTATAAATGGGCCCACTCACGCAAGGTCATTGCCGAGGTTCTGTGCGAGAAGTACGGCTACCTGATCGAAGAGGGCTGGTATCCTGGCGAAGACGAAATCGCCCGTGACGTCGCCATGCTGTTTGGCGGCGAGTTTGAGCGTTTCGTGAGAATGTGATAGCAGTAGGCCGCACCCTCATCGCAGCCTTTTCCCGGCCGGGGAGAAAGGATAGGTTTACTCCTCCTGGCAGGCAACGGGCTCAGGGTGAGGGGTAAAGAAGGGGAGGGTAAAGATGAACAAGTTTACCGCAATGGATCTTAGCCGCTACTTCAATGCTGATCGCCGCAACCTTCCGCTCAAGCCTGGCGCTCGCCCACCCTGGCAGGACGCCCTGGCTACGGCGGCTGCAACGATGTTGGCCGGGGATCAAACGCTGTGGGGGATTCCCTTCCGTCTGGGCCCGGCAGAGGGGCAGCCATGTTGGATTGTGCTTGGGGCCGGCAGCGACCGTGTAGACATTGATCTGCCTGCCGGCACGCTGGCAAGCTACGTCGTCATTGTCCATTTCTGCAATTCGTCGCATGACGAAAGCGTTGGCCGCCCGCGCCAGCTATTGCTCAACGCCGTCATGCGCCCCGGTGAGCATCTGGCCGACTACACGCTGCTCTACTCAGACGGCTCGGAGCACGGTCAACCCATCCGCCGCCGTTTTGAGATCAACGAGCCGACCATTAAGTGGGGACAGAACGCCTTCGTTGCACTGCCCGATTCCGCCGATCGTCCTGTGGATCCTCTGGGGCCACACGCTGCCGGACAGTGGGGCAGCAACCAGACGGGCATCGCCGATACCCAGGGCTCTCGTGTACCCTACTGGGTCTATGCCTTGCCCAATCCACACCCTGAACGCCCCCTGGCCGCCATCCGCCTGCAGGCAACCGGGGCAGATACACTCGCCATCGCCGGCCTGACGCTTTTCCATGGTGAAGAGCACCCCTTGCGCTATCATCGCCTGGAAACTGTGCGCGTCTCGCTGCCCGCGCAGGAGACGACCGATCCCGCTCAGATAGCAGCCTCCATTGACCTCGGTACTATTGTCCGCTGCTACGCCTTGCCCGACTTTCAGCCGCAGGCGTGGCTGGCTGCCCTGGTCAAGGGATGGGGAGAGGAACTGCGCCCGCCTGCTCCCGCGTCAACACTCATGCTTGATGTGGCAGCCGCTCCAGATGCCACCCTGACGGTCGGACGACATTCCGTCGCGATGGGCGACGTCTACAAGAACGGTCAGGCGCACAGTGCAGGCGGGGCACACATCGAGCTGCTCACACCGCATAAGGCCTGGCTGCACGTTACCATCATGGACGATGCCACCGGTAAGCCGACCCCGGCGCGGGTCCATTTCCGCTCGCCCGATGGCCGCTACTTTCCCCCGTATGGCCATCGCCATCAGGTCAACGATAACTGGTTCGAGGATTACGGCGCCGACCTTAAGCTTGGATCAACCCAGTATGCCTATGTGGACGGGACGTTCCAGATCGAGCTGCCGATCGGCCGCTGCTACACCGAGGTGAGCAAAGGCTTCGAGTATGAGGCCGTACGCCAGGAGGTGGACATTCAGCCCGGGCAGCGTGAACTGACCATCCGCCTGCAGCGCCGCTTCGACCTGCGTCGCCAGGGTTGGGTGACGGCCGATACGCATGTCCACTTCATATCGCCGCAGACGGCATGGCTCGAAGGCCAGGCCGAAGGGCTGAATGTGATCAATCTGCTGGCGTCGCAATGGGGCGACTTGTTCACCAATGTCGGCGACCTCACCGGACGACTGTCTGGTTGCTCACGCGACGACACCATCGTCTGGGTCGGCAGCGAAAACCGCCAGCACATTCTCGGCCACATGAGCTTGCTTGGCGTCAAGGGCGCTCCGATCATGCCCTTCTGTGCAGGAGGCCCCCAGGAGAGCTTCTTCGGTGATCCCATGTGGATGGGTCTGAACGAGTGGGCGGATCGTTGTCGCCAGCAAGACGGCGTTGTCGTCATTCCGCACTTCCCCAACCCATATGCAGAAGTGGCGGCTGAAATCATTCTGGGCAAGGTTGACGGCGTGGAGCTACGCGAGTTCTACTCGCCGACCCTGAACAACTACAACCTGCTGGAATGGTATCGTTTCCTCAATTTGGGCTACCGCGTCGCTGCTGTCGGTGGCACGGACAAGATGTCGGCGGGCATGCCGGTTGGCGGCGTGCGTACGTATGCCTACCTGGGCGATGAAGATCTCAGCTTCGACAACTGGGCCAAAGCCGTCCGCGCCGGACACACGTTCACAACCAGTGGACCCATCATTGACCTGCGAGTGGAAGGCAAGGGAATGGGCGATGCCATATACCTGCCGGCCGGCGGCGGAACGCTAGAGGCTCAGGCCGAGGCGCGCTCGGTTGCCCCCTTCCACGTTGTGCAAATCGTCATGAACGGCAAGGTCGTCGCCGAGGAAACAGCCGAAGCGGGCACCTATGAGGCCCACATCGCCGCAAAGGTGAAGGTGGATAGCAGCAGTTGGCTGGCGGCTCGTTGCCTGAGCATGCACAAACTCTGGCACTGCTGGCCCGTGCATATGGTCGCCCACACCACGCCGGTCTACGTCAACGTGGACAACCGTGACCAATTCAACCCATCCGACGCCACCTACATGCTCACCTTGTTGGACGGAGGACTGGCCTGGCTCGACACGCTCTCTATTCCTGCCAGCCCTGAGCGTCAGCAAGAGATCACGAGCTTCTACCACGAAGCGAAGCGTCGGCTGGGGCAACGCCTGCATGCCCACACCCACTAACCGTGGCGCGCCGCCGGTCATCTGGTCGTCCAGGCCGATTCACGACATATGACATCAACTTTATTCGTTGATCTCGACGGCACGATCATGCGCAATCCGTTCTGGTCGGCTGTCTTTCCGATTGTCGCCGAGCGCCTGGCAGGCAGCAGCGGGCAGCCGGCCACGGCTATTATCGAGATGATTGTCGCCGAGAGTGCGGCGCGCAAGGCAAACGAGGCGAATGCAGCATGGGCGACCGACTGGGATGATATTGTCCGGGCGGTCGCCCGTCGTTTGGGTGTTTCGTTCGACCTGTCGGTTGAACAGGTGGTCATAGACAACTGCCATCCACCGCACATCGCCGTGCTCGATGACGCGGCGACGGTGTTGCGCGCCCTGGCCGACAATGGCTGGCAGATTGTCGCGGCAACGCACGGTCAGGCCCGCTACCAGGTACCCGTGCTCAAAGCGCTGGGCCTGTTGCCGCTTTTTGCCGACCTGGCAACGCCAGATCGGCGCGGTTGTTGGAAACAGCAGCAAGGGTTTTGGCAGCCCTATCTGGATGCCGGTGGTACACTCATCCACGTTGGTGACCTGTACGAGGATGATGTGCTGGCGCCTAAACGGCTTGGCTTACACGCCGTCTGGAAAGCGAAGCCGGCGGATGGCGTTCTCCATGATGCAGACCCTTTCCGGCGAGCAGCGGTCATCGAGCTTCCCATGCAGCAGGCTGTGCGTCCAGACGCGGTTATCTTTCACCTCGGCGAACTACCGGCCGTGGTTTCCCGGCTGAGACAGGGAGACGTCAAACCGCGCTGATATAGGGCGGCCACGGAGTGGCCAGGCGCTATCGTACGAAAACGGCCGTCTTTGCAGTTTTCATGTCGCGGCCGGTCAACCCTACTGATGGCCGCGCGGCCGGCTGCGCTCTGGCTCACGCGAGCGCGGCAGGGGGATGTATTCCACCGAAGGGCGGCGTTGGGCAGTCTGTGGGTACAAGGCCATGATGCGATAGATTTCATTCGGCATATCTGTTGATACCGGCAGCCCCAGCTGGCGAGCCTCGCCAACGGTGATCGGGTAGTCGTGCGTCCAGATGCCGCTCGACAGCGCTGTGGCCACCCGTTCCGCCAGTTGAGCGTCCATCTTGTCACGCAGCAGCTCCGAGACAACCTCCTTGACCTGGCGCAACGCCTTCTCGGCAATGTCGGCCATAATGATCGTATCGTCATCAATCTCAGCAATCGGCTTGCGCTCTAGTACCTTGAGAACGGAAGCCGCCGGATGCTGGCCGAGCTGTGGATCCACCGGCCCGAGGACGGCATTCTCATCCATGACGATCTCATCGGCGGCCAGAGCGATGAGTGTACCGCCCGACATGGCATAGTGGGGGACGAAGACGGTCACTTTTGCCTGGTGTTTTTGCAGGGCGCGCGCAATCTGTTCGGCGGCCAGAACCAGTCCCCCAGGCGTGTGCAAGATGAGGTCAATGGGTACATCTTTGTCGGTCATCTTGATGGCACGCAGGACGGCTTCCGAGTCCTCGATGTTAATATAGCGCACCAGGGGGAATCCTAGCAGGCTCATGGTTTCTTCACGGTGAATGAGGACGATAACGCGGCTCTGACGCCGACGCTCCAGGCGTTCAAGCATGCGCAGTCGCTCTGCCTCAAGCATCTTCTGACGGACAATGGGCTGAAGCGAGGACACGATGAAGAAGATCCAGAGAAGCGAGAAGAAGTCCATTGCCATCCTCCTATGACTGAATGAGATTACCAGGGGAAGTACTCGTCTATATATGTGCGTCGCATCGTGCGTCGGCGTGCCAGCAAGGGACCCAGAAGCAGGCCGGCTACAAAGCCGCCGACATGTGCCCACCAGGCAACGCCACCGAACGCCTGAGCTCCGGCGACGACGGTTAGAACGCCGTTGAGCAATTGCGAGATGAACCAGAAGCCCAGATAGAAGACGGCCGGGATTTCGACAAACCAGGGTAAGAAGAACAACGGTACCAATGTGATAACACGCGCCGAGGGGAAGAATATGAGGTAAGCTGCCAGCACACCGCTGATGGCGCCGCTGGCGCCGATGGTGGGGACGGTTGAGTTCGGGTTGAAGACAATATGTGTCCCTGCAGCAATAACACCGCACAACAGATAAAATAGCAGGTAACGGCCGCTGCCCAGCCGGTCTTCGACGTTGTCACCGAAGACATATAGAGCCAGCATGTTGCTGAAAAGATGCGCCCACCCGCCGTGAAGGAACATCGAGGTGAAGATTGTGCCGATCTCGAACAGGTCAAAATAGCGGAGCAAGCGCGCCGGCACAACACCAAGCGTGGCGACCCAGGCATCGGCCGAACGTCCCAACGAGAGCAGGAAGAAGAAGACCAGAACATTCAAGGCGATGATTAACCAGTTGACGACAGGCAAGGATCGGGAGCGAACCGTATCCTGTAGTGGCAGCATGGCATCTCCTTGGGTAGTGGGTGATAGCCCCGGTGGTGTGGGCAAAACATTATCTCGACCCCGGTCAAGGGACATCTCGCTGATCGTCTGGACATCGCTACGCTCGCATTATAAACCGGGAGTGGCAGAAAAGCAAGATGTCAGAGACATAAGCCTGGCGATTGGACGCATCTGCGTGGCGACTAAATCGCTTGGTGTGAATTGACCCTCCCGCAGGGTTGGGTAACCGCGGGAGGGTATATTGGAGCAGGTCTTACGCACTGCCCCGATCAGCGTCACATGCCGTCTCGCCTGCGGTCGGCCAGTACCTCCTGCAGCGCTTTGATGTCCACCCCGATGCCGGCAACCATCCAATAGACGCGCTGTGCCTGAGCGGCGATTATCTGATTTGCCAGACCCAACAGGTCGCGGTAGACACGCCCCAGAGGATAGGGCGGAACCAGGCCGAGCCCGACCTCATTGCTCACGATAATGAACGTGGCATCCATGTGGCGCTGCGCCGCCAGCAATTGCTCAACCTCTGCCCTGACCGCAGCTTCGGCGGCGCCGGCGTCGGGTTCGTCGCCGAGCGGCATGATAGAATTGCTGACCAGCAGGGTCAGGCAGTCAACAAGCACGACCGCTGCTCCGTCTACGGACTGGACGATAGCCTGCCCGGCCTGTCGAGGTGCTTCCAGTGTGCGCCAGGCTGAAGGGCGTGATCGCCGGTGGGCAGCAATGCGTTCCTGCATCTCCCCGTCCCTGCCTTCGGCTGTGGCGACGAAGAGGACCTTGTCGCCGCCAAGCTCATGTGCCAGACGTTGAGCGTAGCTGGTCTTGCCACTGCGAGCGCCGCCTAACACCAGGATTAGCTCTCCCATATTCTCTCCAAACGCTCCATGTCCAACGCCTGTTCTACCACGTCGGCCAGGCGGTTGAGATGAGCGTCGAGGCGATCCACGTCGTCGCCTGTCGCCTGTGCCTGCCAGCCGAGCGAGGCCAGCCATGCTCGCCGCAACCCCCTGTTCTCGAACAGCCCGTGCAGGTAGCATCCCCAGATCTTGCCATCGGGGCTGGCGCTGCCATCCAAAAGGGATACCGGCGCGCCGCTGCGCTCGGTCAGGATGAGCCAGGGATGGGCGCCGTCGGTGTGCCCCATGTGAATCTCGTAGCCCTCTACAGCCTGCCCGGCGCACCCTGCCAGCCAGCCCGGCCCGGCCACGATTTGCCCGCGGGCGCGGTGGGTTGCTTTTTCGCCGGCGAAGACGGTCTCGACGGTCAGCAGCCCCAGACCGCGCATCATGTCCAGCGGCGATTCCACGTGGTGAGGGTCGCGAATGGTCTGTCCCAGCATCTGGTAGCCACCGCAGATGCCGACGACTGCCGTGCCGCGTGCGGCCCGTTTCTGAATGGCTTCGGCCAGGCCTAGCCGGCGCAGCCACTGCAAATCGGCCATGGTACTCTTCGTGCCGGGCAGGATAATAGCATCCGGCCGGCCCAGCTCGTCCGGAGAAGAAACGTAGCGCAGCCGTACGCCGGGCTCGGCGGCCAGGGGATCGAAATCGTCGAAGTTGGAGATGTGCGGCAGGTGGATGACGGCAACGTCCACGGTGTAGTCGTTGTCCTTCACCGACGGCGTGTCCAGGGCGACGGCATCTTCCTCAGACACGCCAACGTTGTGAACATAGGGGATCACACCCAACACCGGCACGCCGCCCTTTTCCTCCAGGATGCGCACGCCATCAGTAAAGAGGGCCGGGTCGCCGCGGAACTTGTTAACCAGTAGCCCGCGCACAAGTGCTCGCTCGTCGTCGGGCAGCAGCCACAGCGTGCCCAACAGTTGGGCAAAGATGCCGCCACGATCAATGTCGCCGACAAGGAGGACAGGAGCACCGGCATAGACGGCAACGGCCATATTGACGATGTCGCCCGGCTTTAGATTCAGCTCTACCGGGCTGCCGGCTCCCTCTATGATCACCATGTCATAAGTTGAGCGCAGACGATCGAGTGCTGCGGTGACGATACTCCATAGTTCCTGCTTGTGCGTATAGTAAGAGCGCGCCGGCAAGGATCGCCACGGTCTGCCCAGGACGACGACCTGGGAATGGGCATCGGCTTCGGGCTTCAACAGGATCGGATTCATGTCAGCGGTCGGCTCAATGCCGCAGGCGATGGCCTGCACAGCCTGGGCGCGGCCGATCTCGGCGCCATCTGGACAGACAGCGGCGTTATTGGACATATTCTGTGCCTTGAACGGGGCAACATTGACCCCGCGCCGGGCATAGATGCGGCAGAGAGCGGCTGTCAGCAGGCTCTTGCCCGCCGACGAGCTGGTTCCCTGGATCATAAGAACTCTGCATGCCATATGGTCATCTACCTGCTTTCGTCTGGGCAGCGAGGATCGGGGATTGTCACTTTCCGCCGGTATCAGGGCTGCCAATCCAGGGGCTGGCTTCGATCTCTGCCACCGGATGCCGGTCGTTAAACAGCGTCAAGACGGCGGTATCGCTGTACAGGTGCAGCTCCGACACGCTGCCCGATGCCAGCCCCAGTCGCCAGAAGACATGCGACGGCAGTTCCAGCGCATGGCACACAAGGGCGCGCAGCGAGCCGCCGTGCGCCACCACCAGGACGGTCTGGCCATCGTGCTTCCGGCGAATGTCACCGACAAACGCTCCCACGCGCTGTTCGATTTGGGCCAGCGTCTCACCGCCGGGGGGCACTCTGGCGAGCGGGTCATTTTGCCACCCCTGATATTCTTCGGGCCACCGCTCCTGGATCTCCATGTAGGTCAGTCCCTCCCACCTGCCGAAGGCAATCTCACGCAAGCGGACATCGGCAATCACCGGCACAGCGGTAGCGCGGGCGATGGCCTGAGCCGTCTGCACGGCGCGCTGCAAATCGCTACTGTAAATGGTGTTGATGTGCTCGCTTGCGAAATAGCGGGCCAGGGCAGTGGCCTGTTGCCTGCCGGTTTCATCCAGGGGTACGTCACTCTGTCCCTGATAGCGTTTCTGGGCATTCCATGTCGTCTGTCCATGGCGGACCATGATGAGCCGGATCATATTCTCGATTTCCGATTTTGGATTGTGTGTCGCCAGCGTGATGTCTGCGCAGACAGAGGGAATCTAGAGCGCGATAGCGTCGAGCAGCCGGGCATTCTCCTCCGGTCGCCGGGTGGCGATGCGCACATAGGCAGGCAGGCCGAACGAAGCGCAATCCCGCACCAGGATGCCGCGCTGCAGCAGATCGCGGCGAAAACGCGCCCCGTTGCCCACATTGACCAGAAAGAAGTGCACCGATGAGGGCAGCGGCGGCAAGCCGCTCCTGCGCAAGCCGGCTACAAAATCATACGTTGCCTGGCGAAGCCGGTCGAGCGTCATGCGCAGGTGAGCCTGGTCGCCGAGCGCGGCCACACCGGCGGCTTGGGCCAGAGCGTTCACGTTCCAGGCCGGACGTACACCGGTCAGGGCGTTGATGACTTGCGGATGGCCGACAGCGTAGCCCAGGCGTAAGCCGGCCAGGGCATAGTCCTTCGTCATAGAGCGCAGGACGACGATGTTTGGCCGGTTCAGCGTCAGCGTTGACTGCACACCGGCGGCAAAGGCCAGGTATGCTTCATCCACGACAAACAGCGTCTGTGGGTTGGCAGCAGTCCACTCGTCAATCACATCTAGCGGTAAGATGGTTGCGGTGGGATTGTTCGGGCTGCAAACGAAGAGCAGGCGCGGCTGACTATCGTGCAGTAAGCGGCTGACGGCTTGCCTGTCTACGGCAAAGCCGCTTTCCACGGTGGCCGTCCAGTTCACAATGTTAGCACCCATCAGGCCGGCAGCGCGGCCGTATTCGCCGAAGGTGGGGCCTATGACCAGAACACGATCGCCAGGCTGCACGAAGGCAAAGGCGACGAGGTGAATGAGCTCGGCTGTACCGTTGCCAACCACGATCTGCTCAGGTGCGACGGCCAGATGATCGGCGAGAGCGTTGCGCAAGACCAGGCAGTCGCGATCGGGGTAGCGGTCGAGTGGCACGGCCCTCAGGGCTTGGGCAACGGCGGGCGACGGGCCGAAGGGGTTGCTGTTGACCGAGAAATCGAGCACATCGTCGGGCGAGATCTGCCTCTGTCTGATCTCGACATAATCAATCGCCCCGTGGTAGACCAATGGCGTGGCCAGAACGTCAGGTCGGGCAGATGGGGGAAGAGAGCGATTGGATCTCATCATCCTTTTCCCCTTCGACCAAGTCTCATGAGCACCGGCAAGCTGATGAAGGTAGCTGCAGCCAGCAGTGTTGCCATGTTCATCACGCGCAGTGAACGGCCGATGTCGGTAGGTTGAGCACTCTTCTGCCCGGCGCCCAGCTTGTAGTGGCCGACTTTTTCCAGTTCGACATCGAGCGCGCCGGCCATGACGCTCATGGGGTGGCCGGCGTTGGGACTGGCCGTTTTGCCGGCGTCGCGCTGCCAGATGTGCAGCGCCCGTGCGGCGTTTTCTCCGACAAGATCGGCGGCTGCGGCCAAAAGCGCGGCCGTCAGGCGGGCCGGCAGCAGATTGGCCACATCGTCGAGGCGCGCCGGGGCCTTGCCCAACCACTCGTGCTCGGCGTCGTGATAGCCGAGCATGGCGTCACATGTGTTCAGGAAGCGGTAGGCGAGCGCAGCGGGTAGACCGCCTATGGTGTAATAGAACAGGGGGGCAACAATACCATCCGACGTATTCTCGGCCACCGATTCAACAGTTGCTGCTGAAACCTGCGACATGTCCAACTGCGACGTGTCTCGGCTGACCAGGTGCCAGCTCAGCAATTGGCGTGCTGCCGGCAGGTTATCGCTAACCAGCGCAGTCTCGATGTGCGTTGCCGCCTGGTGCAGGCCGCGCCAGGAGAAGGTCATTTTGAGGATGGTGGCCTCGGCGATCCAGGCCAAAGGCCGCGGCAGGTGAGAGATGATACAAACAAGCAGCCTGCCCAGCCCAGCCACTGCCGCCGCGCCGCCGGTCGCCAGCACCGCGCCGAAGGCGAATGGCTGCACGCGGCCCTTGTGCGGGGCATGCTTGTTGGCCCGACCGATAGCCTGTCCCATCCATGCCACAGGATGATAGCGATTGGGTGGATCGCCGATGAGAATGTCCATGAGCAGGGCGAGAGCCAAGACGATGCTGCGATGGGCGCTCATCTCAAAGCTTCCTCCATGCATTGTCGCACACATCGTCCAACCAGCCAGCCGATGACTGTGAGCGGCCCGGCATAGGGCAACAGCTCGCCACGACCGGTACCGGCCACGACAACGGCATCGGTTGACGTTCCGGTTGCCGCATGCCCGTCTGGCGTGCGCACACCGTGAGCCAGCAACACCTGCGTTTTCACTTCGGTGGCCGTGATCACGGTATTCACCATCGCTGCCGGGCTGAGATTGGCGTCAACCAGGATGATCATGTTGATCGTGCCAATATGGCTCACAGTCGGTACAGTCAGCCCGGCTGCGGTTGCATTGCCCAGGCCGGCGGTGACGATGGTAGCAACCGTGACACCGCCATAGCGGGACGTGGCCGCCTTTGCTTTGTCCAGGTGGACGGCGGTCATCAGGCCAACAAACGGCTCGCTCAAGCCATGAGAGCGGGCGAAGTCACGCACATCGCCCGCCGCGTCATCGTTATGATAGCTCTTGTCCACATGGCGATTGATGATGTGCTGCGCTCTGATAAAACCGCCGCCGACGATGGCCGATGTCAACATATCAAGCGGCTTTGCGCTTTGCAGGTGCATGAACTCAGACGTGCAGGTGAGCAAGACACCGGGAAAGTCAAGATTCATCGTATGCTCGCCAAGCGACTGGTGTCAGTGCAGCGCCACGAACGTCAACAGCACACAGACCTCGACGACCTCACAGAGAGCGCCATAGATATCGCCGGTCAGTCCGGGGATGCGCTGCAGGACGAAGTGGGCCAGCGCTAATGTTACCACAGCGGCAATGGTCAATGCAAGTACGCCACCAAATGAGGCGGCCAGCCAGGCAGCCAGCACAGCCGTAAGCGTGGCAAGCACAAGCTGACCTCGCCCGGCATGATCCTTCATGTCGCGACCCAGCCCCTTATCGCGGGCATAGGGAAAGGCAACGATGGCTACGCTCATTGCCCAGCGACCCAGCAGCGGCGACAGAAAGAGAGCCGGTACATAGCCTACGACATTGCTCAGGCTGGCGTACTTCACCAGAAACACAATAACACCGCCGCAGAGGGCAAAACCGCCGACGCGCTCATCACGCATGATGCGCAGTCGTTCCTCAGGTGTGAAGCCACCGAACAGCCCGTCGCAGGCATCGAGCAAGCCGTCCACGTGGAGAGAGCCGGTTATGACGACCCAGGCCAGGATGAGTAGGGCAGCCGTGACATTGGCCGGGAAAACGAGATTGAGCGCTGCTGCCAGGGCAGCCAACACTGCGCCGAGCAGCCCCCCCACCAACGGGAAATAGCCCACCGCCCGACCCAGCTCGTCCGGCGTGAACAGGCGTCTCAGGATAGGTGGGCAGGTCGTCAGAAACTGGAGGGCAACAACCGGGGCAAGTAGTTGTTCTCTCATTGTTCTTTCTTTTGCGAGACACCGGCTTCGCCAAAGGTGGCCATCTCACCGAGAATCTTGCAAGCCGCTTCGGCGAGACAGATGCCCAGGGCAGCGCCTGTTCCTTCACCCAGGCGCATGTCCATGTCGAGCAATGGCTCCAGCCCCAGCCATTCGAGCATAATCTGGTGGCCGCGTTCTTGCGAGCGATGAGCAGCGATGAGATAGGCGCGCACCTGAGGTGCCAGGCTGACGGCAATCATGGCGGCAGCCGTCGAGATGAAGCCATCAACAACGACGGGGACGTGGTGAGCTGCCGCGGCCAGGATGACGCCGGCCAGTCCGCCAATCTCGAAGCCACCAACTTTCGCCAGAACATCCAACGCATCATGGGGATTTGGATTGTTGACTGCCAAAGCTCGTTCGACAGCCGCTTGCTTACGGGCCAGCCCCGCATCATCCACGCCGGTGCCGCGTCCCACGATGTCTGCAATCGGTTTGCCGGTGAAGACGGCGGCAATGGCAGCCGACGGTGTCGTATTACCGATGCCCATCTCACCCGTGCCGACGATGTCGAGTCCTTTGCCGAGCTCATCTTCGAGAATATCCTGTCCGGCCATGATCGCCTGAACGGCAGCCTCGCGACTCATGGCCGGCCCGCGGGCGATGTTGGCTGTTCCATAGCCGATCTTACGCACGATCAGCCCCGGGCGCGGCTGCAGATCGCTGGCAACCCCCATGTCAACGACCACAACTCGCGCCCCAACATGACGTGCCAGCACGTTGATCGCTGCACCGCCGTTGAGGAAGTTGTAAACCATCTGTGGCGTCACTTCCTGTGGGTAGGCGCTGACGCCTTCGGCCACCACCCCGTGGTCGCCGGCCATCGTCGTGATCACCTTGTGCATGATCTGGGGCAAAGGCTGGCGGGTGATGCCGGCTATCTGAACGGATAGGGTCTCCAGCCGTCCCAGGCTACCCTGCGGCTTGGTCAGCATGTTCTGACGGGCGCGTGCCGCAGCCATTGCCTGCTCATCTAGTGGCGCAATAGTCGAAATCAATTGATCGAGCATGGTGGGATTCTCCTCAAGAAATACAGATACGGGCTGTTTGAGGGCCGCCTCCCGTCAGGCTATAGCATGCCACACCGACGGCTGAAGCTAAGCTGCGGCGCACGTAAGCGAATACATCGGCAACAGCGGCACGGGTTGGGTCTACAAGCAAACCCAGAATCGTACCACTATGCGCCCGGCACACGCCAAGCGCGCCCACGTCATCGGCGATTGATAAAGCGGTCTCCAGCAGTGGATTATGCAGGATGCTCTGATGCGCCCGAGCGCTGAGCGTTGCGGCCTGGCCGATGGCCTGCATATCGCCCCGGCGCAGGCCGTGGCGCAACAGGGTGAACGCCTCCCGGTGTTGGTCGGCCAGATGCCGTAGCCTGTCGCGGTGATCGCAGCGATTGAAAGCAATGGTGTCTATTTCTCCCCCCGGATCGAGCACGATAATGTTCATGGCAGGCGCCGATCCGAGATGTTCATAGAAGCTGCCCCGACGATGATCGAAGAGCGTTAATCCGGGAAACATCGTGCTGTCGCTCGGCTCAACACTGACGGCCAGGCGCGCTACATCAGCAGTGGCCAACGGCTGTCCCAGGGCCTGGCCAAGGGCATAGAGGGCGGCGCCGATGTCGGCCGTGCTACTGCCATAGCCACGCCCTCGCGGTATGGGCGACGACAGGCGCAAGGTTACACCTTGCTCTGTCCGTCCAAGAAACTCCAGAGCTGCCCGCAGAGCCTGTGTGGTCTTCGGGGCATCAGCCGGTATTTGCCAGCTCGGCTCGCTGTCTACGATGATCTGAGCCGTGGCCCATAGCGTGATCGGGCATGAGACCAGGCAGGGAACTCCGTCTAATGTGCCCTGCACCAATTCGCCGCAGGTGGCCGGTAGTGCAGCCTGCCCGCCGGCAATGCGATCCATTCTTTCCTCGTGCTCCGGGCGAGTGGCTATTGCAGCCGGGTGGATCATTGCCTGTCGTAGGGAGAGGGCGACTTGCCTGCTCATACTCTGCTAAACAATGGAACGACCATGGGTGTGTTGTAGATCGGGTGGTTGGCGACGGTGACCGGCACCCGGTAGGCTTCGGCCAGCAGATCAGGAACCAAGACGGTGGCCGGTGTGCCGACGCCGAGCAGGCGACCATCGGCAAGCAAGGCCAGTCTATCGGCACACAGGGCCGCTTGATTCAGGTCGTGCAGGGTAATGACCACTGTCAGGCCGTCTTTGTGAGCCAGATTGCGAACCAGCTCAAGGGTCTCTGTCTGGTATTTGAGGTCGAGATAGGCAGTCGGCTCATCGAGGAGTAGTATGTCGGGCTCCTGGGCCAAGGCACGGGCAAGGACGACTCGACGTTGCTCTCCACCGGAGAGCTGGCTGACCGGGCGGTCGCGCAGAGGCAACAGGCCCGTGCGGGCAAGGGCACGCTCCACAGCCAGGCGATCTTTGGCCGCGAGCGGAAGGAACCAGCCCCGGTGCGGCGCCCGTCCGAGGACCACGGCCTGCTCGACGGTGAGCGGCAGGGCGCCGGGGTCCGTCTGCGGGGCGAGTGCCAGGTGTTGAGCAACCCGGCGAGATGACATCTGCCACATGCTACGGCCATCCAGGAGCACGGTGCCGTGTGTTGGGCGCAAAAGCCGTGCCATGGCGCGCAAAACCGTCGTCTTGCCCGCGCCGTTGGGGCCGATCAGTCCCAGAACTTCGCGCCTGCGCACGGCCAAACACAAATCCTGCACAACCGCATGCCCATTGTACGAGCAGGTGATGTGCTGTCCTTCGAGGGTAGCCTCACAGTCATTGTCATGGGCTGCCGCAGAATTCGCTATGCTGTCCCGCTGCAGGTCGTGCAACCTCCGCGAGCATTCCACAGTGGTCATCTCCAGCCTCCCAGCTCACGCTGACGGGTCTTGAGCAGATACAGGAAAAAGGGGCCGCCGAATAGCGCGGTCATCACACCGACCGGGATTTCCAGCGGCGCCATCATCGTCCTGGCTGCGTCGTCGGCCAGAATGAGCAGCAACGCTCCAAGCAAGGCGCTGACGGGTATGAGACGGGCGTGGTTGGCGCCGACGAACAGGCGTGCCACGTGCGGGGCAATCAGTCCGATAAAGCCGATCGTACCACCGGCGGCAACGCAGGCTGCCGTTGTGATCGTGGCGCCGGCAACGATGACACCACGTGCCTGAGACAGAGGCAAGCCGAGGGTCTGAGCTGTCTCCTCACCCATAGAGAGGGCATCAAGTGGGCGGGAGAAAAGCCACAGGATGAGCGAGCCACCGGTAATGTAGAGCCAAACAGCGGCCAGATGAGGCCAACTGCGGCCCGATAGGCCCCCAAGAATCCAGGCAAAGACCTCGTGCAGATCACGATTCTGTACAGACATGACCAGGGTGACAAGAGCCGACAAGACCGTGCTCAGGGCGGCGCCGGCAAGCAAGAGGGTGATGGCCGAGGCCATACCCCCAACCTGGGCAATCGTATAGACGATGGCCAC
>Ga0272448_1002500_pt1 | contig 22939 bp, 13 predicted proteins | sample YNPCB0191_FD_202220 | JGI IMG/M metagenome (GOLD analysis project Ga0272448, IMG submission 202220) | Hot spring sediment microbial communities from Yellowstone National Park, WY, United States - YNP-CB-019-1 | ecosystem: Environmental > Aquatic > Thermal springs > Hot (42-90C) > Sediment... | reverse complement strand
CGCCCAGCGGTACGGTGCCGCCTCCGTTCAAGCCCGAACCGGCCGTCACGGTGATGCTGTTGTTGGCCAGCCGGGCATTGTCCACCGCGCCGGTCGCGATCTGCGTCGTGCCCACGGCGCCCACGGCCAAGGCTGCGGTCGTCACCGCCCCTGTGGCCAGTTTGCTGGAATTGATCGCGCTGTCAGCAATCTGCGCCGCGCCGACTGCGCCGGTGGCCAGTTTGTTGCTGGTGATGGCGCCATCGGGCACATTGGCGGCCATCAGGGCGTAACCGGCGGCGACGAGGCGCTGGTCGGGACTGAGTTGTTGCAGGCCGCTGACGCCGTCGTTGAACCACACGCGCAATCGCACGTTGCTGTTGGTGAAGACCGCGGCGGAGAGAGCCGCCATGTTGGGAATGGTGGTGTCGCCGAGCAACACGGAGTAGAGGCCTTTGGTGACGGAAAGCGAAACGGTGTTCACGCCGTTGCTCCAGTAGGTGGTGGCTCCGGTGCCGTCCACCAGGGCGAAGCGGAACTGGCCGGTGCCGGTGAAGTTGGTGCCTCCGATCGAGACACGACCTTGATAGTTGATCATCTGCGGCACCTGCGCTTGGGCGATGCCGACTACTCCGAACAATAGAACGATCCCAACAATCCTCATGGCTTTTCCTTTCTCCGGACAGACTCAGCGCTGCTGAGCAAATCCGCCAGAGGCGGACAAGCAAAAGGAGGCGCAGTTACTTACGCCCCTGCACGGGCACTGAGATGCCCTTGGTGGAACGCTTTCAGCCGCGCCCCTGCGGGGCTGGCCTGGAGCTTGTCCATCAAGGCGGAGTTCTCAGTTTCGTGCAGGACAGCAGCCGAAGCCGCGCGGAATTTTACCGCGAATCTTATCGGGGTGTTGTGATTACGGGTTTAGTTGTTCGTCAGACTTCCTTTCTTTGCCGCAGAGAATACCGCCAGCGGGCAGTCGAACACAAGCTCGCTGTTCTGTGCGGGTTTCCGTGTCTTCCGTGGTTGCCCTTCGCTGGGCTTCCCCGCACGACGGCGGAGCGCCGTGGCTACAACCCGGTCGCTGCTTCGCTGCGCTAGTGCAACTCCGTCAGCAGTTTGGTCGCGGCTTCCACGAGTTGTTCGCCGGAGCCGGCGGCGCAACGGGCGCTGACCGGTTCGTAGTTGCCTTCGGCGTAAGCAGAGCGGTTGGGAATGTAACCGAGACTGCCGTTGGCCAGTTCCACCACCTGCGTCTGGCGGAACGGCGACGAGGCTTTGATGGCAAGCCCCAGTTCGACAAATATCTCGCCGGGCAACGCCACCCACGCCAACGCGTCGCCCAGCGCGATGACCTGCACTTCCGCTTCCAGCGGCTCGCCCTGCCGAGCGTGGACATCAAGGACTTTGTACATCCGAACGCGGTCCAGGAACTTCATGTTCGCCGCCGCGGTGCGGGTCGCTGACGACTTCGTGCCGTCGAATGGAAGTTTCTCGGACTCCGACGCCTTCGCAGCGCGCACGTCCTCGTCGGTGATCGGGGCCAACGGCAGACGGACGATCTCGCTGCGGGCACGCAGCGTGGTGTTGGTGATCGGTTGCAACTCCATGTACGCCTTGCACACGGCGGCGGCGAGGATGGTGCCGAGTCGGTTCGCCTCGTTCACGCTGGTTTGCGGGACAGCGGAGGCGACGTTGATGTGGTTGATGTTGCCGCATGGGCCGTTGCCGAACAGCGTCACCATGTCCGGCCCTTTCACGGCAGCCAGACAGCGCGCCAGCGCGCCGGGAAAATCCGCCGAGACAAACGCGCCGCCGGTCGTGTCGGCGTGCATGGCGAAATTCACAAACGTCGCCAGCGGTTTCTTGTCCGCGCTCTCGACATATACAACGCTGACTTCCGGGTCAATCGGTCCGGCGGGCCGGACGATGTCCGGGTTGAGCTTGCCCGGATTCCAGCCGACCGTGCCGTCCTTCATCCAGAAGCGGCGATTGAACGCGAGTTGGTGTTCCTCGGCGCGTCCAAATGATAAGTGTGCAGGCGCGCGTTGCGCGTTGGCATCGGCAACGGCTTTGGCGATGCGTGCCGGCAACGCGGCGGTATATTCGCGGCACAGCGGATGTGTGCCCCCGCGAAGCTGGTCCGCCCGTTGTTTTTGCTCCAGCACCGGCCCGGTGTGGGTGTGCGTGGCGGCAATCATCACGTGCGCACCGGGAATGCCGGTTTGTTTCTGGATCAGTTCGCGCGCTTCCACGACGACGTGGCGCGGAATGCCGATCAGGTCGCACGTCACGAACGCGACGCGGGTGACGCCGTCGTCGAGCACAAGCGCCTTGGCGAAGAGGTCATCGGCCACGCCCTGACTGAGGCGCTCGGCGTAGTAACCGGCCAGCGGCGTGCCGTTGGGTGGATTGATGTTGGCGCGGGCTGCGCCGGCCTTGAGACCGGCGACAACCGGCAAAGTTTGCATTGTGAGCATGGTGGCCATAAGGATGTGGAGTTGTGATTTCATGGTGCGCACAGCCATTGCAGGGTGGCGGCTGAGCAGGCGTTTTTGAGGATTTGAGCCAGAGTCCTGTCGGGTGTCTTGCCGATCTGGCCGACAAGATAAATGCACGCGCCGCGCCCGCTGTGTTTGACGGTCAGAAACGGTTGTTCGCCATCCGGGCGGTCGTCCTTGAAACGGTCGGCAATGATGAGCACCTCGGCGGAACGGTTCAACGTCCAGCGACCGGGCGACGCCGGATCGAGCCGAATCCATTCGCCCACCGGCAGACCTGCTGTCAGCGGACACGGTTGCAGCACTTTCACTTGGCGCATCGTCACGCTCGCGTGCGCTCGCACGCCGAGGAAGGTGTCGCGGGCGAAATCGCTCATGCTGGAGCCGTCATCGGCGCGGTAGTTGGCGTTGGTGTCGAGCAGCAACAGTCCTGAACCGGTGATGAGCAAGCCGCCGTCGCGGACGAACTCGTTCATGCCCTCATACATCGCCTTGGAGAACCACTCGGCACCGGCCGGAATGAACAGCCGCTTGAACCGGTTTCGCTCGGCGCGGTTTTGCGGCAGAAAAATGTCCACGTCCACGACTTCGGGTGTCAGACCGGCTTGCTGGATGGCTTTCAGGCAGTTCTTGAAATGTTCTGAGGCGGATCGGTCGGAGGCCGTTTTGTATTTGCGCGTGTATTCCAAGACGCCGATTTCCTTGTCGCGGGTCGCGCCGAGCGCCTCTGGCGGCACTTCCGGGTTTTCAATGTTCTGCTTCTCCGTCATGCCCGCAAGAGCCATCGGCGATGGATACAGCGGGCGAAACGCCTCGCAAGACTTTTTCGCCCCGATGACGAGGATGAACGGCTGATAGGTGTGTCGAATCTCGATAGTCACGCCCGCTGCGAGTTGCGCAGCGGTGAAATCGCCTCTGAAAGCATCTGCGACGATCTCCCGCACATGGACGGCCGGTTGCCGAGTCTCCAGATGCAACTTGGCTTTTCCCTTTCCCCAAAACGTCAGGCACATGAGGTCATCTTTCACGATGCTCTCCAGGATGCGAATACCGGTGTTGTCGGTCAGGCGGATGGGAGGTTGCGTCAGTCGCGGCAGCAATCCGGCCAAAGACGGTGCGCCTTGCTCACTGCAACCTGCCGCGCAGAAGAAGACGTTGCCTTTTCTGACGAGCAACGGTTCGCCGTTTGCGCCGTGTTTCAGCATCACCTCGGCCCCGCGCAATCGCAGCGGCTTGACGCTGCCCGACCAGAACCGCTGGCCGCCGGCAAAGGCCACGTAACCCGACAACCCCGGCCCGGCGATCTGCACGCCGCAAAAGTCCGGTGTCAGATCGGTCTCATCGGTCAAATCGGACCGAGCGGTGGTCAGCGGCGTGGAGATGACGAGCAGTTTTCCGCCGTCGGCAACGTAACGTTGGAGCGTTTCGATCATCGGTTGCGAGAGACCGCTGCCCATGTCTTCGGGAATGACAATCAGCGAGTACTGTGACAGGTTCCGCGCATCGAGCGCAAACTGGCTTTCCAGCAACAACCCGTCCACATCGGTCCGTTCGGTCAACGCAACCATCAGCGAGCGCACCTTTTCGTTGTAGGGGCCACCGGTGGACAACGGATGTTTCATGATGAACGGATTCGGGTTCACGGCGACCGCCACGCGCGCAGCGCTCGCGCCGCCCTGCCAGTGCGTCATCAAATCGAGCCAGCGTTTCAGGTTTTCCTTGCCAAAGAAGAGATCGAGTTCCTTTTGTTGTTTGCCGCTGTAGCCGGTGTAGATGTCGCCGTATTTTTCAGTAAACTCTTTGAGTTGTGCATAGTAGCGGCGGACCTCGTCGAGATAAATCGGGTTGCAATACTCGAAGTAACTCAGCGGCCGGCCATGCATCGCGTAACTGTAGTTGCGGGCCAAAATCTGACCGCGATAGCTAGGGCCGAAGTCAATGCAGGCGCCACGGATGTTCTGATACGGTTTGCCCGACTCGACGCTGTAACCGTTGAACCACTGTCGTTCGCAGAGTTTTTCCAGCGCCACGATGTCGTAGCCCCATTTCCAACTCTCTCCCGTGAAGGCTTCCGGCGCGTAGGAACAGAAATGGATTTGCAAGCCGTGCTTGCGCGCCACCGCGCCTGTCTGCCGGACGAATTCGTTGACGACATGATTGCGGTAGAGGAAGAATCGCCGCCACCATTTGTCCTGCGGATCGGTTTTCGGCATCGTAGCGCCCGGATATTTCTCGCCGAACTGACGCCGGCAAAACTCGGCGAACTCGCCCACGTCATCCTCGTGCGCGTCCACCGCCTCCGAGCAGTCCACCTCGTGCCACATGATGCCCGCCAGATTGCGGTACCGCCCGTAATGGCGGGCGACCTCCTCGATGGTGTCCGTGTAGATTTTGATCAGCGCGGGATTATTCAAGCCCTTGATCTCTGTGCCCGGATACTTCCCGGCCGGCGGCGTCCACGCGAGCCAGACTTTGATGTTTTTCGGCGCAGTCTCCGAGAGCAACTCGCCCAGAAGATCACGGCCCGAAAAACGCGTGGATGTTGCCGCGTGTGACACCTTCGTCGGATGCAGAAACGGGCCGCCGCGTCCCTGCTGTTCGAAGAACAAGATGTCGGTCACACCGAGATCGGCCAGGTCGCCGACGATCCGTTTCACCGGGAACGGATCGGGACCGACCTTCCGCCAGATATTGCCCGCCGACATCCAGACGGTGACCTCGGCGCAAACCGGCAACGAGCACAACACCAGCAAGAAACCAAGTGGAGCCCGCTTTCTCATTGCCCCATCATAACAACAATCGAACGCGAAAACGAGGGCAGCGTCAGCGTGCCGTCACGAATCGTGGCTTTCGACCAGCGATTTTGCCACGGGTCGTAGATTCGAGCGGCAGACGGCGCGAGGTTGGGCAGTTGGAGTTTCAAGCCGTCGAGTGTTTCGGGCGGTTGACCTTGTTCGAGTTCGGTGCGCCAGTTGTTCTGCGAGTCGCGGCACCACAGCAGCGTGGTGCGACGCCCTTGCAACAGATAGACGCGCAGGCGCGGATGCGGCCACATGCCGGGCTGGAAGTTTTCCGATGGCGGATCGAGGTCTTTGACGACGGCGGCGAACCGGGCGAAGTGATGCCAGAGGTTGTTGCGATCCACATACACATTCCAGTGCCAACAGTGCCCCGGTCCGGCGGCGCCGGCAAAGAATGGCGCAAACAACACATCGTGGAGAATGATGCCGGCCTTGTCTTTTTCGTAGAGCTTGAACGGTCCGGAGTGGCGCGGCTCGACGGCGCCACTTTCGGCGAGGATCACGGGGCGACGCGGTTGGTGGGCAAGCAATGTCCGAACGGCATCGGCGGCCAGCACATCCACCGGCCCGTGACAGATTTCATACTTGGCGCCGCAATCCAGATAGCGGTGCACCTGCGCGAGGTCGTTGCCGGGCATGGTGCTGAGGCGTTGGTACGGTTTCAGTCCCCAGTCGCTGTCAAAACTGCCGAGACTTTGCATCGCCAGCGTGCGGGGAAACAACCGGTGCAATTCAGCGAGCATCTCTTCGGTCCACGGGAACCATGCTTCCGGCTTGGCGCTGGTGGCGTTGATTTCGTTCCAGAGTTCCCAACCGAAGATGGTGGGGTTATGACCAAACCGTTTGGCCAGCCATTCCAGTTTTCGTTTGAACTGTGCGCGGCTTCGTTCACCGGTGAAGAAGTCGTTCATGTCCGTCGCCGGGCCGCCCCGGTCGGTTCGGTGCAAGAGTTTTTGCCCCCACGGCCGGTGATACTTCGGATCGAGGGAACGGAAATGCTCGATGCAGAGTTTCACGCGGATGCCATGTCGGCGCGCTGATGCCAGCATCGCTTCGATCCGCTTCGCCCGCGCCTCGTCGTAAACGCCGCTGCGTTCGTGCTCCACATCCCAAAACGGGGCGCTGATCCAGACCCGAACGAAATTGCCGCCGTTTGCGGAGAGTTTTTGGAACCATGTTTCCATGCACTTCAAGCCGCCGGCCTCGTCATCGGTTTTCGCGTCCGGGGCGATCAGGTTCAGGCCAATGGGAAGATACGGCTGGCCGTTGGAAAGCTCCAAGTAGCGCGCATCGCGCGGGCTGACACGGACGAAACTGTCTGTTGCCGCCGCGCCGCACAGGGTCGCCAAGAAAGCCAGCAGCGTCAGGGCGGCGGGCATGTGCTAACCCGCGAGAGCGTTGTTGATGCGTTCGATGGCTTCGTCCACTTCGGCGGGACTCTTGCAGCCGATGGTGACGGCGTGGATTTCGGGATGAGACATGGCGAAGCGGATGGATTTCTCTCGGTCTTCGGGGTTGGTGAAATCGCCGTTGCCGATAAGTTTCATGCCGATGACGCCGTGGCCGTTGGCGTGCATCGTCTTGATCAACTCCATGACCGGTGAGATATCCTTGCCGCTCTCATTCCATTTCGGCGATTCGCCGTCAATATGGGCCGCCTGCGGGTTGACGCGGACGAGATTGACTTGTACCCAATCGGATTTGGCGGCGACCCGCAACGCGGGAAGAGCGTGGCAGGAGACGCCTTTGGCGCGGACTTTGCCTTTTTGGATTGCCTCGTCAATAGCGTCCATCAGTTTTCGGCGCTCATCGGCCCAAGTGGCGGTAACTGAGCAATGCACCAGCAGGCAGTCAATGTAATCGGTCTTGTAATCGAGCAGGAGTTTGTCAATGACCTCCGAAGGTTTCTCCGGTGCGCCGCCGATTTTGGAGAGCAAGAAAATCTTCTCGCGCGGCAGTCCTGCGATGGCTTCGCCAATCCACGGATAGGTCTTATAGGCTTGCGCGCAATCGAAGTAGCGGATACCGCGATCGTAGGCGTATCGAACCAGGCGAAGGAAATTGTCCTTGCCCATCTCAAACTGTATGCGCCCGCCATTGCTGCCGGTGCCGAGACCGAGTCGGGAGGTTTTGAGGCCGGTCTTGCCGAGCGTTACCATGTCGGTGGCGGTGCGTTTGCGTGTGGCTGCGGTCGCGCAAGAGGTTATCAACGTGGCGGCAGCCACGGCGGCGGATTGTGCGATGAACTCGCGGCGGGTCAATTGGTGCGGACTCATGCGATCCATCTCCTGTTCTTTGAGCAGATAGTGCCACATCTGGCGCGGTTTTACAAACGGTAAATGAGCGATTCGACGAAGCGGCGCGCTTTGATTGCCTCGGCCTGCAAATGCGGCAGATCACCGGGACTGAGGCACTCCACCACCAGCGCGCCACTGGTGAACCCGCCCTGTTTGAGCCGCTCCAGCACCTTGCGGAAGTTGACCTTGCCGGTGCCGGGCGTCAGCATGACCTCGTTGGGTGGCCGAAAATCTTTTACGCACATGCCCATCACTAGGCCGTCCACAGCCGCCGCGTCGTCCACAGGGTCCAGTTGGCCCTTGGAGTAGTAGAAGACGTTGCCAGGGTCGTACCAGAGGCCGAAGTTTTTGTGACCGACTTTCCGAATCAGGTCGCGGCACTGCACGCCGTTGGCGTTGTTGCCGCCGTGCGGTTTGATGCTCAGAGCAACGCCTTTGGAGGCGGCATACTCACAGCAGTCGCCGACGATCTTGTAGTAGGCCTCGGCTTGTTTCTCGTTGGTCCCGCCGAGCAGCAGGTTCGGGCAACCGCAGATGACGCAGTTGTCAATGAGACGTTTCAATTCGTTCACGTCTTTGAACCGTCCACCCCAGATGGACGGCACTTTGAGTCCACGTTGTTTGAGTTCGTGGCTGACGGCGGCCGCTTCTTCGGGCGTGGTCTCGCAGGAGATGACCAGTTTGGTTTTGCTGTTGGTCGTCATCAACCCGGCGTACTTGAACCCGGCCTTCGCGATGGCATCGAGAGCCACGCGGTAGTCATGCTGCGTCCACGGGCGCGTGTAACAACCGATCTGCCAGCGCGGTCCCGCCGATGCTGCTGCGGCGGTTCGAGACAGGACGGCGGCGCTGCCGACAACCACCAGGGTGCCGAGGAACTCGCGCCGGCTCAATGAGGGGAGAGAAGAGCTCTGTTGCATGTTATATCCGACGAATGGCTTGTGAAAGTATTCGCAGACTTTCCGCAACCAGTGTTATAGTTGCCGAGCTCATGAGCAGTTTCTTTTTCAAACTGGGCAAACGAATCGCCCCGGCGGTTCTCAAGGGTCAGTGGCTTTACCAAACGGCGGTCGGGGATGAGCGCGACATCCTGCGCGCCGAATACCAGATGGGTTGTCAACTGGCGGCCAGTTTCCAGAGCGCGGTGCGGCTCGATGCGGATCCGACCGTGCGGCAATTACTCGGCTTGCTGGAGCGGCGGTTGGTGCCGTGTGTGCGAATCCCGCAGCGGCGATTTGCGGTTCGCTGCGTCTTGGTGGCCGATACGAATGCCTTTGCGCTGCCCGGCGGTTTTGTGTACGTCTCGCGGCCTCTGTTGGAGTTTTGCCGGTTCGATCCGGACGAAATCGCTTTCGTGGTCGGCCATGAAATGGCGCACGTCGTTTACCGGCACGCTGCCGACCGGGTGTTTGCGCTCAGCGTGACCAGTCTGGCCACCCGGTGGGTCACGGCGGGCAATCCCATGCTGACCGGCATCGCCGGCAGACTGGTGGCAGAAGGTTATTCGCGCAGTCAGGAATTGGAGGCGGACACCTACGCGGCGCGGTTGACGCGCGCAGCGCAATTCAATCCGCAAGCCGGCATCGCGTTGTTGCGTCGCTTGCTGCCGTTGAGCCGACAGCCCGGCGGGCTGGCGCAGTTTTTCGCGTCGCACCCGCCCGTGTCGGAACGCATCGAAAACCTGCAGTCCTCGTTGGCATGAAAAAGCTTCACTTTCAGTTGGCGACTGTGCTGGTTGCCGCTTCGACGGGATTTGCCGAAGCCGTCTGGCTGGAGACGGAGCGGTTCGAGGAGCATGGTGGCTGGGTCAATGACACCCAGTTCATTGACCAGATGGGGTCGCCCTATCTGCTCGCCATCGGGCTTGGAACGCCGGTCAATGATGCTGTTACGCGGGTGACACTGCCACGCGCCGGGCAGTGGCGGCTTTGGGCGCGCACGCGCGACTGGGTGCCGGAGCATCATCCGGGACGATTCGCCATTCTGCTCAATGGCAGGGCGGCGAGCCGCGACTTTGGCGCCAGCGGCAAGGCCGGTTGGTGCTGGGAGGACGGTGGCACTCACGAGTTGTCGGGGCGCGTTGAAATTCGTCTGCGCGATCTCACCGGTTACTACGGACGCTGTGATGTCGTTGTGCTCACCGACGATCTCGCTTGGACGCCGCCCAACGACACAGCGAGGATTGCGACGCTGCGCGAGCGTTACGGCGGCGTCAGCCGCGAAATCAAGACTGGCGGCGATTACGATGTGGTTGTGGTCGGCGGCGGATTGGCTGGCTGCACTGCTGCGGTTGCAGCGTCACGACTCGGGGCGCGGACCGCGCTGATTCAGAATCGGCCTGTTCTCGGCGGCAACGCCAGCACGGAGATTCTTGTGCCGCCCGTCGGTGTCTGGCCGGGCAAAAATCTGCATCCGCTGGATCCACGCGAGACCGGCCTGGTCGAGGAATACCGCACGCTCGGCAACCAGCGCGTCAGCGAAGGAATGCTTTACAGCGAGCGCCTGTTGCGTTGGGTGCGACTCGAACCGAACCTCGATCTTCACCTCAACACCCACGCCACCGGCGTCGAGATGGAACCGTCGGGCACCAACCGGATCGCTGCCGTGCTTGCACAACACGTCGTTACGGGACAGCGGTTGCGGTTTCGCGGCAAAGTGTTCATTGATTGCACGGGAGACGCCACCATCGGCGCCGCCGCAGGCGCCCTGTATCGCTGCGGCAAGGAATCCAGGGCAATGCACAACGAGCCGTGGGCGCCCGAACACCCCAGCAAAGAAACAATGGGTTGCGGCCTGAAATACTACCATCAGGACACCGGGAAACCGCAGCCGTTCATTGCGCCGCCGTGGGCGATGAAGTTTCCAAGCTGCGATGATTTCGCTCCCGGCCGCCATCCGCGATTCATCCAGGACATCGAGATCGGCGACCAGTGGAAACTCGAACTGGGCGGCACTCGCGACACCTTGGCCGAGGCCGAGGAGATTCGCGACCAACTTCTCACGCTCATCTACGGTCTTTGGGACCACACCAAGAACCATTGCCCGCGCGATCAAGCTCGCGCCGCCACGCATGCGTTGACGTGGGTCGGTCACGTGCTGGGCAAACGCGAAAGCCGACGGTTGATCGGCGACGTTGTGCTGACGCAAAACGACATCGCCCGTCAGACATTGTTCCCCGACCGCGTCGCCTATGGCGGCTGGATTCTGGACGACCATCATTCCGAAGGATTCTTTTACAAAGGCTCCTTCGGCCAACACTACGACCGCATGGCCGAAGCCTGCAAGGGTTTGCCCTTCTCGATCCCGTTCCGCAGCCTGTATTCAACCAACATCGTCAACCTCCTCATGGCCGGCCGCAACATCTCGGCCACACATCTCGCAATGTCCGACACCCGCGTGATGCTCACCTGCGCCGTGATCGGGCACGCCGCCGGCGTGGGGGCCGCTTTCTGCGTCCGCTACAACACCACGCCGCGCCGCGTCGCCAACGAATACATCGCCGACCTCCAGCAACAGTTGCTCAAAGACGGCGCGTACATCATCAACCTTCCGAACCGCGACCCACACGACCTCGCCCGCAAGGCGACTGTCACCGCGTCCAGCGAGGACGGCGGCAACGTCGCCGCGAACGTGATTGATGGTTTCCATCGCTTCGAGGATGGCAAAACGCACGCATGGGTTCCGCGCGCCACCCACGCAGGACCGCACTGGCTGGAACTGAACTGGGCCACGCCCGCCACATTCAATGTCGTTCACGTCATCTTTCAGACCGCTGCGCTCGCGCCGAAACGTTTTCAAGTCGAGGCGTGGCGCGACGGCGCATGGAAACCGCTTGCAGAAATCATTGACAACCGTCACCGCCGACACGTGCTCGGTTTGGACCGCATCACCACCACGAAACTGCGCATCATCGTGTCGGAGCCGCGCGGCATTTGCGAAGTGCGCGTCTATGACGAACCAGAGCGCGTTGTCGCCATCGCCCGCCGCGCTCACGAAAACATGCGGCTGCCCGACCGTGGTCCGTGGCTGCCGTGGGACCAGGGGAAACCGCCGGAACAATGGAGCACCACGAAAAAGCCACCCACGACGCGCGGTCTGCCGACGGAGGCTGCGCGCAAGAAGTTCGGCGGCATCATTCTGGATACGACGGGCGCCCTGATCACCGGCGACTGGACCGCTTCGACACACTCCGCCCCATTTATTGGCGACAATTACCTGACCGACGGTAACAGCGGAAAAGGCGCGAAAACAATCGTGTTTCGTCCCAACCTCTCCGAGGCAGGTCGCTACGAGGTGCGCTTGGCCTACACCGCGCTCGGCAACCGCGCCACCAACGTGCCCGTCGTCATCCGCACCTCGCGCGGCGACAAGAAAGTGCTCGTCAATCAGCGCCGCGCGCCGGAGATCGAAGGACTGTTCCACTCGCTCGGCTGCTTCGACCTCGATGCCGGCGATGCCACCGCCATTATTCTGTCGAATGCGGACACCGACGGCTTCGTCATTGTGGACGCCATTCAAATTTTGCCGTCGCAACCATGAAACACTCCGTCGCGCTCATCGCTGCCCTGGGGCTCGCGCCGCTGGCCGCTCTTCAGGCCGACAGACCCAACATCGTTCTCATTCTCGCCGACGACCTCGGCTGGTCGGACCTCGGTTGCTACGGCGGCGAGATTCCCACGCCGCACATTGACAGCCTCGCGGTGGGCGGACTGCGGTTCACGCAGTTCTACAACAACGCCGTCTGCGGGCCGTCGCGCGCGTCGCTGCTGACCGGGCTGTACGCGCAACGCGTCGGCCACTCCGGCACGCATTGGAACCACCCGACGGATTTCACCCGCTGCATCACACTCGGCGAGGCGCTCCAACGCGCCGGCTACCACACGATGATGGTCGGCAAATGGCAGGACGCCGACCTGCCGGCGAAACGCGGGTTCCATCGTTTCTTCGGGCCGATGTGCACCGGCAAAATCAGCTACTTCCACGAGGTAGTGGGCAACCCGTATTACCTCGACGAGACGCGCGTGAAGTTGCCGGAAGATTTCTACCTCACCGACGCATTGACCGACCATGCATTGAAGTTCCTCAACGACCGCGCGGCGAACCCGGCGACGAAACAACAACCGTTCTTCCTGTACGTCGCGCACATTGCGCCGCACTGGCCGTTGCACGCCCGCGAAGCCGATATCGCGCCGCACCGCGCTCGGTACCGCGCACGCGGCTGGGACGAGTGGCGCGCGGAGCGTTTGAAATTCCAGCGGGCGAATGGACTCGTGCCCGCCGCGTGGCCGCTCGCACCCCGCCCGGCCAGTGTCCACGCCTGGCAGGAGGACAACTTCAAGGACTGGCAGGCGGAACGCATGGCTGTTTATTCCGCGCAAGTGGCCTCAATGGACCGGAGCACGGGACGGATTCTCGACGCATTGCGCAGACACGGCGAGTTCGAGAACACGCTCGTGCTGGTCATGTCCGACAACGGCGCCGCGCCCGACGGCGGCCTGAAACCCAGCACCGGCGGATTTGGTTTCAAACCGTGCACTCCGTGGCGGCTCGATGGCAAACCGATTCGCGTTGGCAGCGGGCCGGACAATCCGCCCGGTCCGCCGGACACCTTTGCCGCATACGGTCTGGCGTGGGCGCAGCTCAGCAACACGCCGTTCCGCAGCACCAAACTCACCGGTTATGAAGGCGGCATCCGCACACCATTCATCGCGCACTGGCCCGGCGGGATCACCGCCCGCGGCAAGATCGTCAACGATGTCGGCCACTTCATTGACCTGATGCCGACGTTGCTCGAACTGGCTGGCGCACAGTATCCCGCGACACTTGGCGACCGGAAACCGCTCCCGCTCGACGGCCTCAGTCTGGCGCCCGTCTTCCGCGGCCAACCGCTCGGCGCGCGCAAATTTCTCGCGTGGCGGGTCCCGCAGCATCGTGTCGTTCGCGTCGGCGACTGGAAGATCATCTCGAAGAACGAGAAAACACCGTGGGAACTTTACAACCTCGGTCGCGACGGCACCGAGACCACCGATCTTGCCGCCGAGCATCCGGACATCGTCGAGGACCTCGCTGCCCAATGGCGAACATGGGCGGATGCCTGCCGCGCCAACCAATCAGGAGAACTATGAAAACACGTATACTTTTCCTGGCATGTCTTGCATCTTTTTGCATCCAACTTTCCGATGCCGCGCCGCGGCCCAACATCGTTCTCATCTTCGCCGATGACCTCGGTTATGGCGACGTGGGCTGTTACGGCAGCAAGCTCGTGCCAACACCGGCAATTGATTCGCTGGCGCGCGACGGCATTCGCTGCACCGACGGCTACGTCACCGCGCCGGTCTGCGCGCCGAGTCGTTGCGGCATCATGAGCGGCGCCTACAACCAGCGGTTCGGAATCCAATGGAACGACGACCGCAAGAAATATTCCGTCGGCCAACACAAGCTTCTGCCTCAGGCGTTGCGCGCCGCTGGGTATGTCACCGGCCACATCGGCAAGTGGAACATCCCCGTGGATCCGAAGGAATGTTTCGATGAGATTTACGACCTGATTGACTGGGAGGCCGATTATTTTCCCGACGAGACCGGACATTATCATGGTGTGGACAACCCCGCCGAGATCGGTTCGCGCAAAGTGCAGGGCCTTTGGGGACCCGAACGTCCGACTGATGAATATCTCACCGACCGGATCGGACGTCACGCCGTCGAGTTTATCCAGAAACACAAACACGGACCAAAGCCGTTCTTTCTCTACCTTGCCTTCAACGCTGTTCACAGCCCCTGGCAGGCCAAGAAGGAAATGCGAACCCGTTACGCGCATCTGACGCCGCCGTTGAACTTCTACGCTGCCATGATCGCCTCGATGGATGAGAACATCGGTCGCGTGCTGGCCGCGTTGCCGCAGAACACCCTCGTGGTGTTCACCAGCGACAACGGCCCGGCGATGGGCAGTCCGCGCATTGTCGTTTGGCCGGACCACTGGCCCAAGGAAATCCTCGTCGGCTCCGCCGGACCGTTGAACGGTCACAAGGCGCAATTTTTCGAAGGCGGCATCCGCGAACCGTTCCTTTTGCGTTGGCCGGGCAAGCTCAAAGCGGGCGAAGTCTATCGCCAACCGGTCAGCACGATGGATTTGTATGCTACGTTCTGCGCTGCCGCCGGCGCGCCTGTGCCCGACGGAACGAAACTCGACGGCGTCAACCTTCTGCCGTTCCTGACCAGCGAGAAAACCGGCCCGCCGCACAAGATTTTGTTCTGGAAGAATGGCGAGAACGGCGCTGTCCGCGAGGGCGACTGGAAACTTCTTCTCAGCGCGCAGGAGCCAAAGCGGCAACTGTTCAACCTCGCCGACGACATCGGCGAGACGCACGATCTGGCTCGTGAGAAACCCGACGTTGTCGAGCGATTGCACAAGGCATGGCTCGACTGGAGCGCGCCGTTGCCGCCCCGCGCCAATCCGCTGAAAACCAAAACAAAATCCTCCGGAAAATCCAAATGAAGATACTGTCACCTGTTCTAGCGCTGATCGTCGCACGCATTGCAGTCGCTGCGCCGACGTTCTATGTGGCTCCCGATGGCAATGACGCCGATCCGGGCACACGAGCGAAACCGTTTGCGACCATCACGCGCGCCCGCGACGCCGCGCGCGAACTGAAAATGCCGGCGACGGTGCAAATTCGCGGCGGCATCTACCGGCTGACGGCCCCCATCGTCTTCACGGAAGCCGATTCGGGCGTCGTTTACGAAGCGGCACCCGGCGAGCGACCGGTCTTCAGTGGCGGGCGCGTCATCACCGGCTGGCAACGAGCCAGCGGCCGACTGTGGAAAACGCAACTTCCTGATGTCGCCGCCGGCAAGTGGTTCTTCCACCAATTATTTGTCAATGGCCAACGCCGTTGCCCTGCGCGCATTCCCAACGCCGGGTATCTGCGCACCGAAGGTCCGCTGGCCGCGTATTCGCGAGACAAGAAAGCCAACGCGGGCAACCGCGAGATTCGCATCGGCTTCAAGTTCAAGCCCGGCGACCTCAAGAGCGGTTGGCACAATCCCGGCGACATCCGGTTGTTCCTCTATCATTCGTGGACGGCATCATTGCACTGGCTCGACAGCGTGGACGAAGAGAACGGAATCGTCCGATTCACCAACCCTTGCGGCTGGCCGGTCGGCTGGTGGGAAAAACAACAACGCTACCACCTCGAACACGTCCGCGAAGGCCTCGACGCGCCCGGCGAATGGTATCTCGACCGCGCCACCGGTGTGCTCGAATACTTTCCCATGCCCGGCGAAAACATGAACGGGGTCGAAGTCGTCGCGCCGGTGCTGACGCGGCTGGTCACCATTGAGGGAGCGCACGATCTCACTTTGCGCGGCCTCTCGTTTCAGCACGCCGACTGGCAGTGGCCCGACAAAACGCAGACTGCCGACGGCCAGGCAGCGGCGTTTCTCGACGCAGCAGTGCTGGCGCGCAATGCAGCGCGCGTGACGTTTGAGAACTGCGAAATCGCTCACGTGGGAACCTACGCCCTGTGGCTGGAGGCCGGCTGCAAGAGTAACCACGTCGTCCATTGCGAAATGCACGACCTGGGCGCCGGGGGCGTGCGCATCGGCGGAACGATGAGACAAAAAACCGCGTCGAAAACGAACGCGGTCACCGGCGTCGCCGTGCCGGAACTGACAATGGACGGCGCGGCACCGCGCGACACCGGATACAACGTCGTTGACAACAATTTCATCCACGACGCCGGGCACGTGTTCCCTGCCGGCGTCGGCGTGTTCATCGGCCACAGTGGATTCAACCAGGTCACGCACAACGAAATCTGCGATCTGTTTTACTCGCCCATCTCCGTCGGCTGGGTGTGGGGCTTCGGCAAAAGCGTGGCGCATCACAATCACATCGCGCACAATCATCTCCATCACTACGGTTGGGGCGTGCTCAGTGACATGGGCGGCGTCTATACCCTCGGCCCATCGCCGGGCACCGTGGTCGCTCACAACTGGGTGCATCACGCCAACGCCTACAGCTACGGCGGCTGGGGCCTTTACACCGACGAAGGCAGTTCCGACATCGTGTTGGAAAACAACATCGTTCACGACACCAAAAGCGGCGGCTTCCATCAGCACTACGGCGCCAACAACATCGTCCGCAACAACATCTTCGCCTTTTCCCGCGAAGCGCAAATCCGGCGTTCCCGCGAGGACGTGAAAAACTCCCTGATCTTCACGCGCAACATCGTCTATTGCGACAACGATCAGGTGCTGACCCGCATCTGGAAAAACGGCGATTACGTCGTCAACTCCAACCTCTATTGGACCGTCGGCAAATCGGAGCCGCTGTTCGCCGGACTGGATTGGGAAGAATGGCGGGAAACCAGCGGCCAGGACAAAGATTCGCTTCTTGCCGACCCGCTCTTCGAGAACGCGCCGCGCCGCGATTTTCGGCTGAAGAAAAATTCGCCGGCGTTCAAAATCGCTTTCCAGCCGATTGATCTGAAGGGCATCGGCCTCTACGGCGAGCGGGAGTGGGTGAGCAAACCCGACCGGGTTCGACGCCCTGAATTCATCCTGCCGCCGACGGCTGCGCCAACCATCGCCGGGATCGAGGACGACTTCGAGCAAACGCCTGTTGGCGAGAAACCGAAACAAGCTCACATCAGCGGCGACGGCGGTGACGCCTCCTGTCGTGTCACCCGCGAGACTGCTGCGAGCGGCAAACAATCACTGAAGTTCACCGACGCCCCGGACCTCGCGCAGGTGTATCACCCGCACCTGTACTACCAGCCGCGTCCGCTGCGCCGCAAAGTCCGGATCGCGTTTGACCTGCGAGTGGAGCCGGGCGCGATGGTGTGGGCGGAATGTCGCGACGCCGGCAAACCGTACCGGGTTGGCCCCAGCCTTCGCGTGGACGCCAACGGTCAACTCACTGCCAACAAACAACCGCTTCTGACCGTGCCGCACAGCAAATGGTTCCACATCGAGATGATCTTCCCGCTTGGCAGAGAGGCCACGGGCACCTATGACCTCACGGTCACAATCCCCGGTCAGAAACCCCTGGCGTTCCCCGGCCTGCCATTGGGGAACAAACAGTTCGATTGTCTGCAATGGTTCGGTTTCATGAGCATGGCCAACGCGCGGGCCGTCTATTACGTGGACAACCTCAAGATCACGCCCGTGAAGTAAATCCTCGCCTTCCGTCGCGTATCCGTGTTTGTCGCCGAAGACACGGCCGTACGGCAGCAAGAAAAGAGATTGTCCCAAAGTTGTCTTCTACCGTATAACCCTGCCGACATCGGGAAAAGGAGATCACGAATGAAAGGCGCCTTTTGGGCGATGGTTGCCTCAAGAAAAAAGGGGCTACGAAAGCCCCGTGCGGAAGTCATCGTTGCCTTGCGGCAGCGGCTCGGCTCTTCCCAACCTATCGTGGCCGCCCGACTGGTTTTGATCCGCGCCCCTTATAAACCCAACCGCCAATGGAGTCAACATCATGAATGAATACATTTTGCGTGAACCCGACCGGAAGCCACTGGCTGAAGAATGGCTGAACCATGAGTTTTACCGAAGCGCCGTCGTGTTGGGCATTGACATTGGACTGGAGGGCATTGGGGTTTATTTGCGGCGCGGGCCGCAGGAAATCTTTGCGCGTTCCATCATGCTGGAGTTGCCGGAGGCCGAAGCATTGGCTGAGCGACGGCAGAAACGCGCCTGGCGGCATTGTCGAAAGAACCGCAAACGCAGGCTGCACCGGCTCAAACTGCTGTTCGCCAAACACGGCCTGCCGTGGTTGGACGCAGACCGGATAAGCCGGGCGCATCCGTTCCGCGAGCGGTACCGGGCCATCAACAATGGTGTGGCGTCGAAAGAGGCCCTGAGCATTTGTATCCGGCATTGTGTCGTGCATCGCGGTTACGATTACGGCGGGACAGAGGAAGGAACGTTTCCGTGGGGAGAATCCCCGCTGCTGAGCAAAGCGGCCGAATGGCTGGCGACGGCATATGTCACGCCGGAATTGAAAGAACAGATTGAGCAACTGGCTCCCGGACTGGTTCCCGGCAAAAACGAGGAAGAGCAACGAAACAAGTTCGCCGAATTGCTGCGCGAACGGTTGGAGTGGTCGCAGCAACACGACATCGCTCGCGTGTTGGCCGAGCATGTCAAAGGCGGCCACGATAACCTGCGCACTCGTGCCCGCGGTTACAACTTCCCCCGCCAAAAAGTTTGGGAACATCTGGAAACCATTGTGCGCAAGCACGCGCACTTGATTGACGACGTGGAAGGGTTTCTCGCTGTGCTGGGTTTGAATCCGAACAGAGCGGCCAACGCCAAAGAAGCCGCCAAAGCCCGCAAGCGCGCCATTTTCTTCTACAACCGCAAAACTCGCTTCGACATGGAACGGCATTGGGAAAAGAAAGTGAATCGTTGTCCCTTTGCCGGGAAGCTCGGCGGCAACCCCGACGAACGATGCGCTGAAAACGGTGACCTCAATGTCCGGCGGTGGAAGGCATTGGAATTTGCGACCACACGGCGCGTCGAGATTGAGGCGACTGAAGGCAAGGGCGCGACCAAAAAGAAACGCCGTTGTTTGCACTCGCTCAGCGCCAGCGCCACCCGCAAGCTGATCGAGTTCATTGAAAAACATCACGGAGCAGCCAGTCCGGCCACCGCCCCGAAATGGGAAGAAGGCAAAGCTATCATCTTGGACGACATCACTGCCGTACACGGCGAGAAGGCCAAACCAGTCGCCGAGAAGCAGTCCGAATGGAACAAGAGCTACTTCACCCAGCTCAAAGACTTGCTCACGCCCACCATTGCCAACCGCAAGAAACGGGCGTCGCTTTCCGCATTCGCGGCCGGTCAGTTGTTCAACATCGCCACTGCCGACGGTTCAGATTTCACCCCCGAGAACGTCGTCGCCCGGTTGCGCGAAGCTCGCTTCTACGATTGGCGGCGCAACGCTTCCGTTGATTTCAACCCATTCCCGCAAGTTGAGTTGCTGCTGGGCCGCCGTATCAAACACGGCAAACGGCGCGGAGAATTGTCGCCCACCTGCCAGGGCTTGCTCCGCCGCATCTTCGCCGAACACCGGGAAGCTCTCGGTGGGGCAACAGCTCCGGATTACTGCGTCATCGAAGTCATCGGCGATCCGCCTCGCAATGCCCAGCAACGCGCCGAACGCCAAAAGGAAATCGAGGCCAACCGCGAGAAACACGAAAAACTCTTCGAGCAATATGGCATCGAAGACAGCGGCGTCGCCTCCAAGAGACGACGGATCATGTTGTATGAACAACAGCGCGGCAAATGCCCGTACACTGGCAAAGACTTGCCGTCCAACCCGCTCGATCCCTCCTTGGAAATCGAGCACATTTTCCCCGCGGAAATGGGCGGCTTGAGCGTGGACGACAACCTTGTGCTCACGTGGCGCAGCGTCAACGCGGAGAAAGGCAAACGCACGCCGCTTCAGTGGGCAGGAGAGAGGTTTGACGCCATGCTCGCCAACACTCGCGATATGCGCTGGAGCGCCCGCAAACGGGAAATCTTCGCATGGGGCACAATCCGGGAAGACAAGCCCGACAAGCCGTCGCATTACAACGCCGACGGTACGTTGCGCGTGCCCGACTTCGGCAACACCACCCGCACTGCTCAACTCGCCCGGCAACTCCGCGCTGAGATCATGCGTTGGATGCAGGTGGACGATAAACCCGACGAAGCGGCACGACGCATCGGAACGCCCTCCGGCTGGCTCGCGGCCCAAGCCCGCAAATCGTGGTTACCTGCCGAGGAGTACGAAAAGGTTCGCAACAACGTGACGCACCACCTGATTGATGCCGCCATCCTCGCCCACATTCCGCCCCGCGAAGGCATGAACAGTGTCCCCTGCAAAGGCATTTTTTACGTGGAAAGCGTGCCGGTGCGCGACCCGGTCACGGGCGACACGACCTACCGGCTGGAGACGAAAGCCTTGCCGGAGCTTTCGCCCCTGCCTCGCCTCAAACACTGGTTGCCAGACAACGGCGAATACGATGTTTGCCCGGTTTGGAAACCGCGCCGCCAAAGCAAAACCCAATCGCTGGGCGATTCCACGTTCTGGAAACAAGTGCGGCCCACCGAAGCCACGGTCGCACAACGTACCGCTCTGGACGCAGACAGCTTGACCAAACTGCGAATTGTTGATGGGGAGTCGCTCCACGCGCATTTGTGCCGAATGGGAATCCAAGCAACCAAGATTCCAAATCGTGATGCGTTGCAGAAGTGGTTGGACGAGGCTACCGCCGCAACGAAAGCGGACAAAGACAAGCCGATCGCGCCGTTGAAGCTTACGGACGGCACGCCGGTCAAAAACCTGTGGAAATTCGACAGCAAAGGCAGTTTCTCATCCCCCGTCGGCTGGAGCGGCAAACGCAATCCCGACGGCAAACTCCGGGAACTGCGCACCATCAGCCTGAAATATGACCGGCTCGAACTCTGGCTCGGCTACGACCACCAGAAGGCCGAACGCGCCCGGCGCGCCAAACAACCCGACTGGGAACAAGCTGGTTGGGTCTATCAGAAGCGGCTCATCCCCGATGCCCGCGCTTTACGCCACGTCAAACAGATGGGCTTCTCCTTCGCCCGTGACAAACGCCACAAAGCACCGGCCTTCATGCAAAACAAACCCGACAAACCCGAAACGCACCAGACGCTTCGTGACCTGGTGTTGGGTGGACGCCTGCTGCCCTTCTCCCACAAGGTCGGCGAAATTCGCAAAGGCGATGTGTTCAAGCTTCATCTGCTGCCCGACGGCAGCATCCGCAAACGCACGCCAGTCGGCCAGCCCGAACCCGCCGCCGCCTTATCCACGTTCTACGTGGTCACGGCGCTGAAACATGGCAGGGGCAATCCTGTCGTCGAATTGACGAGTCAACTTTTCAAAGACAAAGAAGGCACACCGATGGAACGCTTTGCCGGAGACGTTCTCAGTAAGATTCTCAGTACAGCCGACGACCTCGCTTATGTTCTTGGCCTACCACCGGCGGCAGAGGAAGCCCAGAAACACGGTTGGCGTATTCCGACATCACCTCCGCCGCCTGCCGCTGCAGCAAAGGAAACCGACGGCAATCTTTTGTAGGAGGCGGCTTGATTGATCCATCATCTCATCCTGCTGACCGAAGAGCAGCACCTGCATGTCGCCGATGGGAAACTCGTTTCGGGCGACCGCAAGATCGCCCTTGAAACACTCGGCAGCGTCCAATGCTTCGCCACCGCCTGCCACTGGTCGCAGACCGCGTTGGAAATGCTCGCCACCCAATGCCCGGTCATCATGGCCCGATGGGACAAACAGCAGAAGAAATGGAAAACCTTCAGCCTCGCGCCCCGCGCCCGGTATGTGAACCCTACCGCCCTGTGGAAACTTTGCCGGCTGTCACCGCAGCGCGCCACCCAACTGGCCAGCGGACTGCTCTGGACGAAAGTCTGCAACCAGCACCAGATGCTGCGTGCGTTCGATCCACGGCTGGCCGACAAACCGCAACTCAAAGAAAACTCCTACAACCGCATCCTGCGACTGGAATCAACCTACTCCCGGTTCTTCTGGCCCCGGTATTTCGCGGCTCTGGCCAGCGATCTGTTCGAGCGTGAACACCGCAAACCACAGCACCCCCTCAACGTTGCCCTGAACTACGGCTATGGCTTCCTCTATCACGCCCTCGAATGGCAATGCCTCGCCTCCGGCCTCGACCCGACCGTCGGCATCATCCACAAACTCCGCCGCAGCCGTCCCAGTCTTGCCTGCGACCTGATTGAACCGCTGCGCTGCGCGGTGGAATTGACCGTGGCCCGCCACCTCGACGACATGCAAGAACCCAAACGGATGGCTGGCCATTTCGCCGAAATGATGGAAACGTATTTCACCTATCGCGATGCCCGGTTCCGATTGCGCTCCATCATCCGTCTCATGGTCGAATCCTTCGTTCGATCGTTGGACGGCAAAGAAATCTTTCAACCCTTCCTGCTTCATGCTCGTGATGCTTGCTTATGACACCCCGGAGCAGAAGGACCAGAACTTCCTCCGGAAAGAGTTCGAACGCATGGGTGGCACGCGCGTCCAGTACAGCATTTACCTGTTCAAAGGCGAACCGCACGAATGCGAGCGTGTGATCCGCTACATGCAGCGCGTTGCCAAAGGCATTCCCGGCGACATTCGACTTTTCCCGATGGAAGAATCCACTTGGGACGCTCAAATCATCATTACCGAATGCGTTGAAAACACCAAGCGCATCGCCGAATTAGCCGAATTCGTAAAAGTGTGGTAAGCCGAACCCGCTCATGTCGAGAGGGTTCGGCCACACGGATACCACAATGCCCCGTGGGGGGCGAGATCAAAACCCGATCGTGGCGTGGGAGA
>Ga0272448_1002499_pt1 | contig 22940 bp, 20 predicted proteins | sample YNPCB0191_FD_202220 | JGI IMG/M metagenome (GOLD analysis project Ga0272448, IMG submission 202220) | Hot spring sediment microbial communities from Yellowstone National Park, WY, United States - YNP-CB-019-1 | ecosystem: Environmental > Aquatic > Thermal springs > Hot (42-90C) > Sediment... | reverse complement strand
GAGGAAGCCAGGTATGTACGGCATTTAACGGCCTGTATGGCTTAGGATTGGACAAGAAATATTATCAACCAAAGGAACTGAATAAAAAAATTAAAAAACTTTTATAAGAGGTGTTCCATACAACATTTTCACATACCAACTATTAGGAGCGAAATCGCTGTTTAAGCTAGTTTCGCTCTTTTTATTATTTTTCAACTGTCGAAAAGGGGATTATATATTAATGCTTTTGATAAAGTCAACATTTAATTGCTTCCCGGTCTCCGCCCCCGTAATACCCGGTTGGACAGCACCTAAATAATCTTGGCGCCAAGCTTCAATCCGCCGATAAGATGGTAGTGCAAATGCGGTACCGTCTGGCCGGCATCGGGTCCGCAGTTGTTTATCAGCCTGAAGCCCCTGTCCTTCACGCCAAGCTTTTCAGCAACCTTATTGGCCGCCATGTGGATATCTATAAGGCACCCGGCATTTTCCCCGGTCAGTTCCCTGACACTTTCGATATGCTGCCTGGGCACGATAAGGACGTGCACGGGCGCAACCGGCTGGATATCGTTGAATGCGACCACACGGTCGTCCTCATAGACTACCGAAGATGGAATTTCCTTCCTGATTATTTTACAGAAAATACAGTCGCCCATGGTTTGCCTCCCTGTTCATTCGTTCTGTTTTCGACTATTGGCTTTCGGTTTGGAGCTCCGGGCTCTTGGTTCATCGTCCATCGCCTATTGCCCCAATGCCCATTGCCTTTTACCCATTGCCCGTATCCGTTGTCAATTGCCTTTCTATAACATTATGCGAGTATCTGAGTGCTTCGTCAATTTTTGAAATATCCTTCGCCCCCGCCTGGGCCATGTCCGGCCGGCCTCCTCCTCCGCCGCCGGCTACTTTGGCCACCTCGCGGATGATATTGCCTGAATGGATCCCTCTCCTAACCATGTCGTCAGTCGCAGAAACCACGAAATTGGCCTTCCCGCCGTAACTGCTCGCCAGCACCACTATTCCGGAGCCAAGCTTGTTTCTGAGCATATCGGACGTGTTCCTCAAGCTGTCCATGTCAAGATTGTCAAAATGGTAGGTGAGCAAATTGGCGCCCTTTATTTTCGCGACATTTTTGGCGATGTCTTTGACCTCTCCGCCGACCAGCTTCTGCCTGAGCTGTTCGATTTCCTTTTGTGCGCTCCTGATTTCGGAGGTCAGGCCCTCTATCTTCCTGAGGCTGTCCTGCGGCGTGGTCTTAAGCGCCGACGCGATTTCTTCGAGCAGCTGTTCCCTTTCGTTCAAATACTCTATGGCGGCTTCCCCGGTCAGCGCTTCGATTCTCCTTACGCCGGATGCAATTCCGCTTTCCCCGAGGATTTTGATCAATCCGGCCCTGGACGTTGAAGCGAGGTGTGTCCCTCCGCACAGCTCAAGGCTGTAATCCCCGATTTTTACCAGCCGCACCATATCGCCGTATTTTTCGCCGAACAGCGCCATAGCCCCGAGTTTTCTCGCCTCGTCGATGGGCATGACTTTTACGTCGACAGGGAGATCCTCAAGGATCTGCAGGTTTATTTCCTGCTCCACCCTCTTGAGCTCTTCGCCTGTCACAGGAGTAAAGTGGGTGAAGTCAAACCTCAGCCTGTCCGGTTCAACAAGCGAGCCTGCCTGCGTAACATGCGTCCCTATGACGTTCCTCAAGGCTTTTTGAAGCAGGTGGGTCGCAGTATGGTTTCTCGCTATGGCCATCCTTCTGCGGGAATCCACCCTGGCCTTTACGCCTGTTTTCGCTTCGATGAGCCCCTTCTCTACGACACCCATGTGGAGGTATTTGCCGTCAGCCGTCTTTTTGCAGTCGTCAACCCTGACCGTCCCCTCGGCTCCTTCCAGTATGCCGGCATCCCCTGTCTGTCCGCCGCTTTCGGCATAAAACGGCGTCCTGTTGAGGACGACGGTGACTTCGTCGCCTTCCTGGGCGTTCTCCACAACCCCGCCGTCCCTGAGGATATACTCCACTTCCGAATCGGATTCAAGCGTTTCATACCCGAGGAATTCGGTCTTCAAATCCTTGTCCAGCGCAGCGTACACGTCTGCACCCCACGCGGAGCTTACCTTGCCCTTCAAAGCCTCCCGGGCCTTGTTCTTTTGCTCGCCCATTTCCTTCCGGAAACCTTCTTCATCAATGGAAAGCCCGTTTTCGGCAGCGATTTCACGTGTTATGTCAAGAGGGAATCCGTACGTGTCATGGAGTTTGAAGACCATATCCCCGCTGATAGCCTTTTGGCCCCTGCCCTTCACATCTTCGATAAACCCGTTCAGAATATTCATTCCCTGGTCCACGGTCGCTTCGAACTTCTCTTCCTCTATCCTGATGACCTTCGTTATGAAGCTCTCCTTTTCAGCCAGCTCGGGATATGCCGCCTTCGATTCCTCGATTACGACCTTCGCCACTTTGTAGAGGAAGGGCTTGTTTATCCCCAGAAGCCTGCCGTGCCTTGCAGCCCTCCTTATAAGCCTCCTGAGGACATAGCCCCTGCCTTCGTTCGACGGAAGCACGCCGTCGGACACTATCATGGTAGAGCCGCGTATATGGTCGGTAATGACCCTTATCGAAACGTCCGACTTAAAAGCGCTTCCATACTTTACTCCGGCGATTTCGCATATATAGTCCAGTATATTCCTTATGGTATCCGTCTCAAAAAGGGAATCGACCCCCTGGACTATGCACGCAAGCCTTTCAAGTCCCAATCCCGTATCTATGTTCTTTTTTTCGAGGAGGGTGTAGGTACCGTCTCCATGCCTGTTATACTGCGTGAAAACGAGATTGTAGAACTCTATATACCTGTCGCAGTCGCAGCCTACCGCACAATCGGGTTTTCCGCAGCCCTTGTCCGCCCCCCTGTCGAAGTAGATTTCGGAGCAGGGTCCGCACGGGCCTGTCCCATGCTCCCAGAAGTTGTCCTTTTTTCCCATCCTGACTATTCTTTCCGGCGGAAGTCCCACATCGTTGCGCCATATGTCATAAGCCTCGCCGTCTTCCTCGTATATGCTGACCCAGAGCCTGTCCGCCGGGAATTTCATATCCTGTGTGCAGAATTCCCATGCCCAGGGTATCGCTTCCTTCTTGAAGTATTCACCGAAAGAGAAATTGCCCAGCATTTCGAAAAATGTGCCGTGGCGCGCCGTAATGCCTACATTCTCGATATCCGGCGTACGTATGCACTTCTGGCATGTGGTGACCCTTAGGCACGGCGGGACCTGCTGGCCGGTGAAGTACGGCTTGAGCGGAGTCATTCCGGCATTTATCAGAAGTATGCTGGGATCGTTCTGCGGTACGAGCGAAAAGCTCGGCAGGCGCAGGTGGCCTTTTCCTTCATAGAATTTTAAAAAACGTTCCCTTAATTCGTTCAAACCCAACTTTTGCATTGATACTCTCCTCGTCTTTTAAAGGATAATATTAATATATATAACTATATCCGCAGTGTCAACAGCTCTAAGTAAGCAGCCTTATTGCCATCTGCAGCATGAATGCCGTTACAAAGTACTCGTGCAGGAAAACCCGCTTCATATCCAACCCCCGCATTCCAGACCGGATACCCGGTAATAGAATATTATAACAGATATGTGTGCGGTTTAACAGCATTTATAACTATACAACCGCTTCGAGCAGCCGTTTTACGACAATTTTCAAAATTGCGGTTACCGGGACGGATAAAAGCATGCCGGCGATTCCGAAAAATTCGCCGCCTACAAGCACGACCAGCATTGTGGTGACAGGGTGGAGTCCTACTTTTCCCTCTATAATCTTGGAGGAAATAAAGGCATTGTCTATCTGCTGCACTATTGAAAAAACCGCAACAGCCCAGACCGCTTTGACCGGCGACTGGATCAATGCGACTGCCGCAGCTGGGATCACACCTATTATCGGCCCAAAATAGGGGATAATATTCGCAAGGCCGCCTATCATCCCGAGTACCAGCGGATATTTTACGCCGGCGATTACAAGCCCCGCCGACTCGAACAGGCCGACTATGATTGCGGTCAGAAGCTGCCCCTGTATGAAATTGGAGAGCACCTGGTTGATTTCCCTGCCCGCCCCCGTAATGCCGTTCCGCCACTTTCTGGGGACCAGGTACAGGACCAAGGATTTGAAAAGCTCAGCATCCTTGACGAAATAATATGCGATAACCATAGCAAGCACAAGGTCGAATAATGCCGCAACTATATCTATGAATGTCATAATGGTCTTTTTAAGGATGTCCATGATAACAGCCTGGGCCGTCTGAGCCCCGTTCTGTATTTCCCTGAAGACCGCCGCCTTGACGTCCTGGGGCCATTTGCTCGATTGCACCGTGCTCAAAAGGCCGTCGAATATGGCCTGGTATCTGAGCGTTATATCGGGAAGCGTGTTTGCCAGCTCCTTCGTGTTGCTGACAAGCCCGGGCGCAAGAAAAACAATCACAGCGGCGGTAACCAGCAAAAACAGCAGGTATACGAGAAGGATTCCGGCCCTTCTTTCAATTTTCAAACGCTCGAGCCTCTTGACAAGCGGCTGCACCAGGTAAGCTATGACAACGGCCATGAAGAAGGGAGAGACGATCCTCCCGATTTTTCTCCTGTAAACATAAAAAAACACTGCCAATAGAATAATGATTGCAGCTGCGGATATGTAAAGCAAAATCCTTCTTTTAGACGCCATATAAAACCCTCTGTTATAACGGGCGAGGCCACCAGATTCCGATTGCCTCGTCTATGTGGCCTCAAGTATGTATTTCGGGGACATCCCGGTGTCCCCTTGCCTTATTGCTTTTTCCCAGATTCATTTCCGTTGCCTTTTCATCTGAAAAGGTCGATCACGTCTTCAACCAGGTTGCCGGATTTTCTCAGAATATTTCTCCCAGACCTGCTTATCCGCCTTCTGCCGCCTCTTCCCATCATGTCGGAATTTGCCATGGCGCTGATTGTAGCTCCGATAATCCCGCCAATTATCAAACCTCTCGCAAATCCTCTGTGCATCGTATCACTCCTCTCCTATTTCAAGTATTTAGACAACCCTCCGCTTGAGTTTCCTATTTCATCCACCGCTTCCCTGTCCACAAGAATATTTTCAGACCCGAATTCCACTTTGCCGAAAAGCGGCAGTACCCTTCTCCCTTTTATCAAATCCTGCAAAAGCCCGTCCGATATTTCAACCCCCTCTATATGCCCGCTGCTGCCGTCAAAAAGGATATCCTCGATTATCCCGAGGTCCTCCCCCGCTTTCGAGTATACGCGCAGTCCCATGATATTGCCCTTTTGACCCAGTTTGCCCTCGTCTTCGGCCTTTTTTTGTTCCGTCACGCAAGCGGAATTTCCGACTACGACCGCATCCCTCCCGATATTCAGAACATCCCTGAGCAGGACGACCCTTTTCTTCGTCCGCCATCCCTCCCGCTCCAGAAGGAAGGCCCTGACCTCCCCGGAATCCGGGCAGAATATTATATCCTTCACAATGCCGAGCCTTCTGCCGTTGTCCGCGCCGATGACAGGCAGGCCCTTCACGTCGCTGTATCTATCCACGTAACCACCTTCTGCCCGCTGTGTCTTCAACAGTATTATTATTACTTTGTTGGCATCAAAAAATTCACATCCCTGAAAACATATATTAATTGACTGGAATAGCAATTTTATATAAAATCTTAAGTAAAGTGACAGAGTCAGGGGACGGTTCCTTGTCACAGAAAGCAATTAATTTCCAAAAAATGAGTCAAAGAACCGTCCCCTGACTCAAACCCTGACTCAAGTGGGAGAGGAAACAATGGCAGACTGTTGCGAACTTCTTGGAATCCGGATACCCGAAGTGCTGCTTCCCAAAAGCGGCGTAGACATGACAAAATGGTCGGTTGTCGCATGCGACCAGTATACTTCCCAGCCCGGCTACTGGAAATCCGTCGAGGACTACGTAGGGGCGGAGCCTTCAACCCTGCGCCTGGTCTTTCCCGAGGTTTACCTCGAATCCGACGGGCGGTCCGAAAGGATAGCTTCCATAGCGAAAACTATGGCGGGATACCTGGCGGACGGCACACTGGCCGCCCAGAAACCCGGTGTGATATACATAGACAGAAAAACCTCGCGCGCAGACTCAAGAAAAGGCATCCTGCTCGCGGTCGACCTTGAGAAATACGACTACGGCAAAGGCTCGCAGTCTCTTATAAGGGCAACCGAAGGCACAATAATAGAGAGGCTGCCGCCGCGCATCAAGGTCAGGGAAAAAGCCATACTCGAGCTCCCGCATATCATGCTCCTCATCGACGATGCGGATAAAACCGTAATTGAGCCTATTGCCGCAAAAGCGGGGGAACTTGAAAAGCTTTATGATTTTGACCTGATGATGGGCGGCGGGCATATCAAAGGATACAGGGTCGACGACGCCGGCCTGATATCGGGCATGCTCGGCGCCCTGGAAAGGCTGGCGCGTCCGGAGACGTTCAAAGCCAAGTACGGAGCCGATGATAAAAAAGGCGTACTTCTGTTTGCCGTCGGTGACGGGAACCATTCGCTTGCGACGGCGAAGGCCTGCTGGGAAAACCTGAAGCGAAGCCTGCCCGCATCCGGAATTGCCGGCCATCCGGCAAGGTACGCGCTGGCCGAGGTCGTGAACGTGCATGACGAAGGATTGACGTTCGAACCTATTCACAGAGTGGTTTTCAACGTAAACGTGCAGCACATTTTAAGCAGCATATCAGACACGTTTCCCGGGTCGTACTTCCGTTACCCGGAATCGGGCGATTGCCTGGAAAGCCTTGCCCGAGCCGCGCGCGCAAACCCGAAAACGCATGTAATTTCCTTTATCGCTTCCGGGAAGCCCGGTGTGGCGGTCATAAAAAATACGGATTTCAACCTGGAGGCAGGCACGTTGCAGTATTTCCTCGACAGGTATGCTTCCGCGAATCCGGGCGTGAGAATCGACTATATTCACGGGGAGGAGGTTGTCGCCTCACTGGGGGCAAAAGAAGGCAACATCGGCTTCTACCTTCCTCCGATGGACAAGCGCGACCTTTTCAAGACAGTAGTCCATGAAGGCGTCCTGCCCCGCAAGACATTCTCGATGGGAGAGGCCGAAGAAAAAAGGTTCTACCTTGAATGCAGGAAGATTGCGGCTTACTGATCGAGCATTCCGTCAATGCTTTATGCTCATGACTTTATGTTCATGATTCCAGATATACTTGAACTGTCATCCCGGGTAAGGCCATGGTGGGTTTTTTCCCAGTAAAAAGGCCTGGTAATTAGCTGCCCAAATGCTTTAAAAGCTGCGACACTCATAAGGAGCCAGTATACCGGCGTCAGCAACGCATATTTTATATACTTGTATGAGAAAACAGTTGTTTTTTCGACCGACATTTCATAAATTATCCAGTACATTCCTAAAACATTTGAGTATATAAAAATAAAATTCCCAATGACAAGCTGGATTAAAGCAATATAGTATATACCGCCAGGAAAAAGCATTTGGATCCAGGGCGGCTTGAAGGCATACCATAAGATTACCAGAAGCCAGAAAAACGGGTTTAACAATGTCAGCAACGGTGTTCCCAGCACCATGACCTGAAAGCCCAGAAAGCCCTTCAGGCCAAGCTCCTTTAAAAGCCTGAACGGGTTGCGCATATGCACGAGCCAGGTCTGCATATACCCCTTGATCCATCTTGACCGCTGACGCAACCAGTTCCGCAATTGGCTGTTGGCTTCTTCCCAAGTGCGTGAATCTACAACGGCGGTTTTATATCCGCCTTTGAATATCCTCACTCCCAAATCCGCATCTTCTGTTACATTATACGGATCCCAGGCATTAATTTTCTTCAAATAGTCCATTTTAAAATGGTTGGATGTCCCTCCCAGAGGTATGGGAATATCCAGCTTCATGACCCCCGGGAGCAGCAATTCAAACCACATGCTGTATTCCATGGTAAACCATTTTGTCAGTAGGTTCTGGTTGCTGTTGTAGTAGTTTAATTTAGCCTGTACACAGATGTATTCCTCCGGCAGTTTTTCAAAAGTCAAACAGACCTTTTTCAACTGGTCCGGGTCGGGCCTGTCCTCCGCATCGTATATTACGACATACTTTCCTCTTGCCCTTATCAATCCGTAATTGCACGCCTTGGGTTTGGTTTTCGGCAAACTGTGCGGTACGACAATGGTTGTATAGTACGCGGGCAGATTCATTGATTTTATTACCTCGTAACTTTCATTGTCGTCTTCTTCCAGAAGAAGGCGAACGTCAAGCTTGGATTTTGGATAATCGATCTTATCAATATGGGAAATAAGCTGGGGGATAACTTCTTTCTCCCTGTACATGGGCACAAGAATGGTATAGATGGGAAGCTTCGTTTCGTCTATATTCTCCACTTCACGTTTGCTTATCCGTATCTGGGCATTGCTCCTGGTTCCCAGGAGCAATATTCTGAGTTTAAAAACAGACATAAAAAAATAAATGAGTTGAACGATTATATTCGAAGCAATCAAAGTGGTTAAACCGAATATGAAATAAAAGACAACCGTCATTAAGGGTAAAGCGGCAAAGAATATTATCTGCGGTTTTGTAAACGTTTTTAAAGCTGAGTTTTCCGGCTGCTCCTGAGCCAGCTTGTTAATGCTTTCATCCGCCATATCCCCGCCATAAACTATATTCCAGTAGTAGTCCAATTCCGAGCGTGCCGCCAGTACCTGCTCCACAGGCTTGTCCAGATAAGTCTCGATATCTCTCACTTTATCCTGACTCAATATTTCCGAAACCGCCAGCAAATACCTGTTATTTTGGTCATTGACCAGAATGGCATTATATCTGCGCGCCACATCATGGGGAAGCTTCAAGGCATTCTTGAAATCAAGCAGTTTGCCTACGCGCCCTACTTTGTTCTGTGTCGCCAGCTCTCGGAAAAGAACTTCCGTGCTGACCATGTTGAGAGACAACAGGATATCACCCATCATCCCGCCGCTTTTCTTTTGAAAGGCAAGGGCAAATTCCAGCTGTTCCCTGGAAATATAGCCTTTTTCAACCAGCAGTTCACCTATCGCCTGTTTTTTTACTTCTTTCGGAATAATCTCTTCAAGCTGCTCTTTGTTTATATAACCCAATGAAAGCAGTATATCCCCCAGCCGGCCTCCATGGTTGGATTGGTGTTCAATCGCTTCGGTCAACTGTTCCTGTGTAACAAGCCCTTTTGCCAGAAGCAGCTCGCCCATTTGCGGTCTGCTCTTAACGTTATGTGTCTCTCCGGTATCTTTTATAACCATTTAACCCCTCAAATCCAAACTATTTCCCAACCGCGCTTCCTCCTGTGCTTCCAATTACCTTGTAAAGCTTCCAGCTTGATCCGAAGTTTTTAATAGGTTCCGCCCAGCCTGCACCATGATCATACAAATCGGGATAGGCATTGTTGATTACACTAATAACAGACGAGGAGCCGGGTTTGGGAATCAGGATATAGTCAACCCCATGCTTTATAGGATCCGAGACGGCCTGTTTGAATTCATAGTCGCTGGAAATATAAAAACGCTTGGGAAATTTGCTTTGCAAAATAATGAAATATGCTGAAAAGGAATCCGTTAAAATTGTGCTTCGGGGATAGTTCTCATCCAGATATCTTGCGATTCCGGTATAATTTTTCAAATCATAATAAGTCTGCGTATGATGTCCAAAACTGTTCTGCAGAAATGTATTTTCATCAGGAGCAATGGACGGCTGTGTAACGGCGTAAGAGAGAATGGCAAAATTGGCATTGCGATCAGAGGAATGACAATATGCCATTTGCGCCTTATTTTACTTAGCTCGTACGGCAGCCATGCAAATGATACGGGCAACACATAAATGAAGTACCTCAGCCATCCCAATGACATACCCTTAAATAGCATCAATATCTGGAGCATCGGAATGGATGCGAACATCCCAAACAAAATCAAGGTATCCCAGCGGAAAATGCGCCGGTTCAGCAATCTTAGAATCAAGACGGACAGCAACGGCGCGGAAAATATCAATACCTTTTTAGACGCAAAAATAAGAGTGTTTGCCAGATTGCCGAGCATCGACGCATACAGAGGGTTATTCAAATGTCCTTCGATCTGCGCGGCATTGGTATATTCCCCATTCAAAAAATAAAGGGGGTTATTCATAATAGTCGCATTCGCTAGGATCCATAAAGCGGCGGAATAAAAAAACGGTATGGCTATTACCAAAAAAATCCCTTCCGCTCTGGACCATTTGCTGTGGAAGCCGCCTTCATTTGATGGATGGTTGTGTTTCTGGATTAGCATCACGGCAATTGCAGACCCCAAGATCATGCTGAACCCAAAGGGGACGGCTTCATAACGGCACCAGAATGAAAAAGCCAGGGCAAAACTTGCGATGGCCAGATCTCCGGTTTTATTTGTATCAAGCCAGTTTAAAAAGCACACGATGGTTAAAATCACAAAGAACATGAACGGGGCGTCGCTCATTCCGTTAAAGCCGAAAAGAAAAATCATAGGGTTTAGGGAGAACAGCAATGGAAAGGCTACGGCGCTCCACCGCGGAAGACCACGTTTGACAAAAGCATGCGCTACAAAGCTTGCCGTTGCCGCGGCAAATATGGCGCACATAAGCAAGCCGGCGATTCCCTTGGTAGCCATCGCGGGAATCCATGGATATAACGCCAGAAAGAACAAGTCCACAAAGCTGGGCAGAGGATTCCACACGAACCCTATGGCCCCCAGATGGGGATTCCGGCTGTAGAGGACGTAAAATGCATTGGCAACACGGCTGATCCCGTCTTCATGATAATATCCTACAAAGACGTTGTAGTAATAACCGGCCGCGCATTCGAGCAAAAACACCGTGACCCCTACCATCCAGGTAAGCGCTTTATCTTTATCGATTCGCAAATTTTCTTCTCTTGCCGCCATGCGCTCAAACTCCTAAATGTACTCGTTCATCTGCCTGTCCTTTATAAGCTCAACAATATTTTTAACCTCTTGCGCTTTTCCCTTGGGACATATTAATAAAGCGTCGCTGGTATCGGCAATAATGAACTCTTCAAGCCCTATGGTAGCAATAAGCCTGTCATCTCCATATATAATCGAGTTCTTCGTATTTATTCCCAGATGTTTGGCCTTTACAATATTGCCGTTTTCATCGGTCGGAAATATTGTGCCTAAAGTATCCCAGCTTCCCACATCGTTCCATCCGAAGTCGCCGGGTATTACCAGCACATCGTCGCTTCTTTCAAGTATCGCATAATCAATCGACAGGTTTTGAAGGTTCGAATAAACCGAATCTACAACTCCCTCCTCTTTTTCAGTGCCGATAAACTCCCGGATTTTGGACATCTTTTTAAAAAGTCTGGGCAGATACCTTTTCAGGTTGTCTAAAATAGTGGACACTTTCCAGATAAACATGCCGCTGTTCCATAAAAAGCAATTTTCCTTCAGATATTTTCTTGCCGCGTCAATGGCAGGCTTTTCAATGAATTCCTCCACCTCATAAACATCACTGTATTGAAACTTCCCTTTTTTAAATCTTATATAGCCGTATCCCGTGGCGGGAAACGTCGGCCTTATACCGATGGTAATCAGCTTGCCCGTCTCATGGGCAACCGTACAGGCCTTCGTTACGGTATCGACATATTTCCCCAATTCCGTGATATAATGGTCGGATGGGAACACACACATTACGGCATTCTCGCATCTCGAGCTGATAACCATGGAAGCATAAGCAACACACGCCGACGTGCCCCTCTCGACAGGTTCAAAAAGTAAGTTTTCCCGCGGTAAGTCGCTTAAAATTAATTGATTGACAACATGCGACTGCTTTCTGTTTGTTATTACCAGTATATTTTCAATGGGAATGACGCCCAACAGCCTTTTTATTGTTTCATTGAGCATAATATCATTACCGCTGATATTTACAAACTGCTTTGGCATATGCCGCCTTGAGAGCGGCCAAAAGCGAGTCCCCTGACCTCCCGCCATTATAAGCGCATATATTTGCATAAGAACACCCCTTCGTATGCGACTTGATTCGCCATGCAATAGTAACATCACCATTTTTTATCATTTTATAAATGGCAAAAGTGCTTCACCTAACACTGTATGTATGCATTTCACGTTTTTATAGGACTTAAGCACTATTGCAATAAGACTTTTAGGCTATTAATAATTATATGAAAAAAATGCGTTATTTTCAATAAATTATGTTACTTCCTGGCTTTTTAACAAATATAAAATTATGCTTTACTAATAATACAACACAATTACAGCAGAATAAATACACACTATCTTTCTTTATTGGAATATTTTCCACAAAACATGAGTATTGTAAGACGGGCAGCATGAATAATCGCAACTAAACCATAGTTCGTTATCTATAATATCCAGATTTCCTAATGTCAGTTTATTTTATCTTTTACGACATACCTCGGCCGCGCCTTCACCTCATCATATATCTTCGCTATATACGTGCCGATTATGCCGAGGCTGATCATAATCATGCTGCCGATAATAAGAAGGAGCAGTATCACTGTGGTAAACCCGCTGACTGCCATGCCTTTGAATTTCATATAAAGGGTCTGAATTATCAAAAGGAGCGAACCCAGCAGGAACAGTATGCCAATGAGGGTAACCACCTGCAGCGGCAAGGAGGAGAATGATGTAATCGCGGTTACAGCCAGCTTGAACAGCTTCAGCATTGACCATTTGGAGCTGCCGTGACTCCTTTCGGGCACTTCAAAAGGTATGCCTGTCCTGCTGAATCCCACCCATTCGGCCATTCCCCTGAAAAACGTATTGCGCTCGCCCATTTGCTTCCATGCGGATACGACCTTCTTGTCAAGAAGCTTAAAATCGGTTGCCTTGTCAAGGTCAACGCCCGATAAACGTTTAAAAAGCCTATAAAACAGGAAGGCTCCCGCTTTCGCAGTGATCCTCTCATTTCCCCTCTCGGATTTTATCCCGTCGACAACATCAAATCCCTCTTCACGCCAGAGTCTTACCATTTCGGGAATTAACCGGGGCGGGTGCTGGAGGTCGGAATCCATTATTATGCACGCGTCCCCCTGCGCCGACTCGAGTCCTGCGCAGAGCGCGGCCTCCTTCCCGAAATTGCGGCTGAACCTGATGGCTTTGATGTTTTCAAAATCGGAAGAGAGTTTTTTTATTACCTCCCATGTATTGTCTTTCGAGCCGTCGTCGACTATTACAAGCTCATTTCCAATTGAGCTTTCCTGCAGTATAGAGCGGATTGCGCATACGTTTTCATACAGCTGCTTTCCCTCTTCATAAACCGGTATTACGACGGATATTAAAAACTCGCCCATTATGCTCCTCCAAATTGCGATGTAACAAGACATATTATAGCATTTTTATCCGTGTCCGATAAAAATAAATGCGGCAACAGTTATCAACCGTTGGCCGCTAATTTATCGCTCATAATTTTAGAGATTTGTCGTGGCCGCTCCCCTCTGTCCCAAATGCGCAATGCTATTTATAAATCCTTGATTCATACTATACTTTTTCCGGTAACAAAAATCAATAGTTTTGTCAATCGCCAATTATCCTTAGAACTTCAAACTCGACACCCTTAGCACCCCGTCTATCTTGCCCAGGCTGTCGAGCACTTCCGGCGTGGGCTCGCCGTCCACGCTGACAAACGCCACAGCCTTGTCGCCCTTGCGGTTCCTGCTCCACTGCATGGCGGCAATGTTTATGTCCGCGCCGCCGAGGGTTGTCCCTATTTTGCCTATTATGCCGGGCCTGTCGACATTCTGTATGGCTATTACGTTCGGTGTCGGCTCGAAGTCGAGCTTGTACCCGAAGAAATCGACTATCCTGATCTCCTCCCTGGCGAACACCGTACCTGACACGGACAGCTGCCTGCTCCTGGTATAAAACCTGACCGTTATCAGGTTCGTGTATTTGTCAAGGAAGGAACTCCTGCTTTCCGTAACATCTATTCCCATGTTCCTGGCGGTAAGGCTCGCATTCACATAGTTGACAATGCCGTTTGCGGCCATGCTCAGGAAACCCTTGAGCGCGGACAGGGTTACTACCTTGATATCCTTGTCGGCCAGATCGCCGCTGTATACGACCTCAATCTTGTTGACCGTCTCTTTTTCGGCCTGGTAGTATATTTTGCCCAGCACCTCCGCAAGGTCTATATACGGTTTCAGTTCGGACAGGTTCTTTGTCTTCATGGGCGGCATGTTGACCGCCGCTACGATTTCGCCGTTCAATACCCCTTCCACCAGCTTCGCCACGTCGACGCTGACATTGTAATTGGCCTCTTCCGTGGAAGCTCCAAGGTGAGGCGTGTATACTACGTTGTCAAGCTCGAGCAGCGGGTTGGTATAATCCTGCTCTTCGGGTTTCTTTGAAAATACGGGTTCCTTTTCGAACACGTCTATCCCGGCGGCTGCCACATGGCCTTCCTTTAAGGCGTTGTAAAGCGCCTGTTCGTTGATGATCCCACCCCTGGCGACGTTGACTATCATGACGCCTCTCTTGCACATTGCCAGTTCCTTATCGCCTATCAGGTTGTAACTGTCCTTGGTTTTCGGAACGTGCACCGTAATAAGGTCCGACTGGCGAAGAAGCTCTTCGAGAGTTTCGCATTTTTCAATCGCAAGCGTCCCGAGCCTTTCCTCGGTAACATACGGGTCGTATGCTATAACCCTCATGCCTGAGCCCTTCAGCTTTGAAGCGACGATAGAGCCTATCCTTCCAAGGCCGATGACCCCCGCCGTTTTACCGTCAAGCTCGGTACCGACGAACTTGTTTCTTCTGAAGTCCCTGTTTTTACCTGCGTGATATGCCTGGGGAATATTCCTGAATATGCTGTACACCAGTCCTACGGTCAATTCGGCAGCAGCCATTATATTACCTTCAGGCGTGTTCACCACCACTATGCCTTTTTTCGTGCAGGTCTCGACGTCGATGTTGTCGATCCCATTGCCCGCACGTCCTGCAACCTTCAGGTTCTTTGCCCTTTCCAGAAGCTCGGCATTTACTTTTGTAGTGCTCCTTACTATAATCGCGTCATAGTTTTCTATAATTTCCATCAGCTCTGCCTGGGGAATGCCGAACCTCACATCAACCTCAAACCCTTTATCCTTCAAATAATCTATTCCGTCCTCAGCCATTTTGTCTGTTACGATAACCCTCATGAAGTATCCCTCCCGGATAATAATTTTCAAACGTATAAACCGTCACAATCCAAGTATTCCGTCAATAGTGGAAATCAGTTCCTTCAACTCGTCCAGGGTCGTATCGGCCATATGGGCTATCCTGAAAGTGACATCCTTGAGGTCGCCGTACCCGTTGGAAATCATATAGCCGCATTCTCCAAGCTTCTTGTTCAGGGCGCCCACGTCAATTCCCTTAGTATTTTTGATGCAGGTAACGGTATTCGAACAATATTTCTCCTCGGCAAGCAGCGCAAAATTCTTTTTTGCCCACCCGCGCACGTATTCGGCCATCTGCCTGTGGCGGGCAAACCTGTTTTCGATCCCTTCCTCAAGTATCCTGTCCAGCTGGTAGTCCAGTGCAAACATATGAGGCAGCGAGGGGGTCGAAGGATATTGATAATCCTTCTTCTTAATGAAATTGTAAAGGTCCAGGAGGTCGAGGTACAATCCCCTGAATTCTACCTGCTTTGCGGCCTCGACGGCCTTGGGGGAAAATGAGCAGACCGCCATCCCCGGAGGAAGCCCGAGGCATTTCTGCGTTGAAGTAATACAAATGTCGACTCCCAGCCTGTCCACCTCAATCTTCGTACCGCCCATGGAGCTAACCGTATCGAGGCAGTATACGACATCCGGGTATTTTTTCATCACTTCCGCAATTTCTTCGACAGGATTCATCACACCTGTCGCAGTTTCGTTGTGGGTGATCGTTATCAGGTCGTATTCGCCCGTTGCAAGAGCCTTGTCGACCATATCGGGCGTAGTGGGCTTGCCGGGCTCCGACGAGAACTTGTCCGCCGGTACCCTGTTCGAGACGGCCATCTTATGCCACCTGTCCCCAAACGCGCCGATTGAGAACACCGCGGCTTTCTTTCTGGTGCAGGAGCGTATGGCGCCTTCCATCAAGCCGCTGCCCGATGACGTCGAAAGAAGAATTTCACTATTTGTAAAAAATACCTTTTTCATCTTTTCGGAAATGCTTCTCTGGAGCGCAGAGGCATCCTTCGTGCGGTGCCCTATCATGGGCGTCGCCATTTTTTCTAGTACGTCCCTTCTTACTTCTACCGGTCCCGGAATAAACAGTTTCTTGTGCATGCGGATCCTCCTTATAATAAATTAAAAAGCCAAACCCTTAAATAGATTTGACCTCTGAAACGAAGCAACATGTATAGTGTATGCCTTCGCCCACTCTGTCCTTTTGCCTGAGAGATTATAAGCGAATCCAGGAATCCGCCTTTGCCCCTTCGGCGCCAGCATCGGTCTCTCCAGAGGTCCGTCCCGGCAAGGTCTTTTATACCTGAGAGTGCTACTCCTTCGGTGCGCCTCCCAAAAACAGGAAGCAACTCTCCCCTGCCGCTCATCCGTGAATATTCAATTCAGACATCATTATAATTTATGCAGGTAAATGATGTCAAGCATTATTTTTTAAGGTTAAAATGACAGGGGACGGTTCTTGACACTTTTTGGGGCTTTATCCCAAAAAGTGTCAAGAACCGTCCCCTGCCGCATTATACGAAGTTCCTCACCAGGTCTTCGAAAGTATCCCGCCTGCGTATCAAAACCACGCTTCCGTCTTCCCTTATCATTACCTCGGCAGGCCTCAGCCGGTTATTGTAGTTGGAGCTCATCGAGTAGCCGTACGCGCCCGCGTCCATAATGCCCAGGATATCTCCTTCGGCGATAGGCGGCAGTATCCTGTGTTTGGCGATAATGTCCCCTGTCTCGCAAATATTTCCTACAATCGTAACTTCCCTGGGTTCGGCGCCGCCTGCTTTTTTCTGCTTGCCGTAGACCTCCACCTCATGGTGGGAGTCGTACATTACAGGCCGTACAAGTACGTTGAATCCCAGGTCGGTCCCTACATATGTCGTACCGTAGTTTTGTTTTACCGCATGTACCGTACCTAAAAGCACAGCGCTCTCGGCTACGATATAGCGTCCGGGTTCTGTTTTTATCATTATTTTTTTGCCATATTTCTTTGTCCATCCTGTAATCAGCCGGGTAAGCTTCTCTCCCAGTTCCTTCACATCCAGCCCTTCCTGCCCCTCCTGTTTGCGGTACGGAATTCCGAAACCGCCTCCCAGGTCTACAAAGTCTATATCCTCAAAATTTTCGGCAACCGAAAGGATTGATTTCACGCCGTCGAGGTACGGCTGCCCTTCCATGAACAACGACCCTATGTGCTGGTTGATCCCGGCAAGCTTCAGGTTGTATTCGCCCAATACCTGCTTCACGGCGGATACCTGGTCGATATTGACCCCGAACTTGGTCTTCTTTCCCCCGGTCACTACCTTTTCATGGTGTCCTGCCCCCACGCCGGGATTGAACCTGACCGCCACCTTCCCTCCGGGATTTATCCTTCCGTACTGTTTAAGCTGGGAAATCGAATCTACGCTGACACAGATGCCCCTGTCGGCAGCATACCTCATCTCATCCTCCGAGACGTTGTTGCTCACATAAAATATATCTTCCGGGGAAAAGCCTGCCAGCAGCAGCACATATATCTCCCCGGGAGACATGGCATCGGCGCTCAGGCCTTCCTGCCTCACAATTTTCAGTATCTCCAGGTTCGAGTTCGCCTTGGTTGAATAGTTGACCTTGAAATTCGGATATGAGATAAGGCCTGCCATGTCCCTGCACCTTTGCCTTATTATCGTTTCATTGTATACGTACAGGGGGCTGCCGTACTGTTCAACAAGCTTTTCCGGGGATGTGCCCCTGTAAAAGCCGACCTTCCGGGTGAAATAGACGTTCTCCATGTTAACCTCCGCTTTAACATTCCCCTTAAAAATCAGTATCACTATAACGGAAATAGCGAAATTTGTCAAGACGCCCGGTATTAGTTTCCGTGAATCTAGTTCAGCAGCAGTCGAAGCGGTATTTCCCCTTTGCTTTTTGCTCAGTCAAGGCTCTTTCTGAACCTCAATGTAGCGATAATCAATATTGCAAGAGTGAATATGCACAAGGCCAATACATCGTTCCACAAAAAGCTTATGCCCACGCCCTTCAGCATGATCCCCCGTATTATGTCGAGGAAATACGTCAGTGGTATGGCATAACCGAGAAGGTTTATCACCAGCGGCATCGCCTCCCTTGGGAACATAAAGCCCGAAAGGAGGATGCTCGGAAGTATCACCAGCACCATAACCATCATCGCCTGCAATTGGTTGTTTGCAAAGGTCGAAATGAGCATGCCGATGGAGAGCGAGCAGTATACGAACAGGAAACCGAGCAGCAGCAGGAGCGCCAGGCTTCCCGAAACATTAACCCCGAACCAGAAGATACAGATGGACAGCGCGAAAAGAAAACCGGCATAACCAATAACCACATACGGGACAAGCTTTCCCAGTATCAGCTCCGCAGGCCGTATCGGCGTTACAATGAGCTGCTCGATGGTTGAACGCTCTTTTTCCCGGACCAGGGCAAAGGCTGTCAGCATGATTGTTATGTTTTGCAGTATGAGACCTACAAGCCCCGGGATTGTAAACCTTGTACTTTCAAGGTTGGGATTGTACCATACCTTTGTGTTTATTGCCACTCCGGGCACTGCGGCGGGGGACATGCCGACCTTCCTCAATGCATTTTCCTTGAAGGACCGCGAATATATCTCCGAGACCAGGAGTCCGCTGTTTAAAGCAGTGCGCGCTGTTGTAGGATCGGTGCCGTCTATGATGAGCTGGGTCTGGGGCGTCCTGTTGCGCCTGATCTCATTGGCATAGTCGGAAGGGATGACAAGCGCCGCCTTTACCTTCCCCCCGTCAATAAGTTTTGCCATTTCAGCTTCGCTGCCGACGTTATACTGAATGACGAAATAATCCGATGCTACGAATTTTGAAACGTATTCCCTGCTCTCCATGCTCCGGGACTGGTCAAAAACCGCCGTAGGTATTTTGTCCACTTCGGTATTTACCGCATACCCGAAGAGCAGCATCATGATGATGGGCATCGCAAAAGGGAGCCTCAGGCTTATAGGGTCCCTTTTCACCTGGATGAATTCCTTTTTGATTATCGTAAGAAAGCGTTTAAAGCTGAACACCCTGCTGCTTTTCATTTTCACCCGCCCCCCCTTCGGCGTGCAGGAATTTCATTTCCTGGAAGGTCGAACCGACTTTTTTGTTTGTTACCCTCTCAACGTATCTAATGAAGATGTCTTCGAGATTCCTGGCGTTTTCCTCCCGGATCAGGTCGTGGGGCGGAGCAATGTTTATAATCCTTCCGTTAAATATGAAGCCTACTATATCGCAGCTCTCCGCCTCATCCATATAGTGTGTCGTGACAAGGATGGTGATGCCCTGGCGCGCCAGGCTGTGGATGATTTCCCAGAACACCCTCCGTGAGACAGGGTCTACGCCTGCGGTAGGCTCGTCGAGCACCAGAAGCTGCGGCTTGTGAATCAATGCGCACCCAAGCGCCAGCCTTTGCTTCCATCCCCCCGAGAGCGTCCCCGCGAGGCTTTTTTCCTTGCCCGCAAGGTTCGCCATCATAATCAGCTCTTTTTTCCTGGAATTGATAACTTCCCTGTCAAGCCCGTATATGCCTCCGTAAAAATCCAGGTTCTCTTCAACCGTCAAATCCTCATACAGGCTGAAACGCTGTGACATGTACCCGAGGTTCTGTCTCACCGCCTCCGTGTCCTTCACGATATCCATGCCCATAACCAGCCCGCTGCCCGACGTAGGGTGCAGAACGCCGCACAGCATCCTTATGGTCGTGGACTTTCCCGACCCGTTGGGTCCGAGAAATCCGAATATGCTTCCCCTGGAAATTTGAAAGCTTATATCGTCGACGGCGGTAAAACTGCCGAATTTTTTTGTCAGGTTTGCAACCTCTATCGCATATTCCATACTACTTACCCCCCGGCCGTAATCAACGTGTCCACTGTCATCCCGGGTTTCAATTTATCCAGGTTGTCGAGGAATTTTATCTTCACCCTGAACACGGTATTCTCTTTGGCTTCTTCCGTTTCAACGTTCCTGGGCGTAAATTCGGCCTCACTGGCGACAAAAACAACCTTGCCGTTCAGCGTTTTTCCCGGCAGCGCTTTCGAAGTCAGTTTTAACTGCTGGTTAAGGCTTATCCGGTTGATATATTTCTGGGGCACATATACCTTTACCCATAAGTCGGTCAAATCCGACAGGGTCGCGATTCCCGTGCCTGCGTTGACCATGTCGCCCAGGCTTACATTCTTAGTCAGGTAAGTTCCGTCGGTGACAGCCCGGACCTGGTACTTGGACAGCACAAGCCTTGCCTGCTCAAGCGCCGCCTGGGACTGGTCAAGGTCCGCCTGTGCGGCCTGAATCGTCTGGCTGGTCGAGCCGTTTCTAAGCATATCAAGCTGGGCCTTGGCCGATTCAAGCTGGGCCTGCGCGGCGTCTGCCTGCTTTCTTGCGGATGCCAGCTGCTGTCCGGCGGTATCGAGCCTGTATTTTGCGTCCGACAGTTCCGATTCGGACGCGGAGCCGGAATCGAACAGCGCCCTGGTTTTATTGTATTTGTCAAGCCAGTACCTGTAATTGATTTCTGCGTTGTCAACGCCTGTTTTCGCTGAGTTTACGGCTGTCTGCGCCGATTCCGCCGCCGCCTCGCCCTGCTTCACCTGTTCCGGCCTCGTACCGGCCTTCAGGTCCTCGAGTCTTGCCTTTTTAAGCGCCACCATGGCCTCCTGCTGTTTGACGGTAAGCTCCTGGACCGATGAATCGACTACTGCAAGGACATCGCCCTTCCTGACCATGTCTCCCTCGTCCTTTTTAAGCTCCGTTATTTTGCCGGCCACTTCGGAATTGACATCCACCTGTGTGGATTCGACCGTCCCGCTCAGCGCAAGTACGTCAGAGCGGCCGCACGCCGGAAGCGCAAATGCGATCATCAGCGGCAGCACCATGGCAAAAGCCGCACGCTTTAATTGGCCTGATGCGATTTTGAAACGCCCGACGATAAATCCATGTCCTTTTTCAATATACATCCCGTAATCCCTCCACGTCTGGTAAATTCCTCATAAAGCAAAGACCTGATCAGATATTGCGGCGATTCCGCTGGTTTGGGCCGGCAATCCCGTACATTATCGAATCTATTATCACATCGAGTTCCGATTCAAGGTCCCTGATCTCGAACCTGTCTCCGAAAAGCTTTCTCTGCCCGATAAAAACTGCTATATTTCCGAGCACGCTCCTGAAAATTGCCTCGGGAGACATATCTTCCCTTACAAGTCCTTTTTTGACCATTTTGGAATGGAAATTACCGAACAATTCCAGCGCTCTGACAATTATGTTCTGGTAAACGGCCTCCCTGACATCCTCATGTATCAGAGCCTCCGTCAGCACAACCCTCGCCATCGGGAAGAACGAGTCTACAAGTTTTATCCTGTCATATATGATTTCCTTCAATACCGGGCGCATGTCGTCCGTATTTTCCGAACGCTGCATGATCTTTTCTATGGAGTCTATTACAATTTTACCGCTCAGAATATTAACGGCCTGTATAAGAATCCCCCTCAAAATGTCCTTTTTGGTCTTGAAATAGCGGAATATCGTGCCTTCGGCAACGCCGGCGTTCCTCGCTATTTCGCTCGTCGTCGCGGCGCTGAACCCTTTCTCCGAGAAAGCCTCTATTGCGGCCTCGAGAATCCTTCTTTCCTTTTCCGGAAGGTCCGTGCCCGTCAGTTCAATCGTTCCCATGCCATACCTCCTCAAATGAGTGAGTGCTCACTTTTTATTATACAAGAAGAATCTGCCCGATGCAATATGCGCCGAAAATATTTTAGCCTCATTTTCATACATATTTGCCTGCAGAAAGCTAAAGACTATGGATTGAAACTCTGCAACGGGAGATTTGCATGGAAAATAAGCTTTCGCCGGCTAAAAGGATCGCTTCGTGCATAGCGGCGGGACTTGCCTCCGGAGCCGCCAACGGCATGTTCGGCTCGGGAGGCGGTATGATTGCCGTACCGGCAATGGTGCTGCTGTTGAAAATGGATGAGCATAAGGCCCACGCGACAGCAATTTTTATAATCCTGCCGCTTACCCTGGTCAGTACCTGGTACTATATGTCAAACAATTATGTGGACTGGTCGCTCGCATTGAAAGTCACGCTTGGGGGAATGATAGGCGGCTACATAGGCGCAAAACTCCTGGAACGCTGTCCGGCAAAGCTTCTGCGCAGGATTTTTGCGGCAGTCATGATTCTTGCGGCAGTCAGAATGATTTTATAGGGAGTGCGGAATGATACTTTTAATCATAGGACTGGCGGCAGGAATCATAAGCGGAATGGGTATAGGCGGCGGTACGGTCCTCATACCGGCGCTCGTAATATTCTTCAAGCCCGAACAGCATATCGCCCAGAGTGTAAACCTGATCTTCTTTATACCTACTGCCGTTGTCGCACTTATAATCCATATAAGGAATAAAAGGATCGACTTTAAAACAGCCATACCGGCCATTATTTCAGGCCTAGCCGGCGCGTACCTGGGCTCGAGGCTTGCAATCTCCCTCCAGGGTCCGGTCCTGAAAAAATGGTTTGCCGTTTTCCTGTTCATCCTTGGGTGTTATGAGCTGTTAAGAAAGGACAGCAATATAAAAAGAGGCTTTTAACCTCTTTTTAGTGCCAGCAAGTAATCTGTAGAAATTGACGTCCTCTTTTCCGAGTTGATTTCAAGTGTGGGCTTCGATCCTGTCTCAGTAAAAATATCCGCATAAGCTCTCAGGATTTTTCTATCGGCTACGCTGAGTTTCAAACTTCTTTTACTCGCTTCGTTTTTATCCATGCGCTAGCCCCCCTTTATTT